>ERZ773049.1990-NODE-1990-length-11376-cov-16.421606_pt1 | contig 11376 bp, 7 predicted proteins | sample MGYA00580633_ERZ773049 | MGnify/ENA primary metagenome ERZ773049 (study PRJEB29015, sample SAMEA2737991) | human oral metagenome | biome: human oral; feature: human-associated habitat; material: dental | place: China | collected 2066 ... | reverse complement strand
TCCACCACCTGCCTGATTCAGGCGATTCAAACCTACGGGCGCGAAAACGTCCAAACCATCACCTTCCAATACGGACAACGCCACGCCGTCGAGCTGGAACACGCCCGTTGGATCGCGCAGGATTTGGGCGTCAAACAAACCGTACTCGACTTGAGCCTGATGCAGCAGATTACGCACAACGCCCTGATGGACGATACCGCCGCCATCGAAACCGCTTCAGACGGCCTGCCCAATACCTTCGTGGACGGACGCAACGCCTTGTTCCTGCTCTACGCCGCCATCTACGCCAAAGGACAAGGCATCAGGCACATCATCGCGGGCGTGTGCGAAACCGACTTCTCCGGCTATCCCGACTGCCGCGACGTGTTCGTCAAATCCATGAACGTCACCCTCAATCTGGCGATGGACTACGCCTTCCAAATCCATACCCCGCTGATGTACCTGACCAAAGCGCAAACTTGGGCGCTGGCGGACGAAATGGGCGCGTTGGACTACATCCGCGAGCAGACCCACACCTGCTACAACGGCATCATCGGCGGCTGCCACGAATGCCCGAGCTGCGTGTTGCGCGAGCGCGGACTGGCGGAATATTTGGAAAGCCAAAAAGCCGTCTGAAAAATAAACGACTGCAAGCCGCATATGTCTCAATTGCATTATGAAATACCCAATAAAACATATTATTAAATATTTATATAATCAGACAAGGCGGCGCTATCAGGGCTTGCAGTCGATTTATTATTCCTAAATCAAGAAGCAAAAGGGCAGAAAAAGGATATTTTTCAAAGCCTAATCATCGGCTTAGTTATATCGGTCTAAAAGAAACAATGTATGGGATTGTTGCATTTTGTCCCGCAAACAAACTGCCGGCCCAAAATATCCGCAGCACGGGATAATTTTGTTTGCCCCCAAGGCTTATCCACCAATATAATGGGCGGTTTTTTAGAACACCTTACGCAGCCCGTTCGTACCGGAAGGATACCCAACCTGTGCGACCGACCCGTATCCACCTCTTCGAGTTCCGTTCCAGCCGGTATCGAGTTTCTTTGGAGCATTAAAGATGGCCACAGAACCCGCCGCCCAGCCCTATTTGCAAATCAAAGGCCTGGTTAAAAAATTCGGCAGCACTTTTGCCGTCCGCCAAATCAATCTTGACATCCAACAGCATGAAATTTTCGCCTTACTGGGCAGTTCCGGCAGCGGAAAATCAACCCTGCTGCGCATGCTGGCCGGTATGGAAACCCCGAGTGAAGGCAGCATCATCCTGGACGGCCAGGATATTACCGCCCTCGCCCCTTATGAGCGTCCGATCAACATGATGTTCCAAAGCTACGCCCTCTTCCCGCATATGACGGTTGAGCAGAACATCGCATTCGGTTTGAAACAAGACAAATTGCCTGCCGATGAAATCAATGCGCGGGTCGAAGAAATGCTCCGCCTGGTGCAAATGACCAAATACGCCAAACGCAAGCCGCACCAACTTTCAGGCGGCCAGCAACAGCGTGTGGCACTCGCACGTTCCCTGGCCAAGCGTCCGAAACTGCTGCTGTTGGACGAGCCTTTGGGTGCATTGGATAAAAAACTGCGTCAGCAAACCCAGCTTGAACTGGTCAATACTTTGGAAAAAGTGGGTGTAACCTGCATCATGGTTACCCATGACCAAGAAGAAGCCATGACCATGGCTACCCGTGTGGCGATTATGTCTGACGGCGAGCTGCAACAAGTGGATACACCAAGCAATATCTATGATTATCCCAACAGCCGCTTTACCGCCGAATTTATCGGCGAAACCAATATTTTTGAAGGGAAAGTGGCACACAAAGACGAAGGGCATGCCTTAATCGAATGTGACGAACTGCCCAGCAAAATCTACACCGACCAAAAATTCGACGGAAAAGTCGGTCAAACCATCTGGGTCAGCATTCGTCCCGAAGATATTGATTTACACAAAGAAAAACCAGCGCACCGCGATACCCACAACTGGGCGAAAGGCACGGTAAAAGAAATTGCGTATTTAGGTAGCTTCGCGATTTATCACGTACAAATGCAGAGCGGCCGCATCATCAAAAGCCAAGTGCCCGCCCCTTACTGGTATGTGCGCAACATTACGCCGCCTACTTGGGGTGATGAAGTGTACCTCGACTGGCCGGAAAACCAGCCTACCCCCCTAACCCGCTAGGAGGCCGTCTGAAATGTCCGTCAATATCAAACGCCGTCTGCGTCCGGGACGGAAATTGGTTATCGGCATCCCATATGTTTGGTTGCTGCTGCTGTTTTTAATACCTTTTTTCATCGTCCTGAAAATCAGCTTCGCCGAGCAGGATATTAAAATCCCGCCGTATACCGATTTGTTTGTAACCGATCCGGAAACAGGCAAGCAAACTTTGCATATCGTTATGCAGAATTATAAAGAAATCTTCCAGAATTTCGGCGGCACACTGTCGCAAATGCTGGGACTGTCGCCTGCTGACGGCGATAGCAATATGTATCTGCGAACCTATTGGTCGTCGCTGAAGACAGCCTTCGTTACCACCCTGATCTGCCTTCTGCTCGGCTATCCGATGGCTTATGCCATTTCGCGTGCCAAACCGGCCTACCGGAACGGCCTGCTGCTGGCGATTATGCTGCCTTTCTGGACTTCCTTCCTGCTGCGTGTTTACGCTTGGATGGGGTTGCTTACTTCTAACGGCATCATTAACCACCTGCTGATCAAGTACGGTATCATCGACGAACCGCTGAATATGTTCTACAACGCCTTTTCACTCCAGCTGGTGATGGTTTACGCCTACCTGCCGTTTATGATCCTGCCGCTTTACACCCAACTGATCAAACTCGATGGCAGGTTGCTGGAAGCCGCTTCCGACTTAGGTGCCGGCCCGATTAAAACCTTTTTCTCCATTACCCTGCCCCTGTCGAAAACCGGCATCGTGGCAGGATCGATGTTGGTTTTCGTTCCGGCTGTGGGTGAGTTCGTCATTCCGGACTTGGTTGGCGGCTCGGATAACCTCATGATTGGCAAAGTATTGTGGATGACTTTCTTTGAGCAGAATAACTGGCCTTTGGCCTCCGCCTTGGCTGTGGTTATGGTGCTGTTGCTGGTCGTGCCGATCACCTTCTACCACCGTTATGAAAACCGCCAATTGGAAGAAGGAGGGAAAAATGGCTAACAAACAGAAGTTGTCTTGGTTTTTAAAAGCAATGCTTTTCCTCGGCCTGGCTTTTCTCTACATCCCTCTGATTGTATTGGTAGTCTACTCCTTCAACGATTCGAAGCTCGTTACCATCTGGGGCGGTTTTTCTACCAAATGGTATGCCAAGCTGCTGAATAACGACCAAATCTTGGAGGCCGCATGGCTGTCGCTCCGCATAGCCGTTGTTTCCTCCTTGGCCGCCACAGTACTCGGTACTTTAGCCGGTTATGCATTGGCTCGGATTAAACGTTTCCGCGGCAGCACCTTGTTTGCCGGCATGGTATCGGCACCCATGGTTATGCCCGACGTGATTACCGGCCTGTCGATGCTGCTGCTGATTATCCAAGTGCAAACCATGCTGCAAGGCATTTTCGGAAACACTTCTTCGTTCGGCAACGGCTTTTTTACCATTTTCCTCGGCCATGCCACCCTATGCATGGCTTACATCACCGTTGTCATCCGTGCCCGCCTGGCCGAGCTTGACCAGTCTTTGGAAGAAGCGGCTATGGATCTGGGTGCGCGCCCGTTGAAGATTTTTTTCGTGATTACCCTGCCGCTGATTATGCCGGCCATAGTTTCCGGCTTCCTGCTCGGCGTTACCTTGTCGCTGGATGATTTGGTGATTACCTCGTTCTTATCTGGTCCCGGCTCGTCCACCCTGCCGCAAGTGATTTTCTCCAAAATCAAACTTGGGCTTGATCCGCAAATGAACGTGTTGGCCACCATCATCATTGCAATCGTCGGTACTTTGGTTATCATCATGAACTGGTATATGATGCGTCAGACCACCCGACGCGAACGTGAGGCCGCCGAGGCAGAACGGCAAGAGAGGCTGGCAATGGAACAAGCCATCCATCATTGATGCAGACAGTCAAATAGGCATATAGTGGAGGCCGTCTGAAAACCATTGTCCGTATCCCGGCATATGTTTTCAGACGGCCTTTTTGAAAAACAAAAAACGACCCCATACGGTTATCAACTTTCACTTAAAACCATCCCCATGAATTCAAACAACGATTTTCAAGCCATTTTAAAAAACCTTGGAAAACAGGCGCGGAAAACAGCGGAAAAACAGGCCGCAAAACAGCAGGCGGTGCAAAGCGAACAAAATAAGCAAATAGATTTTTCGGCCATGATGGCTGATGTCAAACCCCTGAAAAACGGCAGCGACCGTTATGAGCAACCGCGCGATTTATCCCCTATCAAACCGCGCCCCAAAGACGATGGAAAATCTTTGGAAGACGGCTACTTTTATATTGGGGACGGGCAATGGCTCGACATACCCTCTTCATTCAGCAAAAACGGGCGCGGTCAAAACGACATCAAACGCCTGCAAAGCGGCTATTACCCTGTTGTTGCCGATGTCGACCTGCACGGCTACACACAAGAAGAAGCCCAGCAGGTATTGAACGAATTTATTGCTTTCGTCCAACGGCGGGGGGTGTGCGGGGAAATTATCCATGGCAGCGGATTGGGTTCCTCCGGGTATCAGCCAAAGTTGAAAAACCTGGTCCGCCGTTGGCTGATGATGCATCCCGACGTTTTGGCCTACGCCGAACCGCATAAAAATAATGACGGCGCAGTCCTCATCCTACTCAAGCGGCAGCGGAAAACGGATGAGTCGACAGACTGACACTTTACTTTTTTTAACCTTAAAAAGCCGTCTGAAAGCATCTTTACCGCATCGGCGGTAAATTTTCTTTTTTGACTTATTTATTCTTTATCGAACAATAACCGGACTGTATTTCAGCTATCGGAAGTTTAAAAAAGAAAAAACACCCTCTTTGCTGCGGTATGCTTTTTTGATTCCGCACAAATATGGCCCATGACGGTTTGCAAGCCCTGCCGATAACTGATAGCATTTCGGCGCGAAAATGTATCGCTAAAAAACGCTTTACAACCGTTTCAAAAACTTTGTTTAACAAGCTTTTGAAAGCTATACATATTACTTCAATTAACCCCCTTTTCGTCCGTCTTTCGGCCGTTAGGGAAAATTTCAGACGGCCTCCATGTCCGCAAACTCAACATCGCGGCGTTGTGCCGTGTTCCGTAACTCTCCACTGAAGGGATTATCCATGTCCAACCAAATTAACGACATCGATCCGATTGAAACTCAGGAATGGTTAGATGCCTTAAGCTCCGTGCTGGAAAACGAAGGCACCGAGCGCGCGCATTTCCTGCTGGAAAATCTGGTGAAATACACCCGCCGCCGCGGCATCCACATGCCGTTTGACGCGACTACCGCCTATTTGAATACGATTCCGGTAGGCAAAGAGCAGAAATCGCCCGGCAATCACGAGCTGGAACACCGCATCCGTTCCATCATCCGTTGGAATGCGGCGGCCATGGTGCTGCGTGCGGGCAAGAAAAATTTGGAATTGGGCGGCCATATCGCTTCCTTCCAATCCGCTGCCACTTTGTATGATGTTGGCTTCAACCACTTCTGGCGCGCCAAGGGCGACGGAGAAGAAGGCGATTTGGTATTCGTACAAGGCCATTCCGCACCCGGCATCTATGCCCGCGCCTATGTAGAAGGCCGCCTGACAGACGAACAGTTGGATCATTTCCGCCAAGAAGCCGGCGGACACGGCCTGCCGTCTTACCCGCACCCTCACCTGCTGCCCGACTTCTGGCAGTTCCCGACCGTATCGATGGGCTTGGGTCCGCTGATGGCGATTTATCAGGCGCGCTTCCTGAAATATCTGGACTCACGCGGTTTGAGCAAAACCAAAGGCCGCAAGGTTTGGGTATTCTGCGGCGACGGAGAGATGGACGAGCCGGAAAGCCAAGGCGCAATCGCATTGGCGGCACGCGAAGGATTGGACAATCTGATTTTCGTCATCAACTGCAACCTGCAGCGTTTGGACGGCCCGGTACGCGGTAACGGCAAAATCATCCAAGAATTGGAAGGCAATTTCCGCGGTGCCGGCTGGAATGTATTGAAAGTGATTTGGGGCAGCCGCTGGGACGCACTGCTGGCACGCGACACCAACAACGCACTGAAAAACCGTATGAACGAATGTCTGGACGGCGACTACCAGACTTATAAATCCAAAGACGGTGCGTATGTCCGCGAACATTTCTTCAACACGCCCGAATTGAAGGCCTTGGTGGCCAATATGTCCGATGACGAAATCTGGGCATTGAACCGCGGCGGCCACGACCCGCACAAAGTATATGCGGCTTATTATGAAGCGGTGAATAACGCGGACGGCCGCCCGACCGTGATTCTGGCCAAAACCATTAAAGGTTACGGCATGGGCCAATCCGGCGAAGCACAAAACGTCGCCCACCAGGCGAAAAAAATGGACAAGGCTTCGTTGAAGCAGTTCCGCGACCGTTTCGGCATCAAGGTTACCGACGAGCAAATCGAAAGCGGCGACCTGCCCTATATCCGTTTCGCCGAAGACAGCGAAGAGATGAAGTATCTGCGCGAACGCCGCAACGCCTTGGGCGGTTATCTGCCGCAGCGCAATCCGAATAACGAAGCCCTGCCGATTCCGGCTTTGGCCGATTTCGACGCGCAACTGCAATCCAGCGGCGACCGCGAGTTTTCAACCACAATGGCGTTTGTCCGCGTGTTGGCAACTTTGTTGAAAGACAAGCAAATCGGCAAACGCATTGTGCCGATTGTGCCCGACGAAAGCCGTACCTTCGGTATGGAAGGCATGTTCCGCCAATACGGTATTTGGAATCCGAAAGGCCAGCAGTACACGCCGCAGGATAAAGACCAGCTGATGTTCTATAAGGAATCGGTGGACGGTCAGATTTTGCAGGAAGGCATCAACGAACCGGGCGCAATGGCCGATTGGATTGCGGCTTCGACCAGTTATGCGAACAACCGTTTCGCCATGATTCCATTCTATATTTATTATTCTATGTTCGGCTTCCAGCGTGTCGGCGATTTGGCCTGGGCGGCAGGCGATATGCATGCGCGCGGCTTCCTGCTGGGTGGCACTGCCGGCCGCACGACGCTGAACGGCGAAGGTTTGCAGCACGAAGACGGCCACAGCCATGTTCAGGCCGACCTGATTCCGACCTGCGTCTCCTACGACCCGACTTTCTCTTATGAAGTGGCGGTGATTGTTCACAGCGGCCTGCAACGGATGTATGTGGACAATGAAGACGTGTTCTTCTACATCACGCTGATGAACGAGAACTACACCCATCCCGCCCTGCCGCAACGCGAAGGCATCGAAGAAGAAATCCTGAAAGGCATGTATCTCTTCAAAGCCGGCGAAAACGGCGGCAAAAAAGTTCAGCTGATGGGTTCGGGCACGATTTTCCAAGAAGTGCTGGCCGCCGCCGACCTGCTGAAACAGGATTTCGGCGTGGATGCGGACATTTGGTCTTGCCCGTCTTTCAACCTGCTGCACCGCGACGCCATCGAAGTGGAACGCTACAACCGCCTGCACCCGCTGGAAGAGAAAAAACTGCCGTTCGTTACCAGCCAGCTGCAAGGCCACGAAGGCCCCGTTGTCGCCGCCACGGATTATGTCCGCAGTTTCGCCGACCGCATCCGTGCGTATATCCCCAATGATTATCATGTGTTGGGTACGGACGGTTTCGGCCGCTCCGACAGCCGCGCCAACCTGCGCTCGTTCTTCGAAGTGGACCGCTACAATATCGCCGTTACCGCGCTCAGCGCCTTGGCCGACCAGGGTAAAATCGGTAAGGAAACGGTTCAGCAGGCGATTGAGAAATACGGCGTTAAAACCGATACCGCGCCAAGCTGGAAACGTTAAGCGGCTTTCAGACGGTTTGGGGTTTGCCCGAGCCGTCTGAAAAGGAATCAATCAGGCCGTCTGAAAAAGTTTTTTTGTTTTCAGACGGCATCACAAGCTATAAAAGGAAGGCTCAATGAGCATCGTAGAAATCAAAGTACCCGATATCGGCGGTCATGAAAACGTGGACATCATCGCCGTGGAAGTCAAAGCCGGCGACACCATTGCCGTGGACGACACCCTGATTACGCTGGAAACCGACAAGGCGACCATGGACGTGCCGGCCGATGCGGCGGGCGTGGTTAAAGAAGTCAAAGTCAAAGTGGGCGACAAAGTGTCCGAAGGTAGCGTCATCCTGTTGGTGGAAACCGCCGCTGCAGCCGATGCGCCCGCCGCACCTGTTGCCGAAGCCCCTGCCGCCGCCACGGCTCCAGCACCCGCTGCTGCGGGTGGAGTGGAAACCGTCGCCGTCCCCGACATCGGCGGCCATGAAAACGTGGACATCATCGCCGTCGAAGTCAAAGTGGGCGACACTGTTTCCGTCGACGACACGCTGATTACGCTGGAAACCGATAAAGCCACCATGGACGTCCCTTGTACCGCTGCCGGCGTAGTGAAAGCCGTGCTGGTAAAAGTAGGCGACAAAGTATCCGAAGGTGCGCCGATTATCGAAGTGGAAACCGCCGGTTCTGCTGCCGCAGCCCCTGCTCCCGCGGCCGAAGCCCCGAAAGCGGCTGCCGCCCCCGCCCCTGCGGCAGCACCTGTTTCCGCGCCCGCGCCTGCCGCCGCCCCCGTGGCAGCGTTCGGCAGCACGCCGGTAAACGAAGCGGCATTTGCCAAAGCCCATGCCGGCCCCTCCGCCCGCAAACTGGCGCGCGAATTGGGTGTGGATTTGGGCTTGGTAAAAGGCACAGGCCTGAAAGGCCGCATTGTAGGCGACGACATCAAAGCCTTCGTCAAAGCCGCATTACAGGGCGGTGCGGGCAAAGGTGCGCCTGCAGCAGCCGGTGCGTCTTTGGGCGGCGGTTTGGATTTGCTGCCGTGGCCGAAGGTGGACTTTGCCAAGTTCGGCGAAGTGGAAGTGAAAGAGTTGAGCCGAATCAAGAAAATTTCCGGCCAAAACCTGTCGCGCAACTGGGTGATGATTCCGCACGTTACCGTAAACGAAGAAGCGGACATGACCGATTTGGAAGAATTCCGCAAACAGTTGAACAAGGAATGGGAACGCGAAGGCGTGAAATTGTCGCCGCTGGCCTTCATCATCAAGGCTTCCGTCAGCGCGCTGAAACAGTTCCCCGAGTTCAATTCGTCTTTGGACGGCGATAACCTGGTGTTGAAAAAATACTTCCACATCGGTTTTGCCGCCGACACGCCGAACGGCCTGGTTGTACCGGTGATTAAAGATGTGGACAAAAAAGGCCTGAAAGAAATCAGCCAAGAATTGACCGAGCTGAGCAAGAAAGCCCGCGAAGGCAAACTCAAACCGCAGGAAATGCAGGGCGCGTGCTTTACCATTTCCAGCCTGGGCGGCATCGGCGGCACCGGCTTTACGCCGATTGTGAATGCTCCCGAAGTGGCCATTTTGGGTGTGTGCAAATCCCAAATCAAACCGGTTTGGAACGGCAAAGAGTTTGAGCCGCGCCTGATGTGCCCGCTGTCGCTGTCGTTCGACCACCGCGTTATCGACGGTGCGGCTGGCATGCGCTTTACCGTGTTCTTGGCCAATCTGCTGAAAGATTTCCGTCGCATCACGCTGTAAGCATTTCGGACGGTTCTTGATGCAAAAGGCCGTCTGAAAACGCGAATCCGGCGGTTTCAGACGGCCTTCCCCCTTTTAAAACTTTTAAAATCGGGATATCAATGAACGAAAAACAAATCCGCATTCTGTCTGTTGTCGCCACCATCACCGCCGTGTGTATGTATGTGGCCTACATCCCGCAGATTCAGGCCAACCTGGCCGGACACAAAGGCTCGCCATGGCAACCTTTGGCTGCGGCGATAAACTGTACGTTGTGGGTAGCTTACGGATTATTCAAAAAACCGCGCGACCTGCCGGTGGCCATCGCCAACGCGCCGGGCATCGTGTTGGGATTATTTGCCTTCATAACCAGTTTTTAATATCGAATTCGGCAGGCCGTCTGAAAACACCGGCCTGCCCGCGAAAGGTTTGAAATGAGTTTGATCGAATTAAAAGTACCCGATATCGGCGGCCACGAAAACGTGGACATCATCGCCGTTGAAATCAAAGCGGGCGATACTGTCGCCGTAGATGACACCCTGATTACACTGGAAACCGACAAAGCCACCATGGACGTTCCTGCCGAAGCCGCAGGCGTGGTGAAAGAAGTGAAAGTGAAAGTGGGCGACAAAATCTCCGAAGGCGGCGTGATTGCCGTCATCGAAGCCGCCGGTGCGTCTGCCGCTGCCGAAGCACCGAAAGCCGCCGCTGCTCCTGCACAGGAGGCCCCTAAAGCCGCTGCGCCCGCACCGCAGGCCGCGCAATTTGCCGGTTCTACCGATGCTGAATACGACGTGGTGGTATTGGGCGGCGGCCCGGGCGGATATTCTGCCGCATTTGCCGCTGCCGACGAAGGCCTGAAAACCGCCATCATCGAGCAATACAGCACCTTGGGCGGCGTGTGCCTGAACGTGGGCTGTATCCCGTCAAAAGCGCTGCTGCACAACGCTGCTGTGATTGACGAAGTGAAACACTTGGTGAAAAACGGCATCAAATTCGGCGAACCCGAAATCAATGTGGACGAACTGCGCGGTTACAAAGAAAAAGTGATCGCCAAACTCACCGGCGGCTTGGCAGGCATGGCCAAAGCCCGCAAAGTGGACATCATCCAAGGTAACGGCCAATTCGTGGGCGCAAACCACATTGAAGTGTCGCTCACCGAATCCACACAATACGAACAAGCCACCGAAACCGGCGCGAAAAAAACCGTTGCCTTCAAAAACTGTATCATCGCCGTGGGCAGCCGCGTGGTGAAACTGCCCTTCATTCCTGAAGACCCGCGCATTGTGGACAGCACCGGCGCGTTGGAACTGCGTCAAAACGGCGGCAAACTGCCGGAAAAAATGCTGGTCATCGGCGGCGGCATCATCGGCCTGGAAATGGGCACCGTGTACAGCACGCTGGGCGCACGCTTGGATGTGGTAGAAATGATGGACGGCCTGATGCAGGGTGCCGACCGCGACTTAGTGAAAGTGTGGGAGAAAATGAACGCCCACCGCTTCGACAACATCATGACCAACACCAAAACCGTGGCCGTGGAAGCCAAAAAAGACGGCATCTACGTAACCTTTGAAGGCGAAAAAGCGCCGAAAGAGCCGCAACGCTACGATTTGGTGCTGGTGGCTGCCGGCCGCGCGCCGAACGGCAAACTCTGCTCCGCCGAAAAAGCCGGCGTGGCCGTTACCGAACGCGGCTTCATCGAAGTGGACAAACAAATGCGCACCAA
>ERZ773049.1988-NODE-1988-length-11390-cov-3.663697_pt1 | contig 11390 bp, 12 predicted proteins | sample MGYA00580633_ERZ773049 | MGnify/ENA primary metagenome ERZ773049 (study PRJEB29015, sample SAMEA2737991) | human oral metagenome | biome: human oral; feature: human-associated habitat; material: dental | place: China | collected 2066 ... | reverse complement strand
CGTTGTGCTCGTCGTGGCCGACGTCGTCAACCCGGTCAAACTTCTGTAACCGAGCCCGCGCCGTCCGGCTTAGAGCGGCCTCTCAGATTGGAGCCGCTGCCCGAAGACCTCGCAGCCGCCGCCCGGCTCCGAGTCGTCTTCCCGAAAACACAGGCGAGGGCGTTGCTTAGGTGATAGTTTTGACGGTGATGGAGCTTTTGGCGTCGCCGCGTTCGTGACGTCACTGGGCGCGAGGGTGCTTTAGCGACGTGCTTGGCGAAGGCTTCGGATCTTGGACGGCCCGAGATCCGGGGCGTTCGCAGCGACGGGCGATTAAGCGTTGAAACGGCGAGGAGGAATTTTGATGAACGACGAGTCAGCCGTCGGCGGGAACTCCGCTGGGGCTCTGGATGTAGAATTGCGCGCCGAAGCGGCGGAAGGGCATTCCAGCGCAGCAATGCCGCAGGCGCGCGCCGGCGTGGTCGCGACGATTGTGTTCTGGCTTCAGGGGCCATGCCTGCTCCTTTTGCCCTGGGCGGTCATCTTCTTGCCGGGCGGCGCCGACCGGGGCGGGTTCACGATGCTCATTTCCGGTGTCGTCTTCGCTCCCGCCATGTTCTTCGGCCAGCTGATCACTTTGATTGCAACTGCGATTCACGCCCGACGCGCGGGCATTATGGCGCTCGGAAGGCCGACTCTCTGTTGCTTTGCGGCCTACTGCGGTTGCGTCCTCCTCTACACTTTGTCCGCCACAGAGACCGACGACGTAGATACGTACCCCTCGCTTCTCATGAGAATGGGAGTCTCAAGCGGGACCAGCGCTTCGCTCGTCGACCTTGCGATGCTGGGCGGCGCCGTCATGTTGCTTGTGACGCCGATGGTTTCGCTGGCCGACGGGCCGGGGACTTCGGACGACAGACGCACGGGCACGCGGGACGCTCCGGCATAGGAGCCGCGGACCTAAAGGACACGGACTTAAAAGACGCGGGTCCGGGGGAGGCCTCGGACATGGAAAACCGGTGATCTCGCGGTCCCGCCAGGGCCCGCCGGGCAGACGCTCGAGCCGAGACGAAAGCCGGAGGGCCAGCGGAAATGAGAACGAGGGAGCGGGCAAATGGATGACCGTGTGGAGGACGCCTTCGGCGATTTGTTGGGCGTTTTTCTGCAGAAAGAACGCAAGAAAGAGACCCAAAACGGATCAAACCGTCTGCGCTCAAAAAGAACGGGCGGACGCGGAAGAAGGATGTCGGCGATCGCTGCAAAACGAGTTGCCGCGCGCACCGAGCCCCGAACGCCGGGATGGTTCGTTCGGTTCATGCTTTTCTTCCAAATTGCGATGATCTATTTTGCGCCTTTTTTGGCGATTCTGGTGCCGAGATGGTCAGGAAACGACGTTGCGATCGACATGATCGCGATTTGCTTGTTCCTGCCCGTGATGCTTCTCGCTCAGATGCTGATTTTCATTGTGACGATGATGCGCGCCATCTCCAGCGGCGTCTTCGCACTCGGCTATGTTGTATCGACTTTTCTGTGCTCCTATTACCTCTGCGTATTCGCCTACGCGCTCAGCATGGGAGGATTCGGCGGGGAAGGAAGCCGTCTGCCTTTCCTCCGCAGAATCGGCTTCTCTTTTGAAACCTCGATGTCCGTGGCCGTCTTCAGCGTCTATTTCGGCGTCTTTTCCTTGCTCGTTGCTCTGGTCCTGTCGTTTTGCGGCAACCAGAATAAGCCCACGCGTCCAAAGGAGCTTCACGATCGTCCGACGGCGCTTCCGATTTTCGAAGGCTCGGGAACGCGCCGTGTTCACGGAAGAACCAAGGCTAGCTTGGGAGTTGGCCCCGTCGGGGAAGGATCGGCATGAACGAAGATTTTTCGGCTTCTGAAATGCGCCTCGCTGAGGCCTCGCATCGAGAGCGTCGCCGGGAAGGCGGAGGAAAGAAGGGAAAAAGGCGGCCCGGTCGGTTCTCCGTGTTCGCTTATCATGCTCAAGGCCCCGCTGTCTTGCTCTTGCCTCTGGCGGTGATTTTCGCTCCGGGCGGGCTGGAATACGGCGGGTGGATGATACTCCTGGGATTGCAAATGGCCGTCTGCATGGTCGCCGGCCAGTCAGCCATCTGGATATCGACGGCGATTCACGCGCGTCGGGTCGGCGTCTTAGCGCTTGGGCGCCTCACTCTTCTGACCCTCATGGCCTATTGCGCGTGCGTCGTTCTTTATTGCCTGTCGGCCATCGAAGTTGATGACGCTAGGGATTACCCTTCGATCCTTATGAAGATGGGGATGTCAAAAGAGATGACCGATTTCCTCGCGGAGAACGCCATTCGAATCGGGGCGGCCATGTTGCTGGCGGCTGTGATTGTTTCGCTCGTTGACCGGCCGAAGGTTTCCAAGCGCGGAACTCTTGACGGCGACGGAAGTCCGTTCATATTCTCGTAGATGCAGGATGTTTGCAAACGCGAGGGTAAGTGTGGAGAAACGTTGCGCTGCACTCCTTCGTCCAACGCGGAAGGCAGGAGTCATGAACATGCCCGACGATACAAGCAGCTCCGCCGGAGACCCGAATGCGCCCCACGAGCCTGCGCCTTGCGGCCCGGTGCCCTACGGGTCGGCTCCTTGGGGCCCGGCGTCCTACGGGCCGGGTCAAGTGGAGAAGACGCACCGATTCTTGAGGTTTCTCTACTTGAGCCAAGTCCCCTTCATCATTCTTGTGCCTCTAGCCCTCGCCGCTCTTCCAGGAGGCATCGGTTCGAAGGGCGGCTCCTTTGAAAACGTAATGTGGGTTCTTGCTCCGATCATGGTCTTCTTCCAGGCGCTAATCTGGATTGCCACATACATTCGCGCCGACGCCGCCGGGGTGAGGATAGTGTCGAAAGCCGTCGCCTCGCTTCTATGCCTTTACTACGCCTCCGTTCTGCTGTGCGGCTTGGCTGCGCCCGACATCAGGGCGGCCCCGGAGGGCGGGATCGGTCACTTTGAACCGTCCATATTGAAGCGCTTGGGGGTGGACGGCCGCTTTAGCTTCAGGCTGGCGATACTCTCCTTTCTGGCAGGCGCAGCGTTCCTGCTCGTGACCACAGTGGTGGCGATGGCCTCCAACCCGCTGCCGAAAGAACTCCGGTTTCAAAGGAGAAAACCGCAATGGCAGGAGGGGCCGCAAATGCGGCAGGAGGAATTGTGAACACGGCTGGAGGAACCATGAAGCAGGTCGAAGGAGAGCAGATTCGAGGCGACGGGGGCGAGTCCGTTCGAAAAGGAAAAGGCGAGAGCGGTCAAGAGGGAGGGGGCGAGCGTCTTCCGGAACGAAAGGAACGGCCGACGCTCGGCCGCATGTACGGCCTGTATCGGCTGCAGGGCCTTTTGGCATTCGTTGTTCCGCTGGCTTGCCTCGCCTCGTATTACGCGGCGTACGGCGCAACCGGGGAATCCTCCGACGTCGACATGGTCCTAGCCATGGCCCTGACCATGCTCATCGGGCAGACGGCAGCCTGGATTGCAAGCGTGATAAAAGCCCGCAGAATCGGGGTTCTCGGTTTGGGAAGGCCGACGGCCGCCTGCCTTGTCGCCTACTGCGCCTGCGCGTCCCTCGTCGTTGCCTGCCTAGCCTTCGGCACGAGGCTCTTTCACGTGCGCACACTCGACCGCGCCGCGATTCTTCGTTTCACCGCTCCGGTCATGGTCGTTTTGCTTCTTGCGGCGGTCGCTTCCGCGCTGGCGAGTGAGCCGACAGCCGACGGGGCCCGAGAATCGCCCCCGCCCGTGCGAGGCCAGCACGGCCCGCCGAGCAGGCAAAGAAAGGGAGGCGGCCCCGCCGTGTCCGGGCTTCGACGCTTCGTCTGCAGGCGCCAAGGCGCGATGACGCTCGTCGTCGTCGCTGCGATCACGCTTATGCCGGGAGGCGTGTGCAAAAAAGGCTGGATGCTTTTCTTGGGCCTTCTGTTCCTTTCCCCGATCGTGCTTTTCGGCCTTCTGGTCGTGCGGATTGTCACGCGTTCGCGAATGGAGCGTTCGAACGACGTCGCGCGCGCAATGCCGGCCCCGACGGCCGTTTTCTTGACGGTCGTCTACGCAAGCGCGATCCTTTACGGACTGAGCATGTATGAGAACGACGGCGCCGAGGACCATCCCGCGATTTTGCACAGCGTCGGAGTGCCGACGAGCGTGAGCTTCTTCCTCGTCTCCGTTTCGCTCATCGCGGGAGGGCTGAGCCTGCTCGCGGCCGCCTTGAGCCTGGCCTTCGTCAAGCCGGCGCGGGCTTTCACACACGGCGAATGAAATTGCAGCGGCTGATTCTCCCGTCACACAGACAGGCCCGAGACCACATCGTCGCGGTTCACGTGGGATACTTGGACGCGTGATTGTTGACCTTGGCATGCCGGGCCTGCGCCCCGAGCTCAATGTCCTCTCTCCGAGGAAGCGCACGCGTCAGATCCAGGTCGGGAGCGTCGCCGTCGGCGGCGACGCCCCGATTTCAGTGCAGTCGATGACCACGACGAAGACCCACGACATCGGCTCGACACTCCAGCAGATCGCCGAGCTCACGGCCGCCGGGTGCGACATCGTCCGCGTCGCATGCCCCACGGACAAAGACGCCTCCGCGCTGAAGATCATCGCCCAGCAGTCCAGAATTCCCGTCATAGCGGACATTCACTTCCAGCCCAAGTACGTTTTCGCCGCCATTGAGGCCGGATGCGGGGCCGTTCGGGTCAACCCCGGAAACATAAGGAAGTTCGACGACAAGGTCGCCGACATCTGCAAGGCCGCCTCGGACTACGGCGTCTCCCTTCGCATCGGCGTCAACGCTGGGTCGCTCGACCCGCGGCTGCTTAAAAAATACGGCTCCGCCACCCCGGAGGCGCTCGTCGAATCCGCCGTCTGGGAGGCCTCCCTCTTCGAGGAATGCGGTTTCCGCGACTTCAAGATTTCGGTCAAGCACCACGACGTCGTCACGATGGTGCGGGCCTACCAAATGCTTGCCGAGCGAGGCGACTGGCCCCTCCATCTCGGCGTCACCGAGGCGGGCCCCGCCTTCCAGGGAACCATCAAATCCGCCGCGGCCTTCGGCACGCTCCTGGCGCAGGGGATTGGCGACACGATCCGCGTCTCCCTCTCGGCGCCTCCCGTCGAAGAGGTGAAGGTCGGATCCAAGCTCCTCGAATTCATGGGACTGCGTCCGCGCAAGCTCGAGATCGTCTCCTGTCCCTCGTGCGGCCGAGCCCAGGTGGACGTGTGGACGCTCGCCGAATCCGTCGAGGAAGGGCTCAAAGACGTCAAGGCGCCGCTGCGGGTGGCCGTCATGGGCTGCGTCGTCAACGGACCCGGAGAGGCGCGCGAAGCCGACCTCGGCTGCGCTTCGGGAAACGGCAAGGGCCAGATCTTTGTGCACGGAAAGGTGGTTGAGACGGTCCCTGAAGACCAGATCGTCGAAACCCTGCTCAAGTACGCCAACGAGATGGCTGAGGAAATGGGCGAGGCCGCCGAAGGCGACAAACCCGTGGTCGAGGCATTCTGAGCGGTCGACGTGTCCTGGATCAATCGCAAACGCTGCCCCGGCATGCGCTCCCTCGGATCCTCCGACGCGGAGGCGGTCCTGCGTTTCTTTGAAAGCAGACCGGTGGATGCGGTCCTTGCACGGGTGGCCGTTGAAGACATGGGGCTTTCAGGCCACAGGGGGATCGGTTTGTTCGACGCCGCCAACGAGCTCACGGGGTTCGCATGGGACTGGGGCAACGTCATTCCCCTCGGATTCGACGCCGCGGGCCTCGACCTTCTCGCGGAGGAGCTGCTCGGGAAGTGGCGGTCGGCGACGTCGATGGTGGGCCCCAGCGACCAGGTGATGGGCTTGTGGGAACGGGTGGAGGGCCAATGGGGGCCGGCCCGCGAGATTCGCAGGCGGCAGCACTCGATGGTCATGGGCGAAAGGCTCAAGGCGGCCCCGGATCCGCTGGTCCGGCAGGCTGAGCTTTCCGACATGCCCATCGTCTTTCCCGCCTCCGTGGCAATGTACATCGAGGAAGTCGGGCAGGATCCGACTGTCTTCGGCAACGCCTACGAGAAACGAGCCGAGAGCCTGGTCAGGCGCGGACACACATTCATTCGCACGGCCCCGGCAGCCGACGGCGCGGGGGAGCGCGTCGTCTTCAAGGCCGACGTCGGCGCCTTGGCCGGCGGAGTGGCGCAGATCCAAGGGGTGTGGGTCCCGCCCGATCTGAGGGGGCGCGGCATCGCCACGTCGGGGATCGCCGCCTCTGTCGCCCTCATTCGGGAAAAGGTTGCCCCGACCGTCTCCCTCTACGTCAACGACTTCAACGAGTCCGCCGTCGCCGTCTACCGCAAGGTGGGATTCGACTCCGTCGGAGAATGGACGACGATATACATATAGGCGTGCGTGCGGGGTCCGAATACATATAGGCGCGCGTGCGGTATCCGACGCACAGCGCAGCCGAGTGTTTTGCGCAGCCGAATGCCCTGTGCGGCCGAGTGTTTTGCGCGGCCGGCCGCATTGGGGCGCGTCGAAAACAGGGGGCGGAGGAAAGCAGGGGCGCGGCGATGCGGAGAATACGGCGAAACACGGGCACGGTCCGCCGGATTCGACGGCTTCGGCAGGCTGCCCGGTATGCTTGTACCCGTGCTTAGAATGTCATCTCTTTTCGTTCGTACGCTGCGCGAAGATCCGGCCGACGCCGAAGTCGCCAGCCACAGGCTGCTTGTGCGGGCAGGTTACATCCGCCGCGCGGCCCCCGGAATCTACACCTGGCTGCCGCTTGGCCTCCGGGTGCTGAGAAAGATCGAGAGAATCGTGCGTGAAGAGATGGAGGCGGCCGGCAGCCAAGAAGTCCATTTCCCGGCGCTCTTGCCCCGCGAGCCCTACGAGGCCTCCGGCCGGTGGAGCGATTACGGTCCCACGCTGTTCAAGCTCAAGGACCGCAAAGAATCGGACTACCTTTTGGCGCCGACGCACGAAGAGCTTTTCACGCTGCTGGTCAAGGACATGTACTCCTCGTACAAGGACCTTCCGCTCTCGCTCTACCAGATTCAAACGAAGTATCGCGACGAGGCCCGCCCGAGGGCCGGGGTCATCCGCAGCCGTGAGTTCGTGATGAAGGACGCCTACTCCTTCGACGTCGATGAAGCGGGGCTGGACGCCTCCTATGCCGCCATGCGGTCCGCCTACCAGAGGATCTTCGCCCGGCTTGGCCTGCCCGTCGTCATATGCTCGGCGGTTTCGGGGGCGATGGGGGGATCGCGAAGCGAGGAGTTCCTCTTTCCCTGCGACATCGGGGAGGATTCTTTCGTGCGTTCCGCCGGAGGGTACGCGGCCAACACCGAGGCGGTCGCCACGGTCCCGCCAACCGAGGTCGATTCGTCCTCCTTCGGCCAGCCTGTGGAGACAGTCACTCCCGGAGCCTCGACGATCGCCACGCTGGTCGACGCGGTCAACGAGGCGGCGCCGAAGCCCGATGGACCGTGGACGGCTGCGGACACCCTGAAGAACGTGGTCGTCGCGGCCGTCCATCCCGACGGACGCCGCGAGGTGATCGTCATCGGGCTGCCGGGCGACCGGGACGTCGACATGAAGCGGGTGGAGGCGGCGCTCGCCCCCGCAGAGGTCGAGATTGCGACGCCGGAAGACCTCGAAGCCTATCCGGAGCTGGTCCCCGGATACATCGGGCCCCAAGCGGTCGGACCGCAGTCGGCGCGCCCGGCCGAGGCGGAGCCGCCCGCTCCGCGCTACCTCCTTGACCCTCGCGTCGCGAGGGGGTCGCGTTGGGTGACCGGCGCGAACAAGCCGGACGTTCACGTGGTCGGCTTGGTCTACGGGCGTGATTTCGAGGCCGACGGCTCAATCGAAGCGGCCGAGGTGCGCGCCGGGGACGAGGCGCCCGACGGCTCGGGCCCCCTGGAGATCGCCAGGGGAATCGAGGTCGGGCACATATTCCAGCTTGGCCGCAAGTATGCGAAGGCTCTCGGCCTTTCCGTCCTCGACGAGAACGGAAAGAGCCGAACCGTGACGATGGGATCGTACGGAATCGGGATCACCCGGGTTCTGGCCGCGCTCGCCGAGGAGAACCACGACGGGCGGGGCTTGATGTGGCCGGCAAGCGTGGCGCCCGCGCACGTTCACATCGTCGCCGCAGGAAAGGACGAGGCCCTTTACGTCGCCGCCGAGGACATCGCGGCCGGTTTGGAGGCCGACGGAGTCGAAGTGCTGCTCGACGACCGCCGCAAGGTCAGCGCCGGAGTGAAGTTCGCCGACTACGAGCTGCTGGGCGTGCCCTTCGGCGTCGTCGTCGGACGCGGGCTGGCCGAGGGGCTCGTGGAGATCCGAGACCGGGCGGGAGAAACGATCGAGGCGCCCGTCGAGCAGGCCCGCGAGCGGATCGGCGAGCTCGTCCGGTCCGCCTTGTCCGCGCAGAGCTGACGTCCGGGCGCCAGGCCGCGCCCGGACGGTTTGCTCCGCTACTTCTTCAGGAGCGTCCCCACGCTGTCGCGTTCTTCTTGCGCGGCATACAGAGAGCAGGCGTAGCTGACAGCCGCCTCTCCGTTCGGCTTGCCGGCTTTCGCCGCGCCGTTCACGAGCGCGGTCGAGCTTCTCTTCAACGCCGCGCTCCTCAGAGTCTCGCCCGCGGCGAGCTTGGGAAGGGCGACGACGGCCGGGCGCCTGTCTTTGGCGCCGGAGGACATCATCGCCGACTGGGCGGCTTTGATCGAGTCGATGCGGGCGATGCCCGCCTGCCGCTGATTCGCGGGGAGGGAGGCGACGTCCGTCTCCAGCCATTGGCGGGCCGCCTCGACGCCGGAAAGGGCTTCCTCGGTCGCCGCCGCCTTGCCCGCCGCAACCGGATCGGCGTCGCCGCACGAGGCTTTGCCCCCCGCGTGCGTCGCCACGCCCACGGCTTGAAGGCGTGCGTCTAGCGCGACGGCGAGGTAGGTTTCGCGTTCTGAAACCGGGGCCGAATTCGCGGCCGCAACGGCCTCTCGCGAGAGTTCGCCGAGTTTGAGGACGAGGAAGGAGGCATCCGCGTTCGCGGGCGCTGACGTCGAAACCGGCGGGTTCGTGCGTCCCGAAGGCGCGCCGTTCGGCCACGGCCTCCACACCCCTCCCAGCGCGGAGGCATATGCGGCCGCGGCGTTTTCCACACGGGCGAAAACGTTCGAATTCGGCGACGCAGCGGACAACCGCTTCGCCGCATCGGCGATGAGCGTCGACTTTTCAGCGAGCGCTTGGCGCTTGCGCTCCTGGCTCGAAGCGGGCGCCGGATCGACGTCCTGGTTGTCGAAGCGCACGCCCGATGCGATGAGCAGACCGATCAATAGCACCGCCAAGAGAGCGGAAAGGCCGAAAACTAAGCGACGAGATGTCATGAGCCAATTTTGCCACGGGCGCGATCCCATATTTCACCCGCTCCGGGCCGATGAATCGGTAGGCTAGAGGCATGGCACCGTCACGTAGAGCCCATCCCGGTGGACGTCGCGATTCCCGCGACTCACGCCGTCCACACCAGGAACGCCGAGGAAATGCAGAGATGACCGAGAGCATTTCCGCGGCGTTGGACGAAGTCGTCGCCTCGTGCGGACTTTACCTGGAAACGGTGAAGGTCGGCAGGGGCGGCAAGAACCTCGTCGTCAAAGTCGTCGTCGACCTGCCCTCCGGGCCCGGGGGAGTGGATTCCGACCGGCTGACCGAGGTTTCGCGCGACATCTCGCAGCGGCTCGACGACGTCGATTTGGTGCAGGGCGCGTACACGCTGGAGGTTTCGACTCCCGGCGCCGAGCGCTCCCTGCGCGAACCCCGCCACTTTTCCAGGGCGCAAGGGCGCCTCGTGGAGCTGCGCACGGTCGACGGGAAGAGCGTCGTCGGCCGGCTCGTGAGCCTCTCCGGGGACACGCTGAACGTCCAGGTTGAGGGAAATCGACGCAGCGTGCCCATGGCTGAGGTCGTCTCCGGCCGTGTCAAGATCGATATGAGCCGGGCTCCGCAGTCCGCGATCGAGGAGGAGGAAGACTGATGGACATTCAGATGAACGAGCTTCGCATCGTCGAAAGCGAGCTCGGCATCAGCGTCGACGTGATCGTGGGTGCGATCGAGGACGCGTTGCTTCACGCCTATCAGCGCGTTCCGGGGGCCGTGCGCGGCGCCCGAGTGGAAATGGACCGGAGCACCGGCAAGGTCACGGTCTATGCGCCCGAGGTCGACGAGGATGGGGAGGTGATCGGAGAATTCGACGACACCCCCGGAGACTTCGGCCGCATCGCGACGTCCACGGCGCGTTCGATTATCGCGCAGCGCCTGCGCGACGCCGAGACGGACAGGGTCCTCGGATCGTTCAAGGGGAAGCAGGGCGAGGTCGTCTCCGGCGTCGTCCAGCAAAACCCACGCCACGACAGCCGGGATCTGCTGGTCGACGTCGGCGAACACGAGGCCATTATGCGCGTCGAGGAGCAGGTGCCGACGGAGAGGTTCCGCCACGGCGACCACATTCGGGCTCTCGTCCTCGAGGTGTCCGTTGGCACTCGCGGCGCCTCCGTCCGCCTCTCGCGGACCCATCCCGACTTCGCGCGCAAACTCTTCGAGATGGAGGTGCCTGAAATCCAGGACGGCACGGTCGAAATCGTCGCGCTCGCCAGAGAGGCGGGGCACCGCGCGAAGATCGCCGTGTGGTCGGACATCCCGGACGTCAACGCGAAAGGCGCGTGCATCGGGCACAACGGGCAGCGCGTGCGCGCGGTGACCACGGAGCTCGGCGGCGAGAAGATCGACATAGTCGATTACGACGACGATCCCAAAGTCTTCATCGCGGCGTCCCTCTCGCCCGCCAAAGTCGTCCGCGTCGATATTCTCGACAAGGCCGAACGCCAGGCGAGGGCGATAGTCCCCGACGGGCAGACGTCGCTCGCGATCGGGAAAGAGGCGCAAAATGTGCGCCTTGCCGCCAAACTGACCGGGTGGTCGATCGACATCCGCAAGGAATCGGACGATTTAGACGACTTCGACGACTGAATGTGAGTGAGCGCTCCCTTCTTCTGCCCGGACGTTTCGGCATCTTAGGCGCAAAAGCGCTAAAATACCCAATGGCGTTCTTGAAGGAGGAGGCTGGTGACAGGTCAACCTCGCACCTGCATTGGATGCAGGCTCAAGGACAGCCGTATGGAAATGGTCCGCGTGGTGCGGCGCGAATCCACGGTTGTCGTGGATAAGTGCGGAACGATGCAAGGCCGCGGGGCTTGGGTCCATCCCGACCTCCCGTGCCTCGAACGCGCTGTGCGTTCGCGGGCTTTTGAGCGCGCTCTCAAAGCTGCTCCCCTTGACACGGGGGCGGTGGAGGAGTTGCTTGTCCCGTCGGACGGAAACCCGTCCGAGAGTCGAGATAAGAAAGCGGGTAGAGACCCGATGGGCACCCGATGAGTACCCA
>ERZ773049.1987-NODE-1987-length-11392-cov-3.428861_pt1 | contig 11392 bp, 10 predicted proteins | sample MGYA00580633_ERZ773049 | MGnify/ENA primary metagenome ERZ773049 (study PRJEB29015, sample SAMEA2737991) | human oral metagenome | biome: human oral; feature: human-associated habitat; material: dental | place: China | collected 2066 ... | reverse complement strand
TATATGAGGAAATTTATTTTCTTGCGGAAGAAAATTTTTCGCTGTGCGGAAGGAGAAAAATTTTCGTGCCCACGCAAAGAAATTTCTATGCGCATGAAAATAAATTTTCGTGCGCACGGAAATATTTTTTTGTGCGCATAGAAATTTGGCGCCTTACCCACGGAAGAGAATTTCCTTTCGAAAGGGAGAGAATTTCCTTGGGCAAGCGAAGGCGTTGCTTGGGGGAGAGGGAGGCGAAGGGAGGCGAAGGGCTTGTACCTTGGCGGGACACCGAGAGGGGCTAGTTCGCCGTTATAGCCTTGGGGCGAGCCCCATGAGTTTTATGTATCTTCGCACATCATGAATACGAATAAAGTCTATCAGATCCTTTGGGCCGACGACGAGATCGACCTGCTCAAGCCTCACATCCTCTTCCTCAAGAACAAGGGCTACGAAGTGACGCCCGTCTTGAGCGGAGCCGATGCCATCGAGGCCGTCCAAAGCCAGACCTTCGACCTGATCTTCCTCGACGAACACATGCCCGGCCTGACGGGCCTCGACACCCTACAGCGAATCAAAGAACTTCGCCCCTTCGTGCCCATCATCATGGTCACCAAGAGCGAGGAAGAGGAACTGATGAACCAAGCTATCGGTGGAAAAATCACGGACTACCTCATCAAGCCCGTCAATCCCAATCAGCTCCTCTTGGCGCTGAAGAAGAACCTACACCAGAGCTCCATCATCAACGAAGCCACGATGATGAACTACCGGCAGGAGTTCGCACAGCTCAGCGCTCAGATGAGCGACCGCCTCTCGGTAGAAGAGTGGAAGGAGCTCTACCGGCGCCTCGTGCATTGGGAACTCGAGCTCGAGGAAGGCGACCCGCAGATGAAGGAACTTCTCGAGATGCAGAAGACCGAAGCAGGACGCCTCTTCGCCCGCTTCATCAGCCGCAACTACGAAGGCTGGATCCGCGAACCAGAGACGCGCCCCTTGATGAGCCCCGACCTCTTCAAGAGGAAGGTCTTCCCCCTCCTTGACTCGGGAGAGAAGGTGTTCTTCATCCTCATCGACAACTTCCGCTACGACCAGTGGGAGAGCGTCAAGGCGATGCTGAGCGAATTCTACACCTTCGACGAAGACCTCTACTTCTCGATCCTACCGACGGCGACGCAGTACGCCCGCAATGCGATCTTCTCCGGGCTGATGCCCTTGGATATCGCGAAGATGTTCCCCGAGCTGTGGGTAGACGAGGAGAGCGAAGAAGGGAAGAACCTCAACGAGGAACCCATGATCCAGACGCTCCTGCAGCGCTACCGCAAGAACTATTCCTTCTCCTACAGTAAGGTCTACGAAGCCCGCTTCGGCGAACGCCTTCTGTCGAACCTCAACAGCCTCAAGCAGTACCCGCTCAACGTCATCGTCCTCAACTTCGTGGACATGCTCTCCCATGCCCGCACCGAGAGCAAGATGATCCGTGAGCTGGCCAATACCGAGGCCGCTTACCGCTCGCTGACGAAGAGCTGGTTCCGCCACTCGACGACCTACAACCTCTTCAAGCACATCGCCGAGATGGGCTACCGCGTCATCCTCACCACCGACCACGGTACCATCCGCGTGAAGAACCCTGTGAAGATCGTCGGCGACAAGAATACCAATACCAACCTCCGCTATAAGGTCGGCAAGACCCTTTCGTATAATCCCAAGGAAGTCTACGAGGCTCTTGTCCCGGCGAAGATTGGCCTCCCCCAGTCCAACCTCTCCGACCACTACGTCTTCAGCTACAGCGATGACTTCTTCGCTTACCCGAATAACTACAACTACTACGTGCAGTACTATCGGGACACCTTCCAGCACGGAGGCATTTCCCTGGAAGAGATGCTTATCCCGCTGATCTCTATGCAGCCCAAGCATAGATAGACTATTAAAAACCCTTCACTGAATGATCAGAAACATCGTATTAGACCTAGGGGGCGTCCTCTTCACGCTCGACCGTGAGGAGGCACTCCGTCGCTTCTCTGCCCTCGGGGTACCTGACGTCGAGAAGATGCTTGACCCCTACCTACAGAGCGGTTACTTCCTACAGGTGGAAGACGGACGAATGACCGAACCTCAGTTCCGTGCAGCCCTAAGCGAACTAGCCGGGCGGGAGCTCAGCTACGAGGAGATCGCTCATGCCTACTTCGGCTTCCTGAGCAAGGTCGATGCCTATAAGTTCGACTTCATCGAGGAGGAACTGAAGGGCTACCGCATCTTCATCCTCTCCAATACCAACCCCTACGTCATGGACTTCTGCGAATCGGATCGCTTCCTGCCTAGCGGTAGGACGCTCTCTTCCTTCTGCGTGAAGAAGTTCGCCTCCTGCGAGATGGGGATGGTCAAGCCCGAACGCCCCTTCTTCGAGACGATGCTCCGTGAGGGGGACATGATCCCCGAAGAGACGCTCTTCCTCGACGATGGCCCCGCCAACGTAGCCATGGCCCGTGAACTCGGGATACACGCTTACCAGCCTCAGAATGGTGAGGACTGGAGAGACCGAGTGCGCCAGCTCCTCCTTGAGCTGAACCAGCACAGATAAGTTTGGCTATCTTTGTACCTCGTAAAGAGTAAGCAACTAATCATTTATATACATCATCAACGAATCATGAAGAGAATTGTACTGATCCGTCACGGCGAAAGCGTGTGGAACAAGGAGAACCGCTTCACAGGCTGGACCAACGTCGACCTCTCCGAAAAGGGTGTCGAAGAAGCTAAGAAGGCTGGGGCTATCCTCAAGGAAAATGGCTTCCGCTTCACGCAGGCTTACACCTCTTACCTCAAGCGTGCCGTCAAGACCCTCAACCAAATCCTCGACGTCATGGATCTCGATTGGATCCCTGTAGAGAAGAGCTGGAGACTCAACGAGAAGCACTACGGCATGCTCCAGGGCCTCAACAAGGCTGAGACGGCTGAGAAGTACGGTGATGCTCAGGTCAAGATCTGGCGCCGCAGCTACGACGTACCCCCTACGCCCCTCGAAGCTACAGACGAGCGTGCTCCTCAGGCTGACCCTCGCTATGCAGGTGTTGTCCCCGCTTACCTCCCTCTGACGGAAGCACTCTGCCACACGGTAGCTCGTACGCTCCCCTACTGGGAAGACAAGATCTTCCCATCGCTCATGCAGCACGACGACGTCCTCGTCGCAGCCCATGGTAATAGCCTCCGTGGTATCATCAAGGTCCTCAAGGGGATCTCTGATGAAGGCATCGTAGAGCTCAATCTTCCTACCGCTGTACCTTACGTATTCGAGTTCGACGATGAGCTTCGTCTCGTCAAGGACTACTTCCTCGGTGACCCCGAAGAGATCAAGAAGCTCATGGAAGCGGTCGCTAATCAGGGCAAGAAGGCTTAAAGCACTTCTCCCTCCTAGGCACTAACGAGGGGCCTCGGACTACGCTGGTAGTCTGAGGCCCCTCTTGTATTCGGTGCCTCCACGAAGGAGCTTCTTACAAATTACGTAACTTAGTGACACTATTCACTCTACACCCTCGACACTATGGCTAAGATACTGGTAGCCTTCGATACCCGAGACGAAGGCTTTGAGAAGCTCGACAGAGAGCACGAGATCATTCGTCCTCCGAAGGGCAGGGACTTCACCCTCGAGGAGCTTCAGGGACTCCTTCCCGAGGCCGAGGTCCTCTGCACCGTCTTTGACCGCCCCGCCCGAGGCGAGCTCCTCGAGCACGGCACTCGCCTCAGGCTCATCGCCAACTTCGGCGTAGGCTTCAACAATATAGACATCGACTACGCCCGCTCCCACGGGATCACCGTCACCAATACCCCTCAGGCAGTCATCATCCCGACCGCCGAGCTTACCCTAGCGCTGATGCTCGACTGCGCTCGTAGGGTGAGCGAACTAGACCGCCTCGTCCGACGACACCCAGGGGAGAGCACCGCCATAGGACGCTCTGGCTACCTCGGGGTACATCTCTCGGGGAAGACTCTGGGGCTCATCGGCTACGGGCGGATCGCCACAGCTGTTACGGAGCGTGCCCGAGCCTTCGGGATGAAGATCCTCTACCATAAGCGCACGCCTCTCAGCCCCGAGGAGGAGCAGCGTCAAGGGATCAGCTATGCCCCCCTTGAGGAGCTCCTTCGCCAGTCGGACTTCATCTCCATACATACCCCGTATAGTCCAGAGACGCATCACTTCATCGGGGCTCAGGAGTTCGCTCTCATGAAGCCTTCGGCGATCTTCATCAATACCGCCCGAGGCTCTGTCGTCGACGAGGATGCCCTCATCGCAGCACTAGAGTCCCACAGTATCGCCTACGCTGGGCTGGATGTCTTCGAAGACAAGGACATTCCTCGCCTTCCCCTCTGCCAGCTGGAGAACGTCTGCATGACTCCGCACACCGGGACACAAACGGCAGATGCTCGGAGGGCTATGAATGAAGAGATGCTTGAGAACGTCGCTCGCTTCCTCGCAGGGCGCACGGATCTTGACCGGGTCGTCTAGTCTCGCTCCCCGACCCTCTTCCCCTCATCCTAGCCCCTACGATCCCTGATGAATCAACTTCGCTTCACCCTGCTCTCCATCCTGCTTCTGATTGTCGTAGGATGCCAGGGCTCTTCCCCCCAATCTATGGAGATCCTTCACCCCGATGATTCGACTACACTGATTAAGCTCCAGAGGCACCAGTACTACCTCCTGGCACCTATCGAGGAAAACCAAAGAGAGGCAACAGTAGTGCTTCTCGGGGAGCAAAACGAAGAGGTCGAGATGGACCTCCGTCTTGCCGTCGACAGCGTAGACTACTTCGTCCCCATCCCTATCCCTCGGGGCAAGGATCCCTACACCATCAAGGTCGTAGGTCTCTCGCCCAAGGCCATCACCTGGGAGAAGCTCCAGCTCGCCGATAGCTTCGATACGTCCAAGAAAGACTACTATCGCCCGAGCTACCACCACAGCCCCGCCTATGGCTGGATGAACGACCCCAATGGGATGATCTACAAGGATGGCGTCTACCACCTCTACTATCAGTACAATCCCTACGGGTCGAGATGGGGCAATATGCACTGGGGGCACAGTCGCTCCCGAGACCTCATTCACTGGGAGCACCTCCCTCCGGCACTAGCGAGAGATACGATGGGGCACATCTTCTCCGGCAGTGCCATCCTTGATAGGGAGGGAAGGGCAGGCTTCGGGAAGAATGCGATCCTCGCCTACTACACAGCGCACAAGATCCGTGAGGGGAAGCAGTGGCAGGCCCAATGTCTGGCGTACAGCACAGACGACGGGCTAAGCTACACCAAGTACAAGGGCAATCCCATCCTCACACCCTCGGACGGGATCTCGGACTTCCGAGACCCAAAGGTCTTCTGGTACGAGCCTAACCGTAGGTGGTATATGATCGTCTCGGCAGACAAGGAGATGCGCTTCTTCCGCTCCGAAGACCTTAAGCGCTGGGAGTACGTCAGCGCTTTCGGCGAAGGCTATGGAGCACGCCCGAACCAGTTCGAGTGCCCCGACTTCTTCGAGCTTCCACTCGAGGGAAGTGGGGAGAAGAAATGGGTGATGCTCGTCAACATCAACCCAGGGTGCCCCTTCGGAGGTAGTGCTACGGAGTACTTCGTGGGCACGTTCGACGGGGAGACCTTTGTCCCTGATACCGAGCCCGAGGTAGCCCGCTGGCTGGACTTCGGGAAGGATCACTACGCCTTCGTCACCTTCCACGGCACGAGGAGCAGAGCGCTAGGGCTGGCGTGGGTCAGCAACTGGCAGTACGCCCATCTTACGCCCTTCAAGCAGAGCCGAGGGGCAAACAGCCTTCCCCGAGAGCTCTTCCTCTTCCGTCAGGAGGGAAGGACCTATGTCGGTGCCCGCCCAGCTAAGGAAGTCGAAGCGCTGAGGAAGGAAGAGCGCAAGCTCGCCCTTCCCCCTACTCTTCATACCGACCTAACACTATCCGATGCCCTCCGTGACCTCGATGATAGCTTCGAACTGGAGGTAGAACTTACCCCTTCGCCCAAGGCCTCACGGGTAGGCTTCGTCCTGTCTAACGAGCTGGGAGATGAACTACCGATCTACCTCGATCTAGAGAAGGGACGCATCGTCATGGACCGTACTCAGAGCGGGCTCGTAGACTTTGGCCTCCATGCCACGCCCCACGAGCGAGAGCGTGCCGACTGGCGTACTGGCGAGGGGATCAACTACCAGAATGACTTTGCCCTGGCCACCTGGGCACCCCTCGGCGTCTGCCGTGGTGGCAGGTACCAGCTTCGCCTCTTCATCGACCGCAGTGTAGCGGAGCTCTTCGTCGACGGCGGACATATCGCCATGACGAACTTGGTCTTTCCACGTAAGCCCTACAGCCAGTTACGGCTCTTCTCCGATGGTGCTACGAGTACGATCCACTCGGCACGGCTCTACCGACTAGGGCTATAGTTTTTGTACTTTTGCACCACCAATAAGAGCCAATAGAAGATCATTATGGATCATGAACCCATTATATTAGGTATCGAGAGTTCCTGCGACGATACCTCCGCTGCGGTACTCTCAGGGCATACCCTCAGGAGCAACGTCATAGCCTCCCAGGCTGTGCACACGGCTTACGGGGGGGTCGTACCCGAGCTAGCCTCCCGAGCGCACGAGCAGAACATCATCCCCGTCGTCAGCGAAGCTATCCGCCGAGCAGGCATTAGCCCATCGGACCTCGACGCCATCGCCTTCACCCGAGGACCAGGGCTACTGGGATCCCTGCTCGTGGGGACGAACTTTGCCAAGGGGCTTGCTCTCTCCCTCGGGATCCCGATGGTGGAGGTCAACCACCTGCACGCCCACGTCCTAGCCCACTTCATCGAAGAGGAAGGCGAGGAGCACGAGAGCCCAGAGTTCCCCTTCCTCTGTCTCCTGGTCTCCGGAGGCAATTCGCAGATCATCCTCGTTCGCTCAGCCTCCGACATGGAGATCATCGGTCAGACGATCGACGATGCAGCGGGTGAGGCCTTCGACAAGTGTGCTAAAGTCATGGGACTTGGCTATCCTGGCGGGCCGGTGGTGAACCGCCTAGCCAACGAGGGCGACCCTAAGGCCTTCGCCTTCAGCAAGCCTAATGTCCCCGGCTACGACTACAGCTTCAGTGGACTGAAGACCTCCTTCCTCTACACCCTCAGAGACGAGCTTGCCAAGAACCCCAACTTCATAGAAGAGCGGAAGGCTGACCTCTGTGCCTCCCTCCAGGCTACCGTCATCGATATCCTGATGAAGAAGCTACGTCTGGCAGCCAAGGACCTAGGTATCCGTCAGGTCGCCGCCGCTGGTGGTGTCTCGGCCAATACAGGGCTACGTGATGCCTTCCACGACCATGCTCGTCGGTATGGATGGAAGGTATTCATCCCGAAGTTCGCCTATACGACCGACAACGCCGCTATGGTAGCGATGAACGGCTACTACAGTTACCTCGAAGGTCTACGTACGGGTCTGGACGCTGTACCCTTCGCACGAGTCACGATGTAGGCCCAGTATGCCCGCTACCGTCTCCTCTCGCCTTGCCCAGCTCCTCACTCAGCGCTCCCTCCATATAGCGACCGCTGAGAGCTGTACCCTAGGAGGTGTCTGCTCCGCCCTCGGAGCGATACCGGGCGCATCCTCCTACCTCCAAGGGGGGATCGTCGCCTACCAAACGGGGCTCAAGACCGAGCTCCTAGGGGTCTCGGCGGAGCTGATCCAAGCCCACCACGTCGTCAGCCCCGAGGTCGCCGAAGCCCTAGCACTAGGGGCGACGGAGCGCCTCGATGCCGAGGTAGGCATCGGCACGACAGGGCTTGCTGGTCCTGGAGGAGGCGAACCGCTTCACCCCGTAGGTCAGGTGTGCATTGCCTGCGTCTACCGTAGCCGTGACGGGCTACATACCCGCTCCAAGACCCTCCAGCTACAGGGGAGCCGTGAGGAGAATATCCAGCAAGCCATCCACGAAGCCCTACAGCTCACCCTCGAGCTCCTCGAAGCTCACCCCTGAAGACCAACCCCTCTAAACTCACCTCGTCATGCGACAGCCCCTCCCCACACCGAGCAAGCGTCGCCGCTCCGCTCGGCTAGGCTTCACGCTCCTCCTTCCCCTCTTTATCTCCCTCGGTCTCTTCGCTGGAGAGCCCGCCACTGATCCCGTAGAGACCCTCTACTATACAGGCCTTCGCTACCGAGTAGGAGAAGCTCCTGGCTGGGGGAAGGGACTGCCCGTACTCACCTCGATCCGCCCCTACAGCCCCGCTGCTCTCGGCGGGCTTCAGGCTGGAGACATACTCCTCGAAGTCGACGGAGTCGCTACCTCTGGTCTCTCTTCGGAGGAGGTAGACGAACTCCTTCGGAGCCCTGAGCGCCAGCATCTCCTTACCCGCCTTCGTCTCGGGGCGGGACGCTTGATCCACCTCCTCCATCCGAGTAGCAAGCCGAGTACGGCACTGAGCGAGCGGGAGCTGGCTTACGCCTTCGGAGGCTACAGTCCCGAAGACCAAGAGTCGACCGAGCGGATACTACCCTTCACCTTCTCTTCGAATGCTACCTTCGACTGGTCACAGGCGAAGACCTTTGCCTTCGCCCCCTCTTCCTCGGGGGACAAGAGCCTCGACGACGCACTCTACGGACGAATAGCTCAGCTCCTGGAGGCCCGAGGGCTAAGGCAGCAGTCGAGCAGTCCTGATCTCGTCATCCAGAGCCTCTACACCCTCGACAGGAGCGCTAGTCTTCACTTCCAGCTACAGGTAGCACGCTCGGGGGCTCCCGACGACATCCTCTGGAGAGCGGAGAGTATGGAGCTCGCCCCCACAGCCTCGACGATGGATAGCTATGCACGGGAGGTCCTGCCCCTCGTCCTGTATGCCTTCCCCTACATCCCTACAGCGGAGCGACCTTCGTACCGCAAGGATACACGTCGCTACCTCTACACGGGCATCCTCTACGACAAGCACGACCTCAGCCGTATCGCTGACGTCGAGGACGCCTCCCCCGCCTTCGTAGCGGGTCTACGCTCGGGCGACCGCATCCTCCGTATCGGAGGCAAGGCACTTACCCCCACCTCTCTGGAGGCGCTCTCCGAGAAGTACCGAGACTTCCTCTCCGACACCTACAAGCATCGCATCCAGCTCCGAGACGGCTCGGGAAGCCATGCTTGGGCTCAGGGCAGCTACGGCAGTATCAGGAAGGCTCTGGAACGGGAGAAGTATGCAGCGGTCTTCAGTTACCTCTTCGCCTTCCGTCCCTACGTCGATGACGCCAAGACGACGGAGCTAAGCTTCGAGGTAGAGCGGGATGGACAGCGCTACACGCTCAGCATCCAGCCTCTTCTGAGAGACGAATCCACACTTATCCCCCAATGATCCTACCATGGACACCCAGCCCCTATCGACCTATCAACTAGGGCGAGTACAGTCGCTCCCCATCCTTCGCCTCGTCTCTATCGGTGCCTACCTTGACGGGGGGATCCAGGACATTCTCCTCCCGCTACGCTACCTCCCCGAAGGTAGTCAAGTCGGGGACGAGGTCTCAGTCTTCGTCTATCAGGACAATGAGGGAAGGCTCATCGCTACGACGCTCACCCCGCTGGCTCAAGTAGGGGAAGTGGCCTACCTGCGCTGTAGCTCGGTGACCGAGGCAGGCGCCTTCCTCGAATGGGGGATACACAAGGACCTCTTCGTCCCCTTCCGTGAGCAAGCCTCCAAGATGCTAGAGGGCTACAGCTACGTCGTCTACCTCTACGTCGATGCCCTCAGCGGGAAGATCGTCGGCTCAGCACGACTCTCCAAGCACCTGAGCAATATGCCCGCCGACTACGCACCAGGCTCACGCGTCTCCTGTCTGGTCACTGAGCAGCACGAACTAGGCTACCGCTGTGTCATCGAGGATCGCCACTGGGGACTCCTCTACAGCGACACTGCGCCACGCATGCTCCAGCGTGGTGAGCGGGTCGAGGCCTACGTGATCCGCCTGAGGGAGGACAATAAGGTGGACCTCTCCTTCACCCCCGTGGGCTACCAGAAGGTAGACAGCGAGCAGGCACGCCTGCTAGCTCTCATCGACCAGCATGGCGGGCGTCTTCCCCTCGGGGACAAGAGCCCAGCGGAGGAAGTCATGCGCCTCACAGGTATGAGCAAGAAGACCTTTAAGATGGTCCTCGGCGCCCTCTACAAGGCGGGGCTCGTCACCCTCGCTCCGACAGAAGTGCGGAAGCGCTAGCCCCGAGGGGCGAGAGCTTTTTGCCTCGCTCCTAGTACCAGTAGCGCCTCCCTCGAGGCACTACTAGTACCACCTGAAAGGCGCTACTGGTGCCTCTCAGCGCTCCGCACGAGCGCCTCTCCACCCCGCACACAAGCGCCTCGCTCCTTCGCTCAAGCCGAACGGAAGGGTCTGGCCTCAGCCTCCGCTGGAGGCTTACCCTTTTGATTCACCTCTAATCCCACATGATGCATAGATCTCTACGACTACTCTCCCTCCTTCTCTCCCTGACCGCTCTTGTCGAGACAGCCCTAGCTAAGCCCGTTGACCGAGCTACTGCCTCCCAGCTGGCTCGTGAAGTGCTCGGTACGAGCCCATCCTCAGCACGAAGTCTGGAGCATCTCCAGCTCACCGAGCGCCCCACCTACTATATCTATCAGGTAGGCGGAGGCGGGGGCTTTGCCCTCATTGCCAAGGACGACACGGCAGGTGCCCTCATCGGCTACAGCCACCGAGGTTCCTTTGATCTGGAGCGCATGCCCCAGTCGCTGAGGGAGCTCTTCTCTACGCTTGACAAGCCCCTCTCAGAGAGGCTCTCGGGGCAGGAGGCACGAGCCTCCGACTACCCTCCGAAGCATGGGCGAGCCATCCAGCCCCTACTCAGCTCCAACTGGGGGCAAGGGCATCCCTACAGCCTCTATACACCGACCTATACCGACAGCGACGGAGACCAGCAGCACATGTACGCTGGGTGTGTCGCCGTGGCGATGGCACAGGTGATGTACTTCCACAAGTGGCCTAACGAGGGGACGGGATCAAGGACGCATAGCCAGCTCGGCTATCGGGACTTCTCCGCCAGCCACTATCGCTGGAGCGACATGCGCCCTTCGTATGGAGACAGGGAGCGCTATATCGGTTCGGGCAATAGCCGCCGTGTTCGTCCTGACGACGACCCAATATTTACCTCCGTGGCGCAGCTCATGGCTGACCTCGGGGTATCGGTCGGGATGGGCTACACCGAGTACGCTAGCAGTACCTCGTCGGAGATGGCAGCAGCAGCCTTCCAGACCTACTTCAAGTACGACGCTACCAGTGCCCTATCGGCCTCGACGCTAGGGATCACGACCATCGAGCGCCTCATCAGAGAGGAGCTCGAAGCTGGTTTCCCCGTCTACGTCAGTGGACTGAGCTGAAGTGGGGGGAAGATCTCGGGCCACGCTT
>ERZ773049.1977-NODE-1977-length-11429-cov-13.283541_pt1 | contig 11429 bp, 15 predicted proteins | sample MGYA00580633_ERZ773049 | MGnify/ENA primary metagenome ERZ773049 (study PRJEB29015, sample SAMEA2737991) | human oral metagenome | biome: human oral; feature: human-associated habitat; material: dental | place: China | collected 2066 ... | reverse complement strand
AACTTATAGCTTGTACTTCACTTTTAAATTTAAGATTTATTCATATTATATAATTTACTTACTTAGTTATAGGAAATATCATATTATCCCTATTTTCATCTACTTTAAACTCTTTCTTTTCTATTATCTTGTTAGTTTTAACATCATATATATACATATATGTTTTATGATTTTCCCATATATTCATATATAACTTATCATCTTTAAAATATGTACTTCTAATATTTCCAGTTATTTTTTCACTAAATACTTCTTTGTTTTCTTTTAAGTTTATTACTTTAAACTTATCTTCTTTATCATCATATATATACATATTTTTATCTTCTACTCGTATAAGGCTTCCCATAACTTTTTTACCATCTACTAATATATCTTCAATAGTATTATTATATATATTTAACTTACTTATATAACTATCATAAAGTTCTTCATTTTTTTCTTTAGAATTTTTCATTTCTTCATCACTTAATCTTCTTTTTAATGTTACAACATATATATTATTTTCATTATCTTTACTCATATTATATGTTTCAATATTTTCATCATACTTATTTACTTTTTTAATTTCACCTGTATTTTTATCTAGAATTATCATATCTGATTTTTTAAATTTATCTGCTGTTAATATTATTTCATCTTTTATTATACACATATTTGTAATATCATATGGTATTTCTGTAAGTTTTTTTCCTTCTTCTTTTCCTGTCATATCTTTTACATATATAACTGTTTTATCTGCTAAACTATGTGTCATATATATTTTATCATTATCTATACAGATTCTATCTACATATATTCCTCTATTATCTTTTGAAAGTCCCTCCTTTTTTATTATTTCAAAATCTTTAATACTACCATCTTTTCCAATCTTTAAAATATTATTATCCCTATTGTTTATATACATATCTCTATTATGTTCAATATAACTATAACCTCTGTACAGGTCTTTACTTACAACCTTTGTAACTTTACCATCTTTATCTAAATAGTTTATCTTTCCATTTGAATTAAAAGGCAAACTGCTTATAGAAATATATTTATCCTCATTATGATTATTTAATAACAATGTTTCTACTTTATCTCTAAAATTCCATAATAATGATAATACAATAATTATTACTCCAATTATACAAATGTCTCTCACTCTTATATATACATATCTTTTATCTTTTTCTTCATTTTTCATAATATGCTCCTTTTTAATAATTATTATTTTTTTCAAATATATTTTCTATCGTCTATAATATCATAATGTAATTCTCTCTTACCTATTACATTTTTAACTATATTAGGTACAAGCTTAAAGTCTTCTTTTAATACTTCTTCTTTTGTCTTCCATACAAAAGTTACATGTGTTTTTTCAAGTTCTGTAAATGATTCTTCTTTAGTAATATCATAACTATCATCTAATACAATATTATATATATATGAAAGTTCATGTACATTTTTTACCTTTCCATTATCCAAATAATCAAAAAAGTTTTCTGCTATTTGAACAAGCTTTAAATCATCTTTATCTACCTTAATTCCTAATTCTTCTTCTATCTCTCTCATTATTGCATCTTTTGTATTTTCCATTAAATGCACTCTTCCGACCTGGAAGTCTAAAATTTTCGTCCTCTCTTTCTTCTTGAACTAATATTTTTTCATTGTATTCAACAATTACTGCAACCCTAAAATTGAATTTCCCTTCTTCAAATTTAACTGTTATATCACTCATTTTAAACCTCCTTAAAATTATATATTTTCAATTATAATATATAATCTTAAAATAGTTTTTGCAACATATTGTATATATAGCAAATAGAGATGTAATAATACATCTCTATCTACCCTATTAATTTATATCTTAGGTAAACAATAAGCCGGGTTCTGTCATGCATGGTCATTTATCTCGAACTAGTATTACTACTAGCCTCTAGCCGCACAGTACAAGGGACATTTAAAGAGCATAAATCCCTCGAATTACAAGGCGTTGCTCCAGATAGGGTTTACACAAAAGATATATCACTATATCTCTTAGTGAGCTCTTACCTCACTTTTTCACCATTGCTATATAATAGCTGTTTTTTTCTGTTGCACTTTCCCTAAGATTACTCTCGCTGGACGTTATCCAGTATCATTGCTCTTATGGAGCCCGGACTTTCCTCATATATTAGTTTTCACTAAATATACGCTATACCATGTAGTTTACCTATAACTATATTAGCATATTTTAGAATTAATTCCAATCTTTTAGTATATTTTTATCTATACACATATTGCCATACCCTATTCCTATTTTCCTATCTTTTTTCTTTTCTCCGATGGCAATCTGTTCCTCCAGATATTAGTAAATTATTTTTATTACAATATTCTAATAATTTTTCATTTTGTTTTTCTGTAAAACTTGAATGATATACTTCTACACCATCAATTATTTTATCATTTTTAAGCACATCTAAAAATGCTATTTCATCTTCTAAATTATACCTATATACATGTGCTACAAATGTTTTACCACCTGCTTTTCTAACCTCTTCTGCTACAAGTTTAGCATTTGGATAGTGTATTTCAAAATTTACAGCAACTGGAAAATTCTTATTTGTTACACATGAATTAAAAAACACATCAATATCATTCCATTCTGCATCTTTAAAATATTTCTTATTTTCTTCATATTTAGTAACTTCAGGATATATAATATCTATAGGCCATCCTTTTTTCTCATCATATATTATCTCATCTATTTTAAGATTACTTTTCTTAATGCTTTTCATCATTTCTTCAAACTCTAATTTTAGATCAAGCTTTCTTAAATTATAGTATTTATGAACAAATGGTTGTAACTTATGGATATCAAAATCATATGCAAGCATATGAAAATGAACACCATCATATACAGTATTAAATTCTATACCTGTTTTAATCTTTCCTGTAAATGTATTTCTTGAATTTTCATCTTTTTCAAGCTCAAAATGTGTATCTAATGTATCATGGTCTGTTATAGCTAAAACTTCTAACTTAGTTTTTTCTGCTTCTTCTAATAATCTTTTTGTATCCCATGTTCCGTCTGAGTAATTTGTATGTGTGTGTAAGTCTATCATAATTTTCACTATCCTTTTCTAATTCTAATTAATCTTCCATTGGCTTTTCTAAAAATCTTATCACTTTTTTGTCTAAATCAACTTCTACTTTTAATCCTAAAGGTAATATTGCCATTGGTGATGTATGTCCAAAGTTTACATTATATAGTATTGGTAAGTCTTTCTTCCCTGCCTCAAATGCAATCTTCTTATACACCTCCTTATACTCTTCATAATATGTCTCATTTTTAGGCTTTCCGTACTATTATTCCGAGATATTTCTTCAAATATTCCCTGTGCTACTAAGTTTCTTAAGATATATTGTAGGTATAATGGTTTTATCTCATCTTCACTTGTTTCTAAAAATAATATCTTATTCTTCCATTCTTCTTTTTTAGGCCAAATCTTTGTTCCTATCATCATAGGAAATACATCAACACATCCACCTAAAAGCTCTCCAGTAAATATTCCGTTTCCCTTGAAGTATCTCATATCCATATTTTTCTTCATTCATTTTTCTTACTATATTATCATTTTCTTCAATAGCCCAATCAAGATATTCACTAGTCCACTTATCACTTGATTTAATAACTATATCTTCCCTATTTTCTAATAATACTTTATTAATATATTTTAATGTATATGTATGCATATTATTATTTTCTGCAAAATCTGTCATTACAGCAGGTCCATAATATGATACAACTCCTGCTTTTTGCATTATATAGTGGTTTATTGTTGTATCTGAATATCCCATAAATACTTTAGGATTATTTGCTATAGCTTCAAAATCAATATATGGTAATAATCTTATTGTATCATCTCCACCAATATTACATATTATCCCTTTAATATCTTTATCTAATATAGCATCCATAAAATCTTCTGCTCTTTTTTCTGGATGATTATACAAATATTCTATTCCCTTTAATGCATTTTTCATTGTAACTACATTAAATCCTAACTGTTCTAACCTCTTTTTTCCTAGTTCATATCTATGTCTAAACATTTCTTCTCCTGCAAGTCCACTAGATAGACTTACAATTGCAACTTTATCACCTCTTTTAAATTTCTTTGGTTTTATCATTTTTACCTACTTTCATAACAATATATATTGAAAGTATTATATCATATTCAAATAGTTAAAATAACAAAAACACCTAAACTATTAGATAAACTAATAATTTAAGTGTTTCTTTTGTTACAAAATTCTTCCATTCCAGCCTGTTTCTTCTATTTTTTTCCCTGCAAAATGTTTATCCAGAATTTCATCAAGATATTCTGGAACATCTGAATTAAAGAAATCTTCGCAGAAACCGTACTCTTCTTTCACTTCGTCTATAAATTGCTGCTCATCTTCAACCCAAAAATTTTCTTTAACAAATCTAATCATCTCTTTTTCTCTTTCGATCCACTTTGGATCGAAGAATTCTTTTAACGCAGGCACACCATAGTGTGCCACATAATTTTCGCTATATTCATTTATTGCTTTTTGTATCGTATCATCTATCTGTTTTTTACCTTCTTCAATTAAATCAATAAATTCGTCTTTAAAATTTTTTCTTGTTAACATTTCTCTCTCCTTCTTCCTCACACATTTGTGCAAGTAATATCATTTTTTACTACAATAATATTATATTATCATTTACATAATTTGTCAACATTTTTTTATTCATTATCTTCTATTCCTTACATCATATCAAATATACTTGACTGTGCTGTTTCTTGTATACCATCTAAAAGTCCAAATTGATCTAATAATGTAATTGTAGATGTACCAATCTTGCATTTTAACTTAACCTCTTCTTTAGTAAAGAATGTTTGGTTTTCTCTCTTTATCTCTTGAGCTGCTTTAAATATGTTTTCTGCAGCAATTTCACCGAAGTCCTGGTATTGAACTTATAGGTGGTAATATGTGGTTTTCATCTATTAGTTTAAACTTTTTAGCATCTGACTGGTATAGGTCAATTGGTAAAAATTCTATTCCTCTTTTGTTCATTTCATATACTATTTCACAAAGTGAATATATTCCTTTTTCTTTTACTCCTTGTTTAGGAAGTTCTTTTATCTCATCCATCTTTCTTTTTAGTTTATCTAATCCATAAATCATATATGTTGCATCAAAATCTCCACCACTTCTTACACTAAAAAATGCTGTATAATATGCTGCAGGTTTATGTACTTTAAACCATGCTATTCTAAAAGCATTTGTAACATATGCCGCTGCATGGGCCTTAGGAAACATATATTTTATTTTCTTACATGAAAGAATATACCATTCTGGAACATTATTTTCTTTCATTGCTTCTTCCCATTCTGGTTTTAATCCTTTTCCCTTTCTTACACTTTCCATTATAGTAAATGCAAGTTCTGCTTCAACTCCCTTATTCATTAGATATATCATAATATCATCACGTGTACAAATTGCTTCACTAAGTGTTGCTGTTTTGTTATTTACAAGATCTTGTGCATTATTTAACCAAACATCTGTACCATGTGAAAGTCCAGAAATACGTATAAGTTCTTCAAATGTCTTAGGTTTTGTATCTACAAGCATATCACGAACAAATTTAGTACCAAATTCTGGAACACCAAATGTACCAACCTTTGAACCAATATCTTCTGGTTTTACTCCAAGTACTTCTGTAGAACTAAATATACTCATTGTTTCCTTATCATCAAGCCTTATCTTTGTAGGATTTATCCCTGTAATGTCTTGAAGATGTCTAATCATGGTTGGATCTAAATGTCCTAATATATCTAGTTTTAATAGGTTATGGTCAATTTTGTGATAATCAAAATGTGTTGTAATTATATCAATATCTGAATTATCTGCTGGTTTTTGTACAGGACAAAATTCATATATTTCTCTTCCTTCTGGTACAACTATAATTCCTCCAGGGTGTTGTCCTGTTGTTCTTTTAACACCAGTACAGCCTTTAGCTATTCTTGCTATTTCTGAATTTGATACTTTTTCACCCTTATCATCAAAATATCCTTTAACATATCCGGAATGCTGTTTTTTCTGCAATTGTACCTATTGTACCTGCTTTAAATGTTGTTCCTCCACCTATTATTTCTTCTGTATATTTATGTGCTGTTGACTGATATTCATCTGAAAAGTTAAGATCTATATCTGGTTCCTTATTCCCAGTAAACCCTAAGAATGTTTCAAAAGGAATATCTAGTCCATCTTTTACAAGTTCTTCTCCACATACTGGACATTTTCTATCTGGAAGATCATATCCGGTTTAATACTCCAAAATCACTAAAATCACTAAATTTGCACTTTTTACACCTGTAATGTGGTTTAAGTGAATTTACTTCTGTAATCCCTGTCATATATGCAACAAGGCTTGAACCTACAGACCCTCTTGAACCTACAATATATCCATCTTCATTTGACTTATGTACTAATTTTTGTGCAATTATATACATAACAGAGAATCCATTATTAATGATAGAATCTAGTTCTTTTTTAAGTCTTTTTTCTACAATATCTGGAAGTGGATTTCCGATATAGTTCTTCTGCCTTGCTATATGTTATATTCCTAATTGTATCTTCACATCCTACAATATATGGTGTTGCCTTATCTTTAGATATAGGTCTTATACCTTTTTCTATCATTCCATATATATAGTTTGAATTATCTACAACTATTTCTTTTGCTTTTTCTTCTCCTAGGAATCTAAACTCTTTAAGCATTTCATCTGTTGTTCTAAAATATGCTTTTGATTGTATATTTGCATTTTTCTTCTTTTGCCCTACATGTAATATTTCCCTATATATCATGTCTTTTTCATCAAGTACAAAAACATCTCCTGTTGCTACAACCTTTTTATTTAATTTTTTACCTATTTCTACTATTTTTTCTATAATCTTTTCTATATCTTCTCTTGATTTAAATATTCCGAAGTTCTATCTTGTATTCATCATTTTCAGGTGGTTGTACTTCTAAAAAGTCATATGATTCTGCTATTTCTTCTAACTCTTCATCTGTTTTTCCGGTTTTCAATCGCCCTATATAGTTCACCGTGAACTATTTCCGAGAACCGATTATAAGGCCTTCTGAATTTTCTTCATATATACTTTTTAATATTCTAGGTTTCATATAGTAATGATTTACATGTGAATATGATATAAGCTTATATAGGTTTTTAATACCTATTTGTTTTGTTACAAGTATTGTTGCATTATACATTGGATATTTTTTATATGCATCTTCATCAACTTTCCATTTTTCTTCAAATTCTTTCCATGTAGATATATTTTTTTTTTCAATCCTTTTAAGCATTTCATTAAATACATGTATAAGTGTTTTAACATCATCTAATGCTCTATGTGCTACAATTACTTCTATTCCTAAATATTCTGCAATTTTTCCAAGTTTAAATCTATTAAGTTCTGGAAATATTTGTTTTGCAAGTCTTAATGTATCTATATACATATTTGAAAACTCATATCCGCAGAAGTTCTGCATTATATCTTATAAACCCGATATCGAAGTCTGCATTATGTGCAACTAAAATAGAATCACCTATAAACTCCATAACTTTTGGCATTATCTTATCTATTGTTTCTGCATCTTTTACCATTTCATTAGTTATATTTGTTATTTTTACAACTTCTTCTGGTATATCCATTTCTGGATTTACAAAACATTCAAATTCGTCTATAATCTCACCATTTTTCACTTTTATAATACCAAATTCTGTTATTTTATCTGTTCTAAATGAAAGCCCTGTTGTTTCTATATCAAGTACACAATATTCATTTTGTATATTTCTTTTTTCATCTAAAAAACTTATAGCAGATGTACTGTCTATTGCAAGATATGCATCAACACCATATATTGCTTCTACTTCTGTTTTTCCGTGATACATTCATAGCATCTGGGAATGACTGTACAACTCCTAAATCTGTTACTGCAACTGCTTTCATTCCATAATTTTTAGCTCTTTCAAATAAGTCTTTAACAGGTATTACTCCGGTCTAATTGACTCATCATTGTATGTGCTCTAAGTTCTATTCTTTTTACAGGTGCATTATCTTTTTTAAGATTTTTTTCTTTTGTTCCATCTTCTATCATTCCGAAGTGCTGTTATTGTTATCTCTTTTGCAAATGTATCAAATCCGTGGTTTTCCATATATCTTAAAAAGTCCATTTTGTGACATATGTTCTTTTATTCTTTTTTCTACATCTTCTATTTCTGCTTTTTTTAAAAACTTTTTAACCATTATTGTTGAAGTTCCATCATATACTGCATAACTTGCAAGACTTAAATCTTCTCTTATCTCTCTTATTTCCTTATCAATAATTTCTCCAACTATTATTATATCTCCAAGATTTTCATGTATACCTTTAACCTTAACTACTGGTACTTCTTTGCCATATGGCATTCTTCCAAAAATATGTTTCTTTTCTTTATCAGTTCCTGTCTTTTTTTCTATATTATTAGAAGATATACTCCCATTGCTACTTCCATCACTTTTTCCTACATTTTGTTTTTTATTATTTTCAGCATTAGTACTCATATTATTACTAATATTTGTTTTTTCTTGTAATTTATCTTCTCGTTCCTTTTCTTTTTCTATATTTTCCCTATTTAAAGCATTTTGTAATATATAATTCCTGCTTATTTCCTTTTTATTATTTTCATATTGTTCTTCTTCTTTAAGTTTCTTTTCTCTTAGTATTTCTATATCATTTCTATTTAATTCTACACTAATATTTATCTTACTATTATATATTTCTTGTAAAAGATTTTTTAAAATCATTTCAAAATTTTTATTTTTTAAATATAATTTAGGTATTATTAAGTATTAATTGCCATTATTTGAATTACCTGAATTTGATTTATTAGAATTTATAATATCTTTACTTAAAACAGAATATAAAAGATTTACATATCTTTTGGCTGCATGAGGCTTTGGATGTGTTCCATCCTTGTAGAAATATTCTTGTTTACCTTTTGAATATGAATACCAGTCAATTACTTTTATATTTGGGTTTTCAGAACTTACTTTTTTTATTTCAGCATTAACACTATCTTGCCAAGGATCAGGCATAACTGTATTTATAAAGTAAACATCATGACCTTGCAACATTTGTAAAACAGATTTCATATCCTTTTCAAAAATTGTACCATTTGTACCAAGAGCAATAACGACTATTTTTTTCAATTTTCCATTTTGAGCATAATTTTTTAACATATTTGGCAATTCGTAAAATTGACGACCGACTTTTGTCTCTATAATGGCATTTGGATATTTTTTCTTCAAATCAATTTTTGTCATATGAAGTACCGAATCTCCAATAAATAATATTTCCCTTTCATCGTTTGGATATTTTTTCAAAATTTCATCTTGAATTTTAGATTCCGCTTCAATACCTTTTGAAGGTGTATTCAAAGCTGCGAGCAGCTCTTCCATTGTCAGTTTTTCATTTTGGGAATTTTGTGTTGCTGCTACGGGAGCAGTATTTGCTGGAGTTTCCTTTTTATTTTCTTCAGCAGCTGGAGTTTCCAAAGCTTTTTGAACTTCTTTCATTTCTTCTAGATCTTTATTTTCATAAACTGGAGAATATACTAAAATTGCAAGAATAGCGGCTAAAACTGGATAGCTCGCATAATTTATAGCTTTCTCATATTTCTTGCTATTTTTTTCAAGCAGAATATAGCATAGCTCTGAAATTATAATTAAAATAACAACTTGAATGAAAAATTTCTGTATATTTGAAAGTTTTGCCCATTTAAAATATTCACGTGTAAATATCATAATAGGGTATTGCCATAAATAGTACTGATACTGATGCTGTCCTAATCTTATAATTGGATTAAAAATTTTTGGATGTTTTGAAAGACTGAATTTCTGTAATTCTGGCTTTGAAAATAGCAAGATTGTAAATCCAATTAAAATACTGGCTAAAAACATCAATCCGTAATAGTTATAGGCATTTCTGTAATCTATTTCAAAAGAAAAGAAAGCAAGAGATGCTAAACCAAGCATTCCTAAAATAAATACAATTTTTTTCTCAATTCTATTTTTAATTTCCCTATTTACATAAAAACAAGCTATTCCAGCTGGAATAAAAAATGCAAATGCACGAGTGTCGGTTCCATAATATATTCTTGAAAAATCTGCTCCTTCTGGAGAATTTGAAGTTACATAAAATACGTAAGCCATCATTAAACCTGAAGCTGTCCCAATTACCAAAAGAACAATACCAATTATATTATTTTTCAATTTAAGTTTTTTCAATCCTTGAATTAAAATAGGAAAAAATACATACATTTGAGTCAAGAAGGATAATGCCCAAACATGAGTAAGCGGTAAAATAATTCCAAAGTTATCAAAATAGGACATTTTTGAAAAAATTTGATAAATATTATTTAATCCTAATATCGAAAATAATGCACTATATTTATATTTATCTTCAAGCCCATTATTTATAAAATATAATGCGATAGTTGAGACTAGAATAACGATTAAAAGGCTTGGATAAACCTTTTTTAACCTACGGTTAATTACAGAGAATATTGAAAAATCTCTTGAAAGTAGACCGCCTGTCATCAAATACCCACTTAATGCAAAAAATATAACAACTCCAATATAAGTTCCCTTGTAGGAAAACCAGTGATAAACGCAGATAAGAACAAGTGCGATTGTCCTTAATATGTCAAGGCTCTGTATTCTTTCCTTTTTCATAAATAAAAAAATTCCTTTCTTTCAAAAATATATTTGTTTAATAATTTAATTACGTAATTTGCTCTTTCTTTTTTCACTTAAACTTGAAGATTGTCTAATTTTATTACCTTGACTTTGAAAAGTTCAAGTGTATTCAGATATAAAATTTAATAAAAAAACTACTTTAAAACAAACCGCCAAATTACATAGAATACTATGTTTTATGATATAGCCTAACTTTCTTAGTTTGAAATTAAAGTAGTTTTATAAAAAATTATTGTTTTCTTAAATCGATTATTTTGTCCATTTTTATGATTTTCTCTTGTGTATTTGAAGAATTATCTTTTGGAGTTTTTGCTTCGTCATTTTCTCCAAGATAATGTTTTTTAATTTCGTTAGTTAAAAAGTCTGCGTAATATCTTTGCCCTTTGTCATTCAGATGAGTTCTGTCCTTGTAAAAATACTCATTTTTACCTTTTGCGTAAGAGTACCAGTCTATTAGATAGGCATTTGGATATTGATCTACTTTTTCCTTAAGCTTTCTATTTACTTCCTGTTCCCATGGATCCTTGTGGGCAGTATTCATAAAGAATACATCTTTTCCATTTGCCATTTCCATAACATAATCAAAGTCCTTGTCTGTAAATTTTCCATTTGTTCCAAGATGAACAACTAAT
>ERZ773049.1973-NODE-1973-length-11443-cov-5.382684_pt1 | contig 11443 bp, 18 predicted proteins | sample MGYA00580633_ERZ773049 | MGnify/ENA primary metagenome ERZ773049 (study PRJEB29015, sample SAMEA2737991) | human oral metagenome | biome: human oral; feature: human-associated habitat; material: dental | place: China | collected 2066 ... | reverse complement strand
CGCAGCCAGCCGCTTCGCCCGCCGTTTCCGAATCCGAAGCGCCGCCGCGCACCGTGGCCCAGTGGCTGGCGCGCCTGCAACGCGCCTCGCGCGTGCCGGCCTACAGCGGCACTTTTGTCGTTTCCGCGCCTGAAGGCGTGCTCTCCAGCGCCCGCATCTGGCACGCCTGCCAGGGCGCGCAGGAAATCGAGCGCGTGGAAAACCTCTCCGGCCCGCCCCGCGCCACGTACCGGCGCAATGACGACATCCTCATCTTCCAGCCTGGCCAGCGCACCATCCGCGCCGAGCGGCGCGAATCCGGCAGCCTTTTCAAGGGCCAGCTGCGCCCCGGCGAAGAAGCCGAAGTCGCCCGCTACTACGACGCCCGCCCCGAAGGCCAGGGCCGCGTGGCCGGGTTTGACGCCGACATCGTGCGCCTGGCCGCGCAAGACGGCTGGCGCTATGGCTACCGCATCTGGAGCGAGCGGCGCACCGGCCTGGTCATCAAGATGCAAACGCTGGACGCCGCAGGCCGCGTGCTGGAGCAGTCGGCCTTTTCAGAGCTGCAATTCAGCTCCCCGCTGGAGGCGGACAAGCTCGCGCAGATGATGGATGACACCCAGGGCTGGCACATTGAAAAAGCAGGCCATGCTCCCACCCGCGCCGACAGCGAAGGCTGGACGCTTGCCAGCCCCGTGCCGGGCTTTCGGCCCCGCCAGTGCTACCAGCACGGCGGCGCATCAAACGCTTCCGGCGCAGGCGGCGTGGTGCAGTGGATTTTTTCCGACGGCCTGGCCACCGTTTCCCTTTTTCTGGAACCCTACGACGCCCACCGCCACACGCGCGGCGGCCTGCTTGCGATGGGCGCCACCCACAGCCTGATGCTGCGCCTGCCCGCGCCAGCCAGCGGCTGGTGGCTGACCGCCGTGGGCGAAGTGCCCCCGCAAACCCTGCAAGCCTTCGCCCAGGCGCTCAGGCGCATGGACGCCAAAGCCGGCGAATAGAAAGCGCCGTTTGGAAAGCGCCGCCTGCGCCCTCACTCTCAAAAAAGATAGCTGCCTGCGCCCATTCCACGGGCGCTTCAGGGCGGTTTGATGCCTGAAGCCGGCTGCCTCAAGCGGCTCTTTTCACGCCACAGGCGCGCCGTCCACGAACACTTTCAGCTCGCCGGGCGCAAAGGGCGTCCACTGCTCGTTGGATGTGAGCGGCGTGGTGGCAACCACGGCCACGCGGTCGCTGGGGGTGGTGTACTCGGCGAAATTGACGCAAAGGTCTTCATCAGCCAGCCGCGCGTTTGAAAACGGGTGCTGGCGCACCACGTAGCACAGCTTGGTGGAAGCATGCGCCCAAAGCGCCTGGCCATTGGACAGCAGCATGTTGAAAGTGCCATGCGAGGCAATCTGCGGCGTCAGCTCGCGCAAAGTGCGGGTGAGTTCCTCCACGGGCGGCACGCTGGCATGCGCCTTGGCCAGCTCCTGCATCAGCCAGCAAAAGGCGCGCTCGCTGTCGGTATCGCCCACAGGGTGAAAATGGCCGTGCAGGCGCGGCGCGTAGTCCTTGAGATCGCCATTGTGGGCAAACACCCAGTAACGCCCCCACAGCTCACGCACGAAGGGATGGCAATTCTCCAGCCGCACATCGCCCACGGTGGCCTTGCGAATGTGGGAGATGACGTTCCTGCTTTTGATGGGGTAGCGCCGGATCAGCTCGGCCACGGGCGAAGAGCAGGCTGCGCTGCTGTCAATGAAAAGGCGCGCGCCCCGCCCCTCAAAAAAGGCAATGCCCCAGCCATCGGCATGATGGTCGGTGCGCCCGCCGCGCTGCGCAAAGCCGGCGAAGCTGAAGGTGACATCGGTCGGGGTATTGCAATTCATGCCGAGCAGCTGGCACATGGCGGGTGTCTTTCAGGCTTTCTTGTTCTGGAATGCGCGATGGCACAGATGAGGAATGCTATTCTGTGCCAGCGACACATTTTTTTGCAGGAGAAGCTCGCATCATGACCCCGAAACTGACACCCGCCCAACGCGCTGAATTAAAAGAACTGCTGCTGGAGCGCCGCCGCGACCTGCAAGCGCAAATGGCGCAAAACCGCGAGAACCTGGCGCCCGCCGTCAATCACGCTGGCAGCGTTTCGCAAGACGAAAGCGCGCGCCTGAGCAACCAGACCCGTGAAGTCGATGCCACGCTAACGGCGCTGGACGCGGCCGACCTGGCCCGCATTGATCGCGCGCTGGAGCTGATTGAAACCGGCGAATACGGCGAATGCGAGGAATGCGGCTGCAATATCCCCTTCGAGCGCTTGAAGGTGGAGCCAATGACCCAGCATTGCGTCCAATGCAAATCACGCTGGGAGCAAAAACAGCGCGCGGCGCGCGCCTGATTCCAGCAAAGAGCCCCCTCGCGCACCGGACGCCAGGGGGCTTTTTGCTGCATGGACGGCCGGGGAATTCACTCCAGCGGATCCCGGATGGCTCCCACGGCCATCCAGCAGGCAGACAGCCAGATGGGCGCTGACTGCATCAGCGCTGAAAACACGCCATCCGAGCGGCTCCAGTACATACCCCAAAGCAACATCAGCGCCGATGCAGCTGCATGCACATAAATAGCCAGGCGGCGGTTATTCCACAGCAGCTTGCCTGCCACTGCGCACAGCACGCCCCCAAAAAGGTAATAGCCGCCAATGCCCCGGTAATGGCTGCCTGCCAGTATGGTGACCAAACCGGCCAACACGACCAGCCCGCCCCAGCCCATCAGCACCATGCCCACCAGCCGCGGCGGCCCTTCAGTGCGGCGGCGCGCGTCTTCCTGCTGGCCCAGCAAGTGCAGGCGCTCCAGCATGGCGTCATGTTCATGAAGCGGCTCGTTCTGCGCCGCTGGCACGGCAGGCATGGGCGGTACCGCGGCTCGCGAAAGAGGCATGGCGGCTGGCGACGGCTGCGGCGCGCTGCCCTGCAATGAAGCCGGCTGCGCCAAAAGCGCGGAAAAATCCGTGACCGGCGCGAATCCCGAAGAAGCTGAAGGCTGCGCTGGTGCGCCGCTGCGGGCGCGGCTGGCGGCTTCAGGCGCGGCGCCCGCCGACATCGCCCTCATGCGCGCCTCCAATTCGGCGCGCGCGCGCCGGCTGCCTTTATCAGCCAGCATCTTGAGCTGGGCCAAATTGAGCGTGCGCACATCAATTTGCGGCTTGGCGTAGTGTTTGTCGTCAGGCATGGAGAAACTCTTGCGGCAATAGCGGCAGAAACAGACAGACCGCGCATGATCGCACAGTGCCCATACCGCCCATGCGGGCAGGCGCGCCAGCCGTCAGCTTCTGCCGCGCCCGCTGCCACAATCGCGCGCCATCATGCTGCTCGAATCCATTCTTGCTTATTGCCACATTCTGGCCTTTATGAGCCTGACCGTTTTCGTCGCCAGCCAGGCGGCGCTGTGCCGCAGCGACTGGGCCAACGCCGCCGCCATCCGCAGACTGGCCGTGCTGGACCGCTGGGTCACCATTTTTGCCGTCACCGTATTGCTCAGCGGGCTGGCGCGAGTGCAGTTCAGCGTCAAAAGCGCCCAATGGCTCTGGGGGCAGCCGCTCCTGCACATCAAGATCACGCTGTTCGCCATCATGGTCGGCTTGGGAATATTCGTGCACCGTGACATTCGCCGCTGGCAGCGCAATCTGGACGCCAAAGGCATCTTGCCCGATGCCGCCGCGCTCAACCGCACGCGCCGGCTGGTGATGGTGGAAGCACACGTGATGACGCTCATCCCCATCGCCGCCGTCATGCTGGCGCGCGGCGTATGGGTGCGCTAAAACGCGGCGCGCCAGTTCCAGTATTCAACTCGCCCGCCAAGCCGCCCCCCACCTGACAACGCCAGCGCCGTTTCATTTGGGTCTGCCATTCGCGTCACAAATATGCTGAATATGCTTAATGCGCCGCTATTCATAAAATGATTGCCTCATGCCTTTCAAAATCAGCAAGGCGTAAATCGAAAAAGCGTTTCACTCATTGGCCTTGATTTTGACGGCCCATGATTCCGTCTCATTGCATGCCCATCCGCGCGCAGCAGCGCCGATACACGCAAACGCATTCGCCAAACTAAAAGTCTATTCGCCGCTTGCCCTGCCTGCGAGAGAAGCGATCGAATCGGAATAGCCAAACCTGAGCCAGGGGCGAAGCAGCACTTCTAGCTTCTTTATTCATAGCACGATGTCCTAGTGCAATGTGCGCAAGAATGAGTTTTACCCCCTTGAATTTGCTCCTATTTTTAATACCTCAAGACGAACTGGACAAGCCAGGAGCAGCTCGAAAGACCCTCTCGTTCATTCCGCACCCGCCCACAGCGAGCGAAGCGCGCCTGCCTCTTGCTCCAGACAAACCGCATTCCGGTTTTGAAAGCCTCGCAGACTGCAAAGCCCATTTTTGGCTTTCTCAAGCACAAGCAGTTGGGTTTTTTGAAAATGGACACATCCACTGTGCGACGATGCAAAAGCATTAAGCGCAAAACAGTAGAAATTTATAACCCTGCCTTGATCCTGTAAAGCCTGGCGATACAGGGCAAAAGAGTGCGGGCCACCGTCTATCCATCGAGGCCGCGTGATAAACGATACGTGCCGGCAACGCCGCAGCATAAGTTCAGACGCGGCCGCGATTGAATCAAGACCGATGTGCTTCACACGGGCATCTGCGATGTGGCAAGCGGCAAGCCCGATAGGAATACGCCATGACGAATACCACAAGCATGAAAGCCTGCTGCCACAGACAAGCACAAAAGAGCGGCTCGAAATCATCCTATAGGGCGTTCGCGTATTGATGGCCTCGCGTTTGGAACGTAGCTTGCCCAACAAAACGCGATGCCAACGGGCTGATTCAAGCGCTTGAGGCGAGAAGGTGAAAGCGATGCTCTCGCAGATGGCCCGGCCGCTGCATGCAACTGTCAATCGCCGAACGCATGGACAGCAGGCGTTATCCAATCAAAAACTTCTTTGGCGAGATAAAGCGCCTTGTCATGTGCAGTAACAAGAGGCAGTAGCGGCTTTGCCACTGTTATTCACCCGGCTGGCTGCAATCAATTTCCACTAATTATCAAGTTACTTCCCAATGACATTGAATGTTTTTAACTCCACCAAGCTCTCCATATATCTAACCTTGCACCGTCTGGCCAGACAAACTTCAGCTGTAGGGTGGTAATTTCAGCCAATCGCATCCATCGTTCTCTTGCAAATCAAATTTTTTCGTCTGTCCTCTTGGAGGCAAGGGGCTTAAATGACGAGGTAATTCGCCATTCACAAAATGCTCCATCGCCCAGCCCTCCACGCGCAACAGCGCCGCCTTTCTGGACAGTCCCCCTGAATAACCCGTCAACGAACCATTCCCTCCCAGAACCCGATGACAGGGAACAATGATGCTGATGGGATTGGCTCCCACCGCCGCCCCAACCGCACGCACCGCCCCGGAACGCCCAATAACGGCAGCTATCTTTCCATAACTACAGGAAGAGCCAAATGGAATGCCCATCAAAGCGCGCCAAACGGCTTGTTGAAAAGGTGTTCCGGCGGACAAGTCCAGAGGCACGTCAAAGCTATTTCGCTTCCCCGCTAAAAAATCATTGATTTCGCACATTGCCTGCGCCAGCACCTCGTGATCAGACCGCTCCTCTCCCCAGCCGCTGACATCGGGGCAGTCCTTTTGCCCCTGCACAAACCATGCGCCAGACAGACCCTGCACAGAAGCGGCCAGGCGCATCATGCCTAACGAGGTTTCGAATGACAAATGAGCAACTGGTTGGTGCATTTTCATGGCGCAAAAATCATGAAATTCAAATTAACAAGATCTGCCGTCATCAAGCAAGATATCGGTCGCAGCAGCAAAGCCATTAATCAACCCATCTTTGCCCATCCAGCGACATCAATCAAATACACACAAATATGAGCACCTAAAGCCTATCCAACAGGCAAAATAAAACCCGCGCAAGGCGCGGGTTTTATAAAACACCTTTTCTCAAAGGTTATCAGGCTACATCAAACCACAGAGGCTTTCTGCACCAAACGAGTAGCCACCCAATTCTTCGTTTTTGAAATGGGACGGCTCTCCGTGATTTCTACCACATCGCCCAGCTTGTACTCACCTTTCTCATCATGAGCATGATACTTGCTGGATTTGACCACAATCTTATCGTAAATCGGATGTTTCACCCGTCGCTCAATAAGCACCGTCACCGTTTTGGCACGCTTGTCACTGACCACTTTACCAACGAGGGTGCGCTTGAGGGATTTTTTTTCTTCCGTCATGTCACTTCCTTATTTGGCTGCAGCCTTCTTTTCGGCAAGAATAGTTTTCGCCCGTGCAATCGCACGGCGCGTCATACGCAATTGACTGGTATTGTTCAATTGCTGGGTCGCTTTCTGCATGCGCAAGTTAAAATGCGCCTTCTGCAATTCCTTGACCTCTGCTTTTAGCGCAGCTTCGTCCTTCTGGCGCAGTTCTTTGGCGTTCATCTGCTTAGTCCTTTCTGGATTACTGACCAATCATGCGGGTCACAAAAGTTGTCCGCAGCGGCAACTTGGCAGCAGCCAGAGCAAAAGCTTCCCGTGCCAGCACCTCGGGAACACCGACAATTTCATAGAGCACCTTACCTGGCTGAATCTCAGCCACATAGTACTCAGGGTTGCCTTTGCCATTACCCATACGAACTTCTGCAGGTTTGGTAGAAATTGGCTTGTCTGGAAACACACGAATCCAAATACGGCCACCACGCTTGACATGACGCGTGATGGCACGACGCGCGGCTTCAATCTGCCGGGCCGTCAGTCGACCGCGATCTGTTGATTTCAGTCCAAATTCACCAAAAGCGACAGTATTTCCACGAGTCGCCAGACCGGTATTCCGGCCCTTCTGTTCCTTGCGATATTTTCTGCGTGCAGGTTGCAGCATATTTATTCTCCTTGAGCGCCGTCCGCTGCTGCAGCGGGCGCGGCGACTTGACGAACGCGCTTAACGGCTAATTTGGCATCACCTCCTGTTGCTTCTGCAGGTTTGTCGCTGCCATCAACAGGAGCGGCATTTGCAACAGTCCGGTCACGACGAGAAGCACCCCGCCGAGCAGAGCGCGGCCCACGGCGCTCATCTCCCTCGGGACGAGGTGTGCTATCCAGTGAGGGAACATCGCTGCGTCCCAGCGTGTCCCCTTTGTAGACCCACACCTTGACGCCGATAACGCCATATGTCGTCTTGGCTTCGCTAAAACCATAGTCAATATCGGCGCGTAAAGTATGAAGCGGCACGCGACCTTCCCGATACCATTCGGTACGGGCAATCTCAATGCCATTCAAGCGGCCAGAAGACATAATCTTGATGCCCTGAGCGCCAAGACGCATCGCATTCTGCATGGCGCGCTTCATGGCCCGGCGGAACATGATGCGCTTTTCAAGCTGCTGCGTAATACTGTCGGCAATCAACTGGGCATCTACTTCAGGCTTGCGAACTTCTTCGATATTAACCGCGACCGGCACTCCCAGCTTCTCGGCCAGATCCTTCTTGAGCTTTTCAATATCTTCGCCTTTGCGACCAATCACCACGCCCGGACGAGCAGAATAAATGGTAATGCGCGCGCTTTTAGCGGGCCGCTCAATCAAAACGCGAGAAACAGCTGCATTTTTCAGCTTCGCTTTCAGGTACTCTCGCACCTTCACATCTTCCGCCAGCATACCAGCGAAATCACGGTTATTGGCATACCAGCGACTCGCCCAGTTACGGCTGACCGCAAGGCGAAAACCAGTAGGATGAATTTTCTGTCCCATGAATACCGCCTTTCAATAACCAACCGTCACGTACACATGGCACGTCGGTTTGCTGATACGGTTACCACGACCTTTAGCGCGAGCCGTGAAGCGCTTGAGGGTTGTACCCTGTTCAATATAAATTGAGGTAACACGCAGCTCATCAATATCAGCAGAGTCGTTATGTTCGGCATTGGCAACCGCCGACTCCAGCACCTTCTTGACAATAACTGCGGCCTTCTTGGGCGTGAATGCAAGAATGTTGAGCGCCTGCTCCACTTTCTTGCCGCGAATCAGATCAGCCACAAGGCGTCCCTTGTCAGCAGAGAGACGCACGCCACGGAGGACTGCACGAGTTTCCATTGGTCAGATCCTTATTTCTTGGCTTTTTTGTCCGCCGCATGCCCCTTAAAGGTACGCGTCAGTGCAAATTCACCGAGCTTGTGACCCACCATTTGGTCAGTCACGTAAACTGGCACATGTTGCTTTCCATTGTGGACAGCGATCGTCAAACCGATAAATTCAGGCAAAATCATCGAGCGGCGCGACCACGTTTTAATGGGCCTTTTATCTTTTGAGGCTGCGGCCTTATCAACTTTGGCCAACAGATGATGGTCAACAAACGGACCCTTTTTGAGAGAACGAGTCATTTGCTACCTCTTATTTTTTACGACGCGACACAATCATATTTTGAGTGCGCTTGTTGTTGCGAGTGCGATAACCTTTGGTCAAATTACCCCACGGATCAACCGGAGCACGCCCCTCACCCGTACGGCCTTCACCACCGCCATGCGGGTGATCAATCGGATTCATAACGACGCCGCGCACCGTCGGGCGAATCCCCATCCAGCGCTTAACACCTGCTTTGCCATACTGACGCAAACTGTGCTCTTCGTTAGCAACTTCGCCAATCGTAGCCCGGCACTCAATATGGATTTTTCGGACTTCTCCAGATCGCATCCTGACTTGGGCATAGACTCCTTCACGAGCCAACAGCGTTGCAGAAGCTCCAGCAGATCGGGCAATTTGCGCACCGGCACCTGGTTTCAATTCTATACAGTGAATTGTGGAACCCACAGGGATATTGCGAATTGGCAACGCATTGCCGACACGAATTGGAGATTCAGATCCGCTCAGCAGCTGCGCACCTAGCTCTACTCCACGCGGCGCAATGATATAGCGGCGCTCACCATCCGCATAACACACCAAAGCAATATGAGCCGAGCGATTAGGATCATATTCGATACGTTCAACTTTTGCGGGGATTCCATCTTTATCGCGACGAAAATCCACGATTCGATAATGATGACGGTGTCCGCCACCTCTGTGACGCGTCGTGATATGACCATTATTATTGCGACCCGCTTTCTGGGACTGTGCTTCTAGAAGAGGAGCATAAGCCGCCCCTTTATAAAGATGATCACGCGTCACCTTCACCGCAGCACGGCGGCCGGGCGAGGTCGGTTTCATTTTAATGACAGCCATAAATTACGCAGCCTCCCCGGAAAAGTTGAGGTCTTGCCCCTCTTTCAGCAACACATAGGCCTTGCGCACGTTGGAGCGGCGGCCAATGCTTCGACCAAAACGCTTGGCCTTGCCTTTTACATTAACAACAGAAACGCTTTGCACTTTCACCGGAAACATCAACTCGACAGCAGCCTTTATTTCTAGCTTGGTGGCATCCTGAAGCACCTTGAAAACCACTGCGTTAGACTTTTCCGCAGCAAGGGTTGCCTTCTCCGAAACGACAGGCGCAACAAGAACTTGCATCAAGCGCCCTTCGTCAAACTTGCGTTCTGCGGGAGTCGGATTAACTCGGCTCATGAGAACATCTCCTTCAGCATTTCGACAGCGCCTTTAGTAACCAACACTTTTTTATAATGCACAAGCGAAACAGGATCTGCATAACGCGGCTCTACAACCATCGCACCGCCGAGATTACGAGAGGCTAAAAACAGATTCTCGTCCACTTCGTCAGCAATTAGCAAGACCGTTTCAGGCAGATTCATTGCCTTGAGCCTAGACGCAAACAGTTTGGTCTTCGGCGCATCCAGCTTTATGGACTCAACAGCAGCAATACGCCCCTCGCGTACCAATTGCGAAAAGATGGAAGCCATTCCAGCACGATACATCTTTTTATTGATTTTCTGGCTGAAATTTTCTTCCGGAGAATTCGGAAAGATACGTCCACCCCCACGCCACAGAGGCGAAGACGTCATACCAGCGCGAGCGTTACCCGTTCCTTTTTGACGAAAAGGCTTTTTAGTAGAATGGCGAACCGCCTCGCGATCTTTTTGCGCACGAGTCCCTTGACGGGCATTTGCCTGATAAGCAACCACCAGCTGATGTATCAATGCCTCATTGTATTCGCGACCAAAAACAGTCTCGGGCACATCCAACTTCGATACAGCCTGCCCTTGCTCATTAAGAAGATCAATTTGCATCATTGAGCATCTCCTTTGGCAGCCGACCGAATTTTGATGGCGGGACGCACCGTTACAAAGCCGCCCTTGGAACCCGGAACAGCTCCTTTAATGAGCAGCAATTGACGCTCAGCATCCACACGAAACAGATCAAGATTTTGGGTTGTGACGGATTCGCACCCCAAGTGCCCCGTCATCTTTTTACCGGGAAAAACCCGCCCCGGATCCTGGGCCATGCCGATAGAACCAGGAACATTATGCGAGCGACTATTGCCATGAGAAGCGCGCTGCGACCCAAAGTTATGACGCTTTATCGTACCCGCATAACCCTTGCCGATAGATGTTCCCTGAACATCCACTTTCTGACCGCTCGCAAATATATCCACAAGCGGCAAAACGGACCCTGCGGGATATTTACTCGCCACCGCCTCATCAACGCGAAATTCACGAACAATCTCTCCAGCCTCCACTCCTGCTTTAGAGAGGTGACCCGCTTGCGGCTTGGTAACACGAGAGGAACGACGCGAACCGAACGTCACCTGAATAGCGACATATCCGTCATTTTCTTGGGTTTTAACTTGGGTCACACGATTGTTAGACACATCCACCACCGTGACGGGAACAGATTCGCCGTCATCGGTAAAAAAACGCGTCATGCCAACCTTGCGCCCAAGCAATCCCAAACGATTGCTTTGACTCATTTATAGCTCCTAAACTTTCGCCACACGTTCTGCAATTGGCCCGTGTGTTGATGCGCGAAAGAGGGTTGAACGACTTGCCTCAAAGCACTCAAAAAAGTTAAGAGTTGCTTCAAGGCAAGAGGAGAAGTATAGCAGCAAACTTGCGTTTCAGACACCCTTCATCGTCAGTTCACTGCTGTCAAGCTGCGTCATTGCAGCTTGATCTCAACATCAACGCCCGCAGGCAGATCAAGTTTCATCAAAGCATCGACCGTTTTGTCGGTCGGATCGACAATATCCATCAAGCGTTGATGCGTGCGAATTTCAAACTGATCGCGACTTGTCTTGTTCACATGCGGCGAGCGCAAGATGTCGAAACGGCGCATGCGCGTTGGCAATGGCACTGGCCCCTTGACGACAGCGCCAGTGCGTTTGGCTGTATCAACAATTTCAGCGGCAGATTGATCAATCAGCTTGTAGTCAAACGCTTTAAGGCGAATACGGATTTTTTGCTTGAGCATCTCGACACTCGCCTTACTCAATAATTTTTGCCACCACGCCAGCGCCCACCGTGCGGCCGCCTTCGCGGATGGCAA
>ERZ773049.1970-NODE-1970-length-11446-cov-2.738741_pt1 | contig 11446 bp, 12 predicted proteins | sample MGYA00580633_ERZ773049 | MGnify/ENA primary metagenome ERZ773049 (study PRJEB29015, sample SAMEA2737991) | human oral metagenome | biome: human oral; feature: human-associated habitat; material: dental | place: China | collected 2066 ... | reverse complement strand
TTTATTGTATAAAAAAAGGAACTGCCTAAAAATAGATTTTCTTCACACCATCTTATAGTTTTGTGCAAAATCCACCTTTATACAGTTCCTTTTATCCTTAATTCATCCCATAAAAATACTCTATACTAAACCGGATATAATACCATATTTATTATTACTGCTATTATTATACCAAGCACTCCCCCCATAAAAACCTGCAAAGGGGTATGTCCAACAAATTCCTTTAGCCTTTTTTCAAAATCTTCAATACCCTTTATTTCCATAAAATCGGAATCAAGTATCAGGTTAAGAAGCTTTGCCTGTCTTCCGGTCTCTCTTCTGACTCCCATGGCATCATGCATAACTATAGTTGCAAGTACAAAGCTTATAGCAAACTCAAATGAAGAAACTTTATATTCAAAAGCAGTAGAAATCATAAGTGCACATACGGTTGCACTATGGGAGCTCGGCATACCGCCGCTTCCCCACATCCTTTCTATAGAAAATTCTTTTGTATACCACAGATCTATTAAGGTTTTAAGAACTTGGGCTACAAACCATGCTGCAACCGCACTTATCAAAACCGTATTAGAAAGTATCTCATACCATATATGCATTAGTTTCTCTCTCCTTATATTAATATCCTAATATCCTATAAGCCAGTCATATAATTCCTGATATTTAAGAGCTGATGAAGTCCATGAATAATCCTTAGCCATTCCTCTGTCTATGATCTTATTCCACTCTCTTTTTCTGTTATAGAAAATATATTTGGCATATCTTATGCTGTCAAGCATCTCATGTGCATTGTAATTACAAAAAGTAAATCCGGTCCCCTTATTCTCATATTCATTATAAGGCTCTACCGTATCTTTTAGTCCTCCGGTTTCTCTTACTATAGGTACAGTGCCGTATCTTAAAGAGATAAGTTGGCTCAGTCCGCAAGGCTCAAATAAAGAAGGCATCAAAAAGGCATCACAGGCAGCATACACCTTATGAGACATGGCTTCCGAATAATAAATTTGAGCGGATACTCTGTTGCAGTACTTCCAGTCATAATGCCTGAACATATTTTCATATTCCTCATCTCCGGTTCCGAGTACCACAAGTTGTGTATCTTCCTGACAGATTTCATCTATAACACATCTTACCAGATCAAGTCCCTTTTGGTTAGTCAGTCTTGATACTATACCAAGCATAAACCTGCCTTCATCAACCTCAAGTCCCAGATCCGTTTGCAGACCTGTCTTGTTCTTATACTTTTCTTTCCTAAAATTCTTTGCGCTATATTTTTGATATATATATTCGTCAGTTTCAGGATTAAACTCCCTATAATCTATGCCGTTTACTATTCCTCTAAGAGAGTTACTTCTGGCTCTCATAAGTCCGTCAAGCCCCTCACCGAAGAACTCTGTTTGTATTTCCTTGGCATAGGTATCGCTGACTGTGGTTATAGCATCGGCATAAACAACTCCGCCTTTTAGCATATTGCCGTTTTTATATGACTCAAGCTTATCCTCTGTAAAATAATATCCCGGAAGTGTAGAAAATCTCTTTATAGTATCCACATCCCATACTCCCTGGAACTTAAGGTTATGTATGGTAAATACGGACTTCATGTTTCTAAAGAACTCACCTTCTCTAAATCTGTCCTTCAGATAAACGGGTATAAGACCTGTTTGCCAGTCATGACAATGAACCACATCCGGCTTAAATCCTATTACCGGAAGAGCGGAAAGTGCTGCCAATGAGAAAAATGAGAACTTTTCCAAGTCATAAAGCCAATTACCGTAAGGTCTGTCTCCGGAAAAGTACCCCTCATTATCTATAAAATAATATGTAACACCTTCATGCTCGGCTTTAAGTATTCCTACATACCTGCTTTGCCCAAGATAATCCATATAAAAATGCGATACATATTCCAAGCGCTCTCTAAGCTCCCAAGGAATACACATATACTTTGGTAACATTACTCTGCAATCAAAATATTTTTTGTCGAAATACCCCGGAAGTGAACCTACAACATCTGCCAGACCTCCCGTTTTAACAAAAGGTACTGCTTCAGAAGCAACGAATAGTATGTTTTTCATATATTCCCCTTTCTTAAATGTATCTATCCCTTTAATTTATCTGCTAAATCCTTCATCTCTTTTGCTGTTTGTAATACCGCTTCGGTAATCTCGCTTCCGCCTATAAGTCTGGCGATTTCTTCAACCAACCTTTTTTCTTTTACATAAGATATTTCGGTTTTGGTACTGTGTCCGTCAGTATGCTTTTCTATAAGGTAGTTATGATCTGCCATAGCCGCTATTTGCGGCAAATGTGTAATACATATAACCTGATGTCCTCTTCCTATAAGCATAAGCTTTTCCGATACTTTTTGTGCGGTTCTTCCGCTTATACCCGTATCTATCTCATCAAAAATCAAGGTATCAACTTCGTCAAGGTCTGCAAGCACCGTTTTAATCGCCAGCATGATACGGGAAAGCTCTCCTCCGCTTGCAATCTCCCTTAAAGGCTTTTTAGGATTTCCCGGATTGGTACTTATCATAAGCTCGACACTGTCTCTACCCTGCGGAGTAAAGTCACTAAGTTTCTTAAACTCTATGTCAAAATCAACTCCAAGGAAGTTCAGATCATGCAGCTCCCGTATAATGCTTTCCTTAAGCACTCCTGCCGACTCTTTTCTTAACTCGGAAAGCTTATCGCAAAGCTCATTAAGTCTTGCAACCGAACTTCTTTGCTCCTCTTTGTATTCGCTTATCAGTTCTTCGTAATTTTCAAGAAATTCAAGTCTTTCTTTTTTAGCTTCATATATCTTGTTAATTTCTTTAAGATCCTCGGAATACTTGCTTTGTAGATTCCTTATTGTGTCTAACCTATTATTAATAATATCAAACTCTTCCTCGTCAAAGTCAAGTTCATCTATATAATTATATATGCTGTGTCTTAGATCTGCAATAATGGACTCCGCATCAAAAAGTTGGCTTTCTATTTCCGAAAGCTCCTCATCATACTGCACGACCGAGGATATCAGTTTAAGTGCCGGGCTTATACCGTCTTCTTCTATATACGAACTTATCTTCGCATCGGCTATTCTTGAAGCGTTTTTGATTTTTGAGTATCTTTGAACAAGTTCCTGTTCTTCCCCTTCCTTAAGCTGTGCTTCTTCTATTTCTTCTATTTCATATTTTAAGAATTCGACTTCTCTTCTTCTCAAATTCTCTTCAAGCGTCTCGGAAAGTTTTTCTTCTATAGTCTTGTATTTCTGATATTCTTCTTTGATATCATTCTTTACCTCTTTGACCCTGTCTTCTGCAAATAAATCTATAAGCTGTAACTGCTTACTTACTTCCAAAAGTCCATAGCTTTCATGCTGGCTATGTATATCTATCAGCAAAGACATAAGCTTTCTTCCCTTTGCAGCGGCTATTACCTCTCCGTTGATCCTAAGTACATTCTTTTGTTTACTGATTTTTCTTGACATGGTAATAAGTCCGTCTTCACCGACTTCTATATCCATTTTTCTTATAGCATCAAGTTTTAATCTGTCATTTATACAAAACAAAAGCTCTATATACGCAAAATCCGCTCCGGCTCTTACAACATCCTTCCCGACTTTTGCACCAAGTGCCAAATTTATTGAATCAATAAGTATGGACTTACCTGCACCTGTCTCACCCGACAAGACCGTAAGACCTGCAAAAAATTCCAAATCAACCTGTTCAATTAAAGCAAGATTTTTTACATGCAACTCCAGTAGCATAATTCTCCTTATTTTTCAAGCATCTTAGAAAGCTTTGCCATAATATCGTATGTCAAAGCTACATCTTTTATAGCACACATTATAGTATCATCACCTGCTATACAGCCCAACATACCCTCTATGTTAAGCTCATCCAAAGCAGCTGCAACCGCCATAGCAAGTCCGGGCATAGTCTTTATGACAAGTATGTTTTGTGCCATGTCCATAGATACAAAACCTTCCCGCAAAACCCTTATATACTTTTCGGCTGCATTGTTCTTCTCTTTTATCAATACATATTTTTGTTTACCGTCATCAAGTGTCACCTTAGTGAGTTTCAAGTCCCTTATATCTCTGGATACTGTCGCCTGCGTAACATCAAAACCTGCACTTCTAAGCCTTTCTGCAAGCTCTTCCTGTGTTTCTACAACTTCTTTCTCAATCAGTTCCACTATCATAGCATGTCTTAATTTTTTCATACCATGTATTCATCTTTCTTTTTATATCCTGGACATCTTAGTTCTTAAGTTATCTAAAAAGGTACCGCCCTTTAATTTGATAAGTTTGGTTATTGTATCCGACTCTTTTATAATTAATCTGCTCTTATAGCCCAGTCCCTTTTGCATATCTCCGTCAAATACCGCAAAGACCTCCTGCTTATTTTCTTTTGTGATTTCTATCTCTATATTACTTTCAGGTGCAAGCACTATACTTCTTTGGTTAAGTGCATGAGGGCATATAGCAGTGATTATAAACATTCTTGCTCCCGGCTCTACTATAGGACCTCCGGCACTTAAATTATAGGCTGTAGACCCTGTAGGTGTAGCAACGATTATACCATCTGCACAATATTCATTCAATAATTCTTTATTAACATAGACCCTGCATCTTATAAACTTTGAACAGGTATTGCCTGCTATTACCACCTCGTTGAGTGCCTGATGCACCTTTGAAGCTGCTCCCGATCTTTTTACATAGGCATCTATCATCATTCTGTTTTCTATACTATATTCGTCGGCAAGCAGCTTATCTACCATATCTTCTATCCCTCCTTCGCTGCCAAGACTGGTAAGATAACCCAAATGCCCAAGATTGACACCTATCAAAGGAATATTCAGATATGAGGTATCTCTGGCAACTCTTATCAAAGTGCCGTCTCCACCCAGAGTAATGATACAATCTATATTCCCCGGAATTTTGGAAATCTCCAAATACCCCAAATTAAGTATTGCTTCCGCCCCCTTGCTTTTAATACGTTTCATTATGCTCTCAGCAACTTTCTCAACACCGCTTTTATCACTGTTACCGACTATATAAAAAGATTTCATATATACCGCTCCTATCTGAATGCAGCCGTATGTGCCTCATTTACCACCGTGTTTATAAGCTTTTCATCTATCTGCCCCGGCATGGATGTATTGTTTTTCTTCATATAGCACAGGTACTCTATATTTCCTTCCGGTCCTTTTATAGGTGAATATGTAAGTCCTATAATATCAAGCTTATTGTCGGCTGCATAAGTATAAACCGCCTGTATTACTTCTATATGCACTGCCGCCTCTCTTACAACACCTTTTTTTCCTACCTTTTCTCTGCCCGCCTCGAACTGCGGCTTGATCAAAGCCACTATAAAAGCCTCTTCCTTAAGCAGTTTCACAACTGCAGGTAAAACCTTTGAAAGAGATATAAATGAAACATCTATAGATGCCATATCCGCTTTTTGCTCTAAACTTGACTCCTCAAGATATCTTATATTGGTTTTTTCAAATACTACGACTCTTTCATCATTCCTAAGCTTCCAGTCAAGCTGTCCATAGCCGACATCCACAGCAAATACCTTTCTTGCACCGTTTTGAAGCATACAGTCGGTAAATCCTCCGGTAGAGGCTCCCACATCCATGCAAACCAAGTCGGAAAGCCTTATATCAAACTCGCTTATGGCTTTTTCCAACTTAAGTCCTCCTCGACTTACATACTTTAGGCTTTGACCTCGTATTTCTATACTCTTATTTTCTTCAAATAAAGCTCCTGCCTTATCTTCTTTTTGTCCGTCTACATATACTATACCGGACATAATTATAGCCTTCGCCTTCTCCCTGCTGCTTGCTAAATTCTTCTTAACCAATAAGAGATCTAATCTTTCTTTCATCAGAGACCTCTTTCTTAAATTTTTTGAGCAATCCACTCTCATCCAAATCTCTTATAACAGAGTCCGAATCAATATGAAGTGTTTCTCTTAATAAGGATACATCACCATGTTCTACATATTTATCCGGTATGTTTACATGGAAGATATCTATATCTTTGTATTTGGAACTTATAAAATTCCTTACAGTCAGACCGAAGCCTCCAAGCAAAACATTCTCCTCCATAGTTATTATAAGGTTGTGATTTTTGCATATATGATCAAGCATATCAGTATCTATAGGTTTTATAAATCTTGCATTTACTATGCTTACCGAATAACCTCTTTTTTTAAGCTTCTCTCTTACATGTTTTGCGGTACTTACCATACTTCCGCAGGCAACTATAGCTATATCCTTCTCTTCGTATAAAAGCTCCGCCTTACCGTACTCTATTATTTGATTAAATTCACTAAGCTCCTTATAAGCCTTTCCTCTTGGATACCTTATAGCTACCGGACCGCTCCTCTTAAAAGCAAAGTCCAGCATACTTTCAAGCTCAAAGCTGTTCTTTGGAGCCATTATGCTCATATTCGGTATACAGTTCAGATAAGACAGATCAAATATTCCCTGATGTGTCTCTCCGTCAGCTCCCACAAGACCTGCCCTGTCTATGGCAAATACAACATTAAGATCCTGTATACACACATCATGTATGATTTGATCAAAGGCTCTTTGTAAGAATGAAGAGTATACAGCCACCACAGGCTTCAGTCCTCCGGCTGCCATACCTGCTGCCATAGTTACGGCATGTTGCTCCGCTATGCCCACATCATGAAATCTTTCGGGAAAATGCTCCTTAAAAAGTTTAAGCCCGGTACCGTCAGGCATGGCGGCGGTAATGGCAACCACATCCTTATCTCTTTCTCCGATTTCAACTATCTTTTTTGCAAATACATCCGTATAGTCCTCATCCATCTTTTGCTTTTTAGCTATTCCCGTAACCTTATCAAAGGCGGATACTCCATGGAATTTCTCGGGATTATCTTCCGCCGGCTTATAGCCCTTACCCTTTTTGGTAATTACATGGACTATAACCGCATGATTAAGTTTCTTCGCCTCGGCAAATACCTTGCATAACTTGTCGATATCGTGCCCGTCTACCGGTCCGAGGTAAGTTATTCCCATATTTTCGAAAAGCATACCGGGTATAATAAATTGCTTGATACCCGACTTTGCCTGTCTTATACTTTTTATAAGACTTTTTCCGACATTAGGTACTTTTTCAAGATTGTTGTATATAAAGGTTTTTAACTTGTTATATACATCCCCTGTTCTTATACCGTTTAAGTAGGACGACATACCTCCTACATTTTTTGAAATGGACATTTCATTATCATTTAATACTATAATAAAATTTCTTTTAAGTGCAGCTGCATTATTAAGAGCCTCATATGCCATACCGCCGGTCAAAGCACCGTCTCCGATAATAGATACTACATAGTTATTTTCTTTTTTAAGCAAAGCCGCCCTTGCAAGTCCAAGCCCTGCCGATATGCTCGTAGAAGAATGTCCTGTATTAAAAGCATCACAAGGACTTTCCTTAGTCTTGGGAAATCCTGACATTCCGCCGAACATCCTAAGCTCATCAAAATCTTTTTGCCTTCCGCTAAGTATTTTATGCGGATATGATTGATGCCCCACATCCCAAATCACCTTATCCTTTGGAAGATCAAAGCTTTTATAAAGAGCAATAGTAAGCTCGACAACTCCAAGGTTGCTTGCCAGATGCCCTCCGGTCTTGCTAAGCTTATCTATCAGGAAATCCCTCATCTCTTTTGCAAGCATTTTTAAATATTTTTTCTTGACTCTTTTTACATCCGACGAGCCTTGTATTTTTTCTAATATCATATTTTCCTCTTAGCTTTAAGATTCTTAATTAAAGATTCTTTGGATTTAAGATTCTCTGTCTATAAGTCCCTCTATTATTTTTCTCAAAGTTGTTGTGTCCCTGTCAAGGCTAAGAAGTAAATCTTTTGCCTCTCTCGATAACCTCCAACACTCTTCTTTTGCCTTATCAAGTCCGTAAAGACTTACATAATTGCTCTTATTATTCTTTTCATCAAGACCGGCAGTCTTTCCCAAGACCTCGGTACTTGAAATTGCATCAAGTATATCATCCCTTATCTGGAATGCCATACCTACAGACCTTGCCGCCTCTTCGATTATAGCCAGCTCTCCGTTTCCCGCCATACCCAGTACTGAGCCTATCAGCATGGAAGCTTCTATAAGTGCTGAGGTTTTTAAACTGTAGATAACACCCAACACTTTTTTGTACAGCTTTACCGGTGTATTCTACATCTATCACCTCTCCGCCTATCATACCCTTCATACCGGCTTTATTTGCCAATATACTGTTTGCCTTTAACATAGCCTTTATATAAGGCAGTGAACTTGCTTCAGACTCAAACTTGTTAAGCATATCACGGGCTATTACATCAAAGGCTTCTATAAAAAAGGCATCTCCGGTAAGCACAGCCATATTTTCTCCAAAGGCTACCCATGTTGTATCTCTTCCTCTTCTTAACCTATCGTTATCTATACAAGGCAAATCATCATGTATTAAAGATGCCGTATGTATCATCTCTATAGCCGCCATATAAGACAATACTTTGTTAATATCCGGTTCTTCAACCTCAAAAACCTTATAACTCTCCCATATAAATATAGGTCTTATACGCTTTCCGCCGGCAGCTATAGCCTCCCTCATAGCCATATAAACCTTTTTTTGAAGTCCCTCTACCTTCGGCAAATACTTTTCCAACTCCATATCTATACTCTTTACATCATAATCAAATGCCATGTTACCCTCCTTTTACATTCTATTCCTCTTCACCTGCTATTATCTGCATATCTTTTTCTATTTTTTCTATTTTTTTATATGTGTCGTTAACTCTTTTCATTCCTTCTTCGTATAATTTAAACATATCCTCAAGACCGGTATCCTTGCTTTCAAGTTTTTTTATAATTTCTTCTATATCGGATATATTGTCTTCTATATTTTTTGCCTTAGCCATTGCTACCACCTTCAGCTTTTTCTATTCTTTCTACTTTTGCTAAAACCCTTCCGTCCGAAAAACTGAGAAGTATCTCTTCTTGACTTTTTACCTCACTTACGGAATTTATTCTATTATACTCCATATCGGTTACGAAGGCATAGCCTAATGATAATTTATCCAAAGGAGATAAGCCTTTAAGTCTTTCTATGTATACTCTTAAGCTCTCCTTATTTTTATCTATGCCATACTTAAGTGCTGAATATAGGCTTCTTTTTGCTTCCTTAAGTCTGTTATTGTAACCTTCAAGCTTAGATTTCGGAGAGTTTATAAGCAAATCTTTTTTTGCAATATCAAGTCTATGCCTGACAACAAAAAGTTTATCAAGCATAAGCTGTTCTATTCTTGAAGAATATCTTTGCATATATTCTTCAAAACTCTCATGATCCATAACTGCCATATCTGCCGCCATGCTTGGAGTAGCCGCCCTTTTGTCAGCCACAAAGTCCGCTATGGTATAATCGCTTTCATGACCTACTGCGGATATTATAGGGGTCTTGGCATTAAATATAGTATTTGCCACTGCTGTCTCATTAAAAGCCCACAAATCCTCTATAGAACCTCCGCCTCTTCCCACTATAATTACATCAAGATCTAAGGCATCAAGACTTCGTATTCCTCTTGCTATACTTATTGCAGCCTTTTCACCCTGTACTATTGCCGGATATAAGAATATTTCGACATAAGGATTCTTTCTTTTAGACACCCTTAATATATCCTGTATGGCTGCTCCCGTAGCGGAAGTTACCACACCTATCCTACTTGAAAACACAGGTAATGCCTGCTTATACTCATCGGCAAACATTCCCATATCTTCAAGTTCTTTCTTAAGCTCCAAAAATCTCTTGTATAGATCTCCTATACCGCTTTTTTCTATAGCCTGGGCAAGTATATTGTAAGTTCCGTTCTTTTCATATACATTAAGACTTCCGCTTACAATTATTTTCATTCCGTCCTTTAATACAAAATCAAGATTTTTCTTGCAATTTGAAAACATAATGACTGAAATAGCCGCTTCACTGTCTTTTAAAGTAAAATATATATGCCCCATGCTGTGATACTTACAATTTGACACCTCTCCGCTTACACTGATATTTTTCAACAAAAAATCTTCACTTATAAGCATTTTTATATAAGAGTTGATTTTGCTTACCGTATAAACCTTAGACATAAACCTCCTACACTGCCATAACTTTAAAAAAATATGTTATTTTTAATACTACACAAGCTTTGCCAAGACTCCGTTGACAAAACTGTGTGCCTCATCACCGGCATATTTTTTGGCAAGCTCCACAGCCTCGTTGATAGCAATATTGGCAACTATATTTGAATCAAATTCCATCTCATAACAGGCTATTCTAAGTATACTGAGTTCCACCCTGCCTATACGCTTTAAGCTCCAGCCTGTAGTTACTTCGGCTAATTTTTCATCTATATAGCCAATACTTCCTATAATATCTTCCATTCGTTTTTTAAGTTTGTCTCTTTCAGAAAGTTCTATAGCCTCAACTGAAAAAGACTCCTCCTCAGCTTCTTCCTCAAGCTCCAAGTATCTTTCAATCTGTTCAATTCTTTCTTCCTCTTCTTCATAAAATGATATACAAAACATCATTCTAAGACAATGTTCTCTGAATACCCTTCTGGTCATCAGTTGTCCCCCTGTCAATTTCTATTACTATACCAAACACATTTTCTATGATATATCCTTCATTATACTTTATTACATGAAGATTAACAAGTTATTGACTTATTAAGTGCAAATGACCAAATGATTTTTTCTGTAACCTTCTTTTGTTTCATCATGGAAAGTGCCCTTGCATAATAATCAAGTTGTATACTGTACCTTGTTATAAGAGTATCTTCCTTTCTGACCCTGTCTGTCTTGTAGTCTATTAAAATAATTTCATCTTCATACTCTATATAGGCATCTATTATTCCCTGTATAAGTATGGTTTCTTTTGAACTTGACAGCCCCAACTCGTCAGCCGCTATACCCATAGTAAATATTGCCTCTCTTTTTAATATACCCTTCCTAAAAGCCTCGCTCATAATATTCGCCAGATCCGAATGCATAAAATTTTCTATATCCTTTAAGTTTATAAGACTTTTATACTCCTTGCTTATAAGCTTTTCTTTATACAGTTTATCAACATAGGACGAAAGCCCCAAACTTTCAGCCTCATCAAAATCAATCACTTGCATAAGCTTATGGTAGGCATTTCCTCTTATACTTGCCTTATTGGGCTCTGTAGATTTCTTCTCCTTATCCTCATAAAGGATATTTGCTTCTTCATCTATTATAAGGCTTTTTTTGATATCAGACACTGAAAACTTTATGTCAAGGTCAATATCTTTTATATAATCATATGGTTTTTTCACCAATTCACTTAATTTAGTATCGTTTATAAGCTTCATGCTGTCGAGCTTTTCTTTTAATCTAAAAGTTTCTATCTGCTTTTTTTCTTCATACCGCATAAGTTCTT
>ERZ773049.1964-NODE-1964-length-11468-cov-42.461228_pt1 | contig 11468 bp, 10 predicted proteins | sample MGYA00580633_ERZ773049 | MGnify/ENA primary metagenome ERZ773049 (study PRJEB29015, sample SAMEA2737991) | human oral metagenome | biome: human oral; feature: human-associated habitat; material: dental | place: China | collected 2066 ... | reverse complement strand
AGACCTTGCCGGTGTACTTGCCCTGGCCGAGGTACTGGAGGAGCTCGGTGGGGGCCACGATCGCCTCGGCCTTGAGGTCGACGGCGGGGCAGGCGATGCGGGTCAGGGCGCGCAGGGCCTCGGTGATGGCGTGGACCTCGGGCTGGCCCTGGCAGTCGGTGCCCAGGCGCTTGATGGTGAAGGCGATGGCGTCCAGACGCAGCACCTCGACGCCGCGGTTGGCCAGGTCCAGGACGATGCCCGCGAACTCGGCCATGACACGGGGGTTGCGCCAGTTGAGGTCCCACTGGAAGGAGTTGAAGGTGGTCCACACCCAGCCGCTCACGCCGTCGTCCCAGGTGAAGTTGCCGGGGGCGAAGTCGGGGAAGACCTCCGGCAGGGTGCGCTCGTAGGCATCGGGCTCGGTACGGTCAGGGAAGATGAGGAAGTAGTCGCGGTAGCGCTGCTCGCCGGCGCGCGCCCGCACTGCCCACTCGTGCTCGGCGGCCACGTGGTTGAGGACGAGGTCGACCACGAGCGAGATGCCCTCGGCGCGCAGCTCACCGGCCAGGTGCTCTAGGTCCTCCATGGTGCCCAAGTCCGGGCGCACGGAGCGGTAGTCGGCGACCGCGTAGCCGCCATCGGAGTCGCCGGGGCGCGGAGTGAGCAGGGGCATGAGGTGGAGGTAGGTCACCCCCAGCTCGCGCAGGTAGTCGATGCGGTCCTCCACGCCGCGCAGGGTGCCGGCGAAGCGTTCGGTGTAGGCGGCGTAGCCGATACGGCCGGGGTGCTGGGCCCAGGAGGGGTCGAGGGTGCGGGCCAGGTCCAGGCGGCGCAGCTCGTGCTCGCGCTCCACGTAGGCCTGGGCAGCCAGGGCCAAGAGGTTGAGAGCCTCCTCCTCGGCGACCTCGCCGTAGAGGGTGGTCAGGCCGTCGAGGAGGTCGGGGTACCAGGCCTCCACGCGAGTGAGGAAGACGTCGCGTTCGGCGGCCTCAAGCGGGTCCAGGATGTGGAAGACGATGTCGTCGAGGGATGATGGGAGGGGAGTGGTGGCGCTCATGGAACCATGGTCCCCGATTCGGGGCCGCTGCGGTACTGATTTCCTTGCCGTGCCGCCCGCGGGTCGACCATCCGGGGAGGCGGCGGCCATCGACGGGGATCCGCTCACCGACGGAGGCTTTCCACGTCGCCGAGTGCTTCCCGGAACCGGACGGAGGCATATCGCGCGCGCAGGTGCCGTGTGATTCCGGTTCCCGATGACGTCGAAGGGCGCCGGCCATAAGTGACCAGCGGGATGGCTCCGCGGACACCGGGGTTCAGGATCCGATGGCGTCGTAGGACTCGCGGTGGGCAAGAATCTGGGCGGAGTTGTCCTGGATCCAGGTGCGCAGCGCGCCGATGGGCGCTTGGAGGCTGTGGCCCAGGTCGGTCAGCTCGTAGTCGACTCGTGGCGGTACCCCGGGCAGCTGGGTGCGCGTCACCAGGCCGTCGCGCTCCATGGATCGCAGCGTCTGGGTAAGGACCTTGGGCGTCACCCCGCCGATCCGCGAGCGCAGCTCTCCGAAGCGGCTCGGCCCATCGGCCAGCACCGTCACCACCAGCGGGGTCCAGCGGTCGACGACGTGGCGCAGCACCGTGCGCGACGGGCAGGCCGGCGACAAGATGTCGAAGTCGAAGACCGTTTCCCCGCCGTTGCCGTCGGCGACGCCGCTGCGCTCCGCGCCCTCGGCCCGCACCGAGTCCTCTGACTTGCTCGCGGCCAGCGCGTCTGAGGAGGCACCGACGGCATCAGCATCATCACTCCCGCTGCGTTCCTTCTGCTGATGCCCAACCAACTCAGCATCCTGTGACACAACACACTCCTTTAGTTACTTCGAGGTACTCTGTATCAAAATCATACCATCAAGTCATCGCGAGGCGGTGGCCCCACCGCGTCCGTCACAGGCACAACCTCACCTATTTCAGGAGGAAGACTCATGAGAATCACCGTCATCGGAGGAACCGGTATGGTCGGCTCGGCCACTGTCACCGAGGCAGCCTCCCGCGGTCACGAAGTCATCTCGGCCTCCCGTTCGGCTCGCCACGCCGAAGGCGCCACCCAGGACGTCAGCCTCACCCTGACGGACACGCAGGCCGTTGTCGACCTCATCAATAGCTCTGACGCCACCGTCATCGCGGTCTCAGCAGGCCGCGGGGAGTCCGCTCAGCCCATCATCAACGCCCACCGCGCCCTCATCGCAGCGGCCCCGGCCGGCAGATTCGTCGTCGTCGGCGGCGCAGGCTCCCTGCTGACGCCCGACGGCGCCCGCCTGGTGGACAGCCCCGACTTCCCCGAGGAGTACAAGCCCGAGGCCCTGGCCTTCTCCGAGATCCTCGACCTCTACCGCGAGGCCGGCAGCGCTCTCAGCTGGACCCTGCTCTCCCCCGCCCCGGAGTTCACTAACAGGCCCCGCACCGGCACCTACATCGAAGGCGCCGACGCGCCCGCGGGCAGCGAGATCTCCGTGGCCGACTTCGCCGTCGCCCTGGTCGACGAGGCCGAGAAGGACAGCCATCGCGGTCGGCGCTGGACCATCGCGAACGCCTGAGCGGGCCGACAACGGCATTCCGCCATCGAGCCGGGCCGGTTCCACGTGATCGGCCCGGCTTGGCCGGTGCGCTCCGGACGGTGCACGCTAGGGACATGACTCCCATCGCCCTGACCATCGCCGGCTCCGAGGCCTCGGGCGGCGCCGGCGCCCAGACCGACCTCAAGACCTTCCACACCCTCGGCGTCTTTGGCTGCACGGCCCTGACCTGCATCGTGTCCATGGATCCCGAGAACGACTGGAACCACCGCTTCGTCCCAGTGGACCCGGCCGTCATCGCCGACCAGATCGAGACCTGCGCCTCGGTCCACTCGCGCGTCGACGCCGTCAAGATCGGCATGCTGGGCACAGCCCCCACCATCGACGTTGTCGAGCGGGCGTTGGAGACCTACGACTTCCCCACCGTGGTCCTCGACCCGGTCCTCATCTGCAAGGGACAGGAGTTCGGGGGCGCCCTCGAGGTGGACAACGCCCTGCGCACCAAGATCCTGCCGCGCGCCACCATGACCACCCCGAACCTGTTCGAGGCCGCCACCCTGGCGGGCATGGAGGAGATCACCACGGTCGAACAGCTCAAGGACGCCGCCAAGCGTATTCACGATCAGGGTGTGCCCAACGTCCTGGCCAAGGCCGGCCCGTCACTGGGCACCGGCACCGCGCTGGACGTCTTCTACGACGGCGCCACCTTGGAGGTCCTCGAGGTCGAGGCCGTGGGCACCGAGCGCGTCCACGGCGCCGGCTGCACCCTGGCGGCCGCGATCACCGCCGAGCTCGCCAAGGGCGCTAGCCCGCTTCAGGCCGCCGTCACCGCCAAGGAGGTCGTCTCCTCCTCCATCAGGCACGGCCTGCGCGGCAATATGCCGTTCCTCTACGTCTATCAGGGCGAGTACCGGCGGTCCTGAGCCGCGCCGCTACTGTCCCCAACGGCTCCTCACGGGTTGCCACCTGTACGCCCGCCGCTGACGGTCTCCAGTTCCGTCGGCGGCGGGCGTACGTCATTGCCGACCGTTGCGGTCGCTCGGGTGACTTTTCACGCGGACTGCCGCGGTCATCGGCACACCCGCATTGCCCTGACCTGCGCAGATGCCCCAGGCCCACCAGCGCGAAGCAGTGCCGGCACACCTACGCCACCAGTGACACTTCAGCCTGAGCGAACCGGCACGCACTGTCTAGTAGATAGACAATCTAGTAACTAGGTAGTCTATAAACCATGGACTCATCAGCAGCGCGCCTCCTGCGCGGATTCCTGGAACCCTGTCTGCTCTCACTGCTGGCCGAGCATGCCGACTACGGCCTGTCCCTGGCGCAGCGGCTCACCGCCGCCGGCCTGGACGAGGTACCCGGCGGCACGCTCTACCCGGCTCTCATGCGCCTGGAGAAGCGCGGCCTCGTCGCAGTCTCCTGGCGCCCCTCCGTCTCCGGACCCGCCCGCAAGTACTACGAGCTGACGAAGGCCGGACGCACCGAGCTCGCCGCGCGGCGCTCCGAGTGGCGCACTTTCTCCACAGCGGTCGGCGACATCATCGAGGGCCGGAAGGTACGTACGGAGGCCCCCTCATGAGCCCCACCGAGGACGCCAGAGACCCAATGCCGGACACGACGGCCGACTGGTATCGGAGCTTCGAGGCGGAGCTCGCTTCCCATGGCCTGCCAGCTGCCGAGGTCCACCGGACGACGGCGTCAACCCGCGCCGAGGCGGAAGCGGCCGGAGTACCGCCCGGCGACCTGTACGGTCCGGCGGTTCTCTACGCCCGCGAAGTCGCCTCGGCTCTGCGGGATTACCAGGCTGACGTACCCGCTCTCACCGCGGCCGCTCCCGCGGTCCTGCGTCTGACGGAGGTCTCCGCACGCCGCGGACGCCGCACAATCCTGTCAGACATCAATCTCACCGTCCGCCGGGGCGAGGTCGTCGCCGTCGTCGGGGCCAATGGGGCAGGCAAGTCGACCCTGCTCCAGCTCTGCGCGGGCCTACTGCGCGCAAGCAGCGGACGCATCGAGCGGACGCCGCACTTCGGCTACGCGCCCCAGCTCGATTCCTTGGCGCCGCTGCTCACGGTCGACGAGCATCTCCGGCTCTTCGGCGCGGCGCGCGGCATGCGGCGGGGCCGCTCCGTCTCAACGGGACACCGTCTGATCACCCGCCTGGGCTGGACCGCCCGCGGGGACCAGACCGCCGGAACACTCTCCGGCGGGACCCAGCAGAAGCTCAACGTCGCCCTCGCCCAGCTCGACGCACCCGAGCTGCTCCTGCTGGACGAGCCCTACCAGGGCCTGGACGCCCTCGCCTACGAGGACCTGTGGGCCCTCATCACCTCCTGGCGCGCTTCGGGCGCGGGGGTCCTGCTGGTCACCCACCTGCTGCGCGACGTCGACCTGGTCGACCGCGTCGTCGAGCTGCCGGCCCCACAGGAGACCACCGGCCGGACACACCGATGGACACGGAGGAAGGAATCCGCGTGAGCGCACCGCACCCTCACCCGACAGTTTCACGGGCCGAGCAGCCCCGAGCCGGGGGCACCCGATCCCGGTCGACGGCGGCGACCACTGGCCTTGTCGCTCTCATCACCCTGAGCGAGCTCGCCCGACGGCGCGGCGCCCTCGCACTGGCGACCCTCCTGCCACTGACCTTCTACCTGGTGCGCCTGGAGACGCACTGGACCGCCATCCGGCTCCTGTCGATCGGCTTGGGCTGGGCGACGGCGACACTGGCGCTGTTCACGCAGGTCTCGTCCCGGTCGGTGGACCGCCGTCTCACCGTGAGCGGGGCGCCGCCGGCAGTCCTGCTTCTGGGCCGCTACCTTGCCGTTCTCGGCCTGGGGTGGACCATTGGCCTGCTCTACAGCTGCCTCGTCCTGACCACAATCGGCGACGAGCTCACCCACCCGGGCGCGGTACCGGCCATGCTGCTGCTGACCGCCACCGTGGCCACTCCCCTGGGCTCACTGGCGGCAGCCCTGGTTCCGAGGGACCTGGAGGGCGCGCTTCTGCTGCTGTCGGTCATGGCGGTCCAGGTACTCGTCGACCCGACCGAGGACTGGACCCGCGTCCTGCCACTGTGGTCAACCCGGGAGCTGGCCAGCGTCGTCGTGGAGAACCTGGGGTCGGAGAACGCGACTTACCTGCACCGAGGACTGGCGCACGGCTTTGCTATGGCCGTCCTGCTGACGGCGGCGAGCTGGGTCATGGGGGTCCTGCGACTGCGTACGGTGCGCCTTCCGGCCCCGAGTCCTGCTGAGCCGATCTACTCGTAGGCGGGCTCGGGGGTGACGTCGCGCGCCATATTGGCGAAGCGCGACACGTGCCCCTGGAAGGCCACCGGGATGGTGCGGGTCTGCCCGTTGCGGTGCTTGGCCACGATGATGTCGGCCTCGCCGGGACGATCCTCGTTGTTGTAGTACTCCGGGCGGTGCAGCAGGATGATGATATCGGCGTCCTGCTCCAGCGACCCGGACTCGCGCAGGTCGCTCATCTGGGGCTTGTTGCCGGTGCGCTGCTCAGGGCCGCGATTGAGCTGGGCGACGGCGATCACCGGGATCTCCAGCTCCTTGGCCAGCAGCTTGAGGGACCGGGAGAACTCGGAGACCTCCTGCTGACGCGACTCGACCCGCTTGCCCGAGCTCATGAGCTGGAGGTAGTCGATGACCATGAGCCCCAGGTTGTGCTGCTGCTTCATGCGCAGCGCCTTGGAGCGGATCTCCGGCATCGTGAGGTTGGGCGAGTCGTCGATGAACAGCGGCGCATTGGACACGGGGTTGTAGGCCACGGCGACGTCGGTCCAGTCGCGGTCCTCCATCTGGCGCGAACCGCGCAGCTTGTTCATGTCCACGCTGGACTCGGCGGCCAGGATGCGCATCATGAGCTCCATGCGCCCCATCTCCAGGGAGAAGTAGCAGCTGGTGATGCCGTGGTGGATCGAGGCCGAGCGGCAGAAGTCGACGGCGAGCGTGGACTTGCCCATGGCGGGACGCGCGGCCACGATGATCATCTGGCCGGGGTGCAGTCCACCGGTGAGCTCGTCGAGCTCGATGAAGCCGGTGGGCACGCCGGTCAGGGCCCCGTTCTCACGGTTCTGAGCGGCCTCAATCTCAAGGTTGGCTTCACCCAGGAGCTCGGAGACGGCGATGTAGTCCTCCTTCTCGCCCTCGTGGTGGGCCACCGAGTAGACCTCGGCCTCGGCCAGCGTGACGAGATCGGCGATGTCGCTGGCATCGGTGGAGTACCCCAGCTGGGTAATGCGGGTACCGGCCTGGACCAGGCCGCGCATGAGCGCCTTGTCCTTGACGATCCGGGCGTAGTAGCCGGCGTTGGCGGCGGTGGGCACGGTAGCCATGAGGGAGGCCAGGTAGGGGGCGCCGCCGACGCGCTCGAGCTCGCCGCGCCGGGAGAGCTCATCGGCCACGATGAGGGGATCGGCGGGCTCAGAGCGGTTGTAGACCTCGACGATGGCGTCGAAGATCGACTCGTGGGCCGAGCGGTAGAACTCAGGGCCGCGCAGGACGTCGATGACGTCGGTGATGGCCTCTTTGCTCAGGAGCATGCCACCCAGCGTGGCCATCTCCGCCTCGAGGTCCTGGGGCGGGAGACGATCGAAGGCGGCGCTGTCAGCCCGGATGCTCCCGCTTCCGGTCCCGCCCGAGCCGGTCTGCCCGCCCATGCCGTTGTCCATCCGGCTACACCTTCCGCACTGTCCCTCCGGTTGTCACCGGCCCGTCCTTCCGCTCCCGACGACGGCCCGGCGCGCCAGGAAGACGCTCGCCCGCGTGGAGCGCGCGCGTGACGATAACGCCATCGGGAGGACCTCGCAAACTCTCAAGTTCGCCGGCGCTGGGGATATCCGCACCCCTCCTGTGGGAAGGCCCTCGGAGCCTGGGGACACAGGTGCATCTGCTGTGGACACAGATGTGCGCACCTGGCACCACCGTACCGGAGTGCATCGACCTTTCGTTGCCATCACAGCAATTCTCGGGTTCAGGCTTCCTATAGGCACTTCCCACCACATCACAATGTGATCTGTGGACAAGTGGGTAAACCTGTGGACAAACATGACGCTCGACTTGAGGTCCATCCCGTTTGTGGGTCTCCTACAGTCCTGTCTGAACCGGTTATCCCCAGGTTCCGCACACACCGATCAACAACGGCCCCACAGAACGCACTCTCGGGTTACTTTCAGATTTTATTAATTTTTCCTCAAGAAGAATCGTTGTGCGATCCGCCAGGAGAATCGGGGTCGTCAGCCCGACTGATCACACCGAGAACCCGCTGAGGGCCCGAGGCACCATCCTCATCCTCAACCTGTCCATGAGGACAGCCTCAGCACTGGCGCCTCCGGTGCTCGACCGCCCTCCCACGGCGACGGGCACGTGCCGTCGGGCAGTCTCCCGCGCGTCCGCCACCCGGCAGTGCCCGGCGACTGCCAATGGTTTCCAGAGGCTCACAGTGGTCCACAATGGGGCAGTGCCCGATACCAGCCACCCTCCTTCCTCCAGTCTCAATCGTCAGGTCCTGTCCTTGGCCCTGCCAGCGCTGGGAGCTCTGATCGCCGAGCCGCTCTTCGTGCTGGCGGACTCGGCGATGGTCGGCCATCTCGGTGCCGTGAGCCTGGCGGGCCTGTCGCTGGCCTCCACGATCCTGACGACGACGGTGGGCCTGTTCGTCTTCCTGGCCTACGCAACGACCGCAACGACGGCGCGCTTGTTCGGGGCCGGTCGCCGTCGGCGGGGGCTGCGGGCCGGCGTTGACGGGATGTGGCTGGCACTCCTGCTGGGGCTGGGGACGGGAGCCCTCCTGGGGCTGACAGCCCCGTGGCTGACACGGCTGATGGGCGCTCACGGCCCGGTGGCACAGGCCGCCGTCGCCTATCTGCGCGCCTCCAGCCCGGGATTGCCGGGCATGTTCGTCGTCCTGGCGGCCACCGGCGTGCTGCGCGGCCTGCTGGACACGCGCACGCCCTTCGTGGTGGCCACCGGCGGGGCGGTCCTCAACGTCGTCGTCAACGCGATTCTGCTCTACGGGGTCGGGATGGGGATCGCGGGCTCGGGTGCCGGCACCGCGATCGCGCAGACGGCCATGGCGCTGGCACTGGCCCGCCCCATCGGCCGGGAGGCCCGAGCGGCCGGCGTGGGTCTGCTCCCCCACCGGGAGGGCCTGCGGGCCTCTCTGGGCAGCGGAACGCCGTTGCTCATCCGCTCGCTGAGCCTCAGGGTGGCGATCCTGGCGACCGTGTGGGCGGCGACGGCGCTCGGGGACGTGTCGTTGGCGGCCCACCAGGTGGTGAACGCCCTGTGGACCTTCGCGGCCTTCGCGCTGGATGCGCTGGCCGTGGCGGCGCAGGCCCTCATCGGCACCGCGCTGGGACAGGCGCAAAGAGACTCCGACGATTCCGCTGCGACCAACACCGAGGTCGACACCGCGGCCGATACCGACGCCGATGCTCGGACCGCCTCAACCACCGCGGGCTGGTCCATTGACGAGCTGTTGCGGCGGATGCTGGCCTGGGGCGCTGGGACCGGCTTGCTCATCGGGGTGCTCATGGCGGCAGGGGCCGCCTGGTTGCCCCGAGTCTTCACCTCCGACGCCGGCGTCATCGCGGCCGCGGCGCCGGCGCTCCTGGTCGCGGCGAGCGCCCTGCCGCTGGCCGGGGTCGTCTACCTGCTCGATGGCGTGCTCATGGGAGCCGGCGACGGCCGTTACCTGGCCCGGGCGGGTCTGGTGACACTGGCGCCCTACGTCCCCCTCGCCCTGCTCATCGGCGGCGGCGTACTGCCGGGAAGTTCGGGCTCGACGTCGGGCCTGGTGCAGCTGTGGATCGCCTTCGCCTGGGTGTTCATGGCCGCCCGCGGCACCACCACCTACCTGCGCGCCCGCGGCACCGCCTGGCGCCACTGATCGGCGTCTCGCCGCGCCCTTCCCCGCACTACCCATCCCACATAGATCCCCCGCGCGTTCGTAGGGTAGGTCGTGCGTTCGAGGGGTAGAGGGTACGAACGCGCGACCCACCCTACGAACACGACGCCGTCATCCGGTGGCCACAGAACTGTTGCGCCCGGCCGCGTCCACAGGGCTCCGATGCTCCGGTGGCTGCCTCAGCCATCGCCCACCACTCTTGCCATATGGAGCCCTATCCCGAGCCACCTCAGCTGCCGCCCGTTGTCGCGTCCGCCGGCCCACCGGCCGCCATGCGCAACCCCGTGAGGGTTCTTCGTGGCGTCTACGCGGACATCGGCGCACAGAACCTCCCTCAATGGGAGGCCGACGAGCGCCTCAGTCTGGCTCGCTGCGCCGCCGCCTGTCAGCGGGTCGAGTCCGCGCGATGCCTGAGCCACGAGTCCGCCGCACTCGTCCACGGTCTGTGGTTACGGGAGCATGAGCCGGACGTCAGTGTCGTCGTCCCATCACGACCGCACCATCCCCACCAGAAGCTCCCCCTCCCGCCAGGAGCACGACGCCCTGCGTATCTGCGCCGACGACGTCTGACTCTGACTCAGGAGGACATCACCATCGTCTCGGGTCTGCCTGTGAGCACCTTGATGCGGACCACGGTCGACTGTGCCTTCGACCTTCCCGCCCACGACTCGATCTGTGTGGTCGAATCAGCGCTCCGCGCTGCCGCTCGTCCGTCGCGATACCAATACTCGCAGTCAGACCGTCGAGTCGAGGCCGCCCGATCTCAGCTCCAAGCGGCCGTCATCGCACAAGGCAGACGTGCCGGGGCACGGCGCGCACGGGCAGTCGTCGCCATGGCCTCGCCTTTCGCCGAATCGCCAGGCGAGTCACTGCTGCACTGGTTCGTGCACGCCTTGGGCCTGCCTGCTCCGCGTATTCAGATGGCGATCGAGGATACGGACAACGCCTGTCTCTATTTCCCCGATGAGGCCTGGCCGGAGTACAGGGTGCTGGCGGAGTTCGACGGGCAGATCAAGTACAAAGCCCCTGAGGATCTGTGGAAGGAGAAGCAGCGCCAAGACGCCCTCACTCGAATGGGCTGGCGCATCGAACGCTTCATCTGGGCGGACTTCAAGCGCCTCGATGTATTGCGCTCCCGGATCCTGGCTCTCTTCCCAGCGACCGTCGCTCGCACCGCGCGTCCCGTAGCAGACCTGTGGAGATGACCGATGACACCCGACTGCGTGTTCGTAGGGTAGGTCGTGCGTTCGAGGAGTAGAGGGTTCGAACGCGCGACCTACCCTACGAACCGGACGTCAGCACGACGCCGTCGGGCCGGTACCTCCCAGTTGGAGGCTCCGGCCCGACGGCAGAAGACGTCCGGTGATGCTCAGCGCGCGGGGACGACGTTGACCTCGATGGGGGCCACGACGTCGGCGTGCAGGCGCACGGAAGCGCTGTGGCGGCCGGTCGACTTGATCGGCGGCACGACCTGGATCTTGCGGCGGTCGACGGCAGGGCCGCCGGCGGCCTTGACCGCGTCCGCCAGGGTCGCGGTGGTCACGGCGCCAAAGAGGCGGCCGTTGTCACCGGCGGTGGCGGAGATGGTGACGACGTTCTCCTGCAGCCAGGCGCGCGCAGTCTGGGCCTGCTCGAGGGACGCGATGGAGCGCTTGCGGCGCGCCTCGGCCATCTGGTCGATCTGGCGCTGGGCGCCCTTGGTCCACGGGGTGGCCAGCTTGCGGGGCAGGAGGTAGTTACGGGCGTAGCCGTCCTTGACCTCCACGACCTCGCCGGCGGAGCCGAGGTGGGAGACGTCGTGCGTGAGGATGAGCTTGGTGGTCATTGCGCGTGCCTCCGATCAGCGAGCCGAGCTCGAGTAGGGCAGCAGAGCCATCTCGCGGGCGTTCTTCACGGCCTTGGCGATCTTGCGCTGCTCCTGGACGGAGACGCCGGTGACGCGACGGGCGCGGATCTTGCCGCGGTCGGAGATGAACTTCCGCAGCGTGGCGGTGTCCT
>ERZ773049.1963-NODE-1963-length-11471-cov-2.551857_pt1 | contig 11471 bp, 9 predicted proteins | sample MGYA00580633_ERZ773049 | MGnify/ENA primary metagenome ERZ773049 (study PRJEB29015, sample SAMEA2737991) | human oral metagenome | biome: human oral; feature: human-associated habitat; material: dental | place: China | collected 2066 ... | reverse complement strand
AGACTCGAACTCGTGTTACCGCCGTGAAAGGGCGATGTCCTAACCGCTAGACGAAGGGGCCACAAATTAGCGGAAATGGGATTTTACATTAAAGATAATAAAAAATAGCTTAAATCAAGGATAAAAAATCATGAAAAAATTTTCTAAATTTGCTTTGAGTGCGCTTGCATGCCTCGCGCTTGGCGGCTGCGCCGCGCTACAAAGCCAAAAATCATCGGACAAATTTACCGTCACCATCCTCACTCCGCCGCTAAAAATCAACGACGTGAGCTTCCTACACAAAACCGCAAACCAGCTAAATTTGCAAATTTACAGCTCGGGCGTAAATACGGTAAATCTCAAAATAAACGATAAAATTTGTATGAATGGCGCGTGTTTTGAGAAAAAAGAATTTAACAAAAAGTTCTTTTTGGAGGAGAGATACGACGACTTTTTCGCGGAAATTTTGGAGCGCAAGCCGCTGTATGACGGCATAAATGTAATGACAAATTCGTGCGGTTTTATACAAGATATAAGTAAATATTCAATAAAATACGAAGTTTGCGGTAAAAATATCAGCTTTTTCGACGCTAAAAACCGCATAAAAATCATCATAAAAGAGCTTCAATGAAATTTATCGGCGCGCACGTCAGCATCGCGGGCGGCGTAGAAAACGCTCCGCTAAATGCGGCAAATATCGGCGCGAACGCCTTTGCGATGTTCGTCAAAAATCAGCGCCAATGGGAGGCCAAGCCGCTAACCCCAGAAAATATCTCCAAATTTAAACAAAATTTAAAAGCCGCCGGCATCGAACCCAGGCACGTTTTGCCGCACAACGGCTACCTTATAAATTTAGGCCATCCAAGCGCCGAGCAAAGGCAAAAGTCCATTAACGCCTTTTTGGACGAAATTTACCGCGTAGAAGCGCTAGGCCTAGCGATGATAAATTTTCATCCGGGCTCGTATCTAAACGAAATTTCGCCCGAAATTTGCCTCGAAAATATCGCAAATTCCGTAAATTTCCTACTCGAAAACAGCCAAAACGTAAAGCTAGTCATAGAAAATACCGCGGGCCAGGGCTCAAATTTGGGCTTTAAATTTGAACACCTAGCCTACATCATCAAACGCTGCATCAATAAAAGCAGGATCGGCGTCTGTCTCGACACCTGTCATACCTTTGCCGCTGGATACGATATCAGGGACGACTACGAGCGCGTGATGAGCGAATTTGACGAGATAGTCGGGCGCGATATGCTGTGCGGCATGCATCTAAACGATACGAAATTTGACCTAGCCAGCAAAAAGGACCGCCACGAGAGCCTGGGCAAGGGCTTTTTGGGCTTAAAGACATTTGAAAACATCATAAACGACCCCCGCACGGACGATATCCCGCTAGTTTTAGAGACGATCGACGAGAGCATCTGGGCGGATGAGATAAAAATTTTAAGAAACTTTAAAGGAGCATAAATGAGAAAATATATCGGCGTTTGCCTAGCGGCTTGCTGCTGTCTAAATGCGGCGGGCTTTAAAATCCCGGAGCAAAGCGGCGATAGCATCGCGCTTTTAAACTCAAACGTCGCGACGAGCTTCGGTCCCGACGCAGCCTATAATAACCCTGCAAATATGGTATTTTTGGGCGGCGGACACTATCTAGAAAGCTCGCTAACTCACCTGCGCATGTCAAAGACGAAGTACAGGCACTCTAGCGGAGCTAAATTTACCTCAAAAAGAGCAGGTGCGCTAGCTCCGACTTTTCATTACGTTTCGCCGCAGTTTGGCGACTGGCGCTTTGGCCTCTCGGTCGTCGTGCCTGCGGGAATGTCGATGAGATGGGACGAAAATCTACCTAAAGCCACATCTAAAAAATTTGATCTAAAAGTGATCGAGGTAAATCCTAGCGTCGCCTACGCGCTAACCGATAACATCGCGCTAGGCTTTGGTCTTCGCGCCGTTTACGCTAGAGGAGAAGCCGTGCAGGAGGTCCCTGGCGCCTTGCCCGCCTCGCAGGATATCAAAGGCGACCGCGTAAATTTCGGCTATAACGCGGCAATCACGTATAAACCGACTTCAAATTTGAGTCTAGCGGCCACCTACCGCTCGAAAGTAAATATGAATCTAAAAGGCGACACTGACATCAGCGCGCCGGCGCACCCGAGGGGGGCATTTCCGAGCGGCTCATATAGCGGCAGCGCAAAGCTATCTGTACCGCTACCTGCGAGCTTAAATTTAGCCCTCTCGTATAAAATCGCAAACACCACGCTGCTATTTGACTTTGAGAGAACTTATTGGTCGGCGTGGAAAGAGCTTGACTTCAACTACCCGGGTGCCTCGGCCGCTCACTACCGCAACCCGTTTTTTGCGGCATTTGACGCGTCCAAAAAGCGCGACTGGAAGGACAGCAACGCCTACCGCATCGGCGTAGCGCACGACGCGACGGATAAGCTCCGCCTGATGGGCGCGGTTACGTTTGACGAGGCCGCCTCTAGAGCCGATACCACGGGCTTTGATCTGCCCGATACCAAGGCCGTTATCTACGCAGCGGGCTTTAACTACAAATTTACAGACGCTTTGGAGCTGGGAGCTAGCTACTTCTACCAAGACAGAAAAGAGCGCGACGTGAGCTACTACTCAAACGCGTCAGGACTCTATCCAAACGGCAAATTTGAACGCGGCAACGCCCAGGCGATAAATTTGAACGTGAAATATAAATTTTAAGGCCCAGTCATGAACTACCCTTACGAAAATTTCGAGGATATGCTAAACGCCGCAGTAGGTAAAAACGGCGGCGGTATCGCGATCTATACAGAAACTAGCAAGATTAGCTACAATCAGCTACGCGCAGACGCCTTTACGCTGGCTGCGTTTTTGCAAGGCATGGGCATAAAAAAAGGCGACTGCGTCGCGATGATCGTAAACAACTCGCCCGAGTTTATAGCTAGCTACTTTGCCATCACTCTGCTTGGCGCGATCGCAGTGCCGATAAATACCTTCTTAAAATACGAAGAATTCGAATACATCATAAACGACTGCGGGGCAAAATTTCTCTTTGCTTCGGCCGAGCTAGCCAAAGAGATACGCGGGCTAGAGAGCAAAACCGCGATCAAAAAGATCGTCTGGATCGGCGATAGAGCCGAATTTGACGGAAACAATATCGCCTACGCGCACGCGCTAAACTGCCGTATAGAGCTAAATTTGACCGACCGACCGAGTATCGACGACCTAGCCCACATCATCTACACCTCAGGCACCACAGGCAAGCCAAAAGGCGCGATGATCAGCTACCGCAACCTCATCTCAAACGTCCAGGGCGCGCACGAGGTCTTTCACGTACGCACGAAGGATAGATTTGCCGTGTTTTTGCCGATGTTTCACAGCTTTACTCTCACGGCGATGGTGCTGCTACCGATATTTTCGGCGTGTTCGCTTATTTTAGTAAAGTCCATTTTCCCGTTTTCAAACGTCCTAAAACAAGTCCTGCTCAAGCGCGCGACCGTATTTTTAGGCGTGCCGGCGATCTACACGGCTATCGGAAAAGCGAAAATCCCGTGGTATTTTCGCTGGTTTAACTGCATTAGGATTTTCATCAGCGGCGGAGCGCCTTTGGCCGAGCAGACTATTACCGATTTTCGCGTCAAATTTCCGCGCGCGGTACTGATAGAAGGCTACGGCCTTAGCGAATGCTCGCCTATCGTCTCGGCAAACACGCTGCAAAAACAAAAAATCTCAAGCGTCGGCTTGCCGCTGCCGGGCTACGAAGTAAAATGCATAAACGACGAGATGATGGAGCTGCCAGCAGGCGAGGTTGGCGAGCTAATCGTAAAAGGCGACTGCGTGATGCAGGGCTACCTAAATATGCCAGACGCCACCGACGAAACGATCGTAAACGGCTGGCTGCGCACGGGCGATCTCGTTAAGATCGACGAGGAGGGCTATATCTTTATCGTCGACCGCAAAAAAGACCTCATCATCTCAAAGGGCATCAACATCTACCCGCGAGAGATCGAGGAGGTGCTATTTAAACTGCCCGAAGTCGAAGCTGCCGCGGTTATCGGAGTCAGAGACGAGCACGCGGACGAGGAGGTTACGGCCTTTATCCAGTTTAAAGAAAATATGAGTCTAGACGAAAAAGATATCCGCGCGCACCTCAAAAAACACTTGGCGAATTTTAAAATTCCAAAGACGATTTATTTTAAAGACGAACTGCCTAAAAATGCGACGGGCAAGGTGCTCAAACGCGTTTTAAAAGAGCAGATAAAGGGTGAAATTTAGTGCGATTTTTGATAGAGTTTATCGGCGGCGAGCAAAATTCTAAAATTTCCTCGCTCATAAAATGCAGCGAAAACGAGGCGAAAATTTTACGCCACCTGAGCAAAAACTACGTCGAAGGCACTCCGCAAAGCAGCGCCTACGACGTGCTTTGCGCGGTTTTTGGTAGCGAGGAGTATAAATTTTTAGCAGGCCTTGCGGACGTAAAAAACCTGCTAGAAAGCGGCTGGATCGTGCAGGGCTTTTCTATATTTAAAAACCCTAACATAGAGAGCAGACGGTGCGGGCTCAAATTTACTAGGCCTGCTTCACAGCGAGATCTCGCTCTCGCCGCTTTTTCTAAAAATTTTAGAAGAGGGCGAGTTTGGGCTTACGCTGCCATCAGTTGCGCCATACGCCGATCATCTTGACTACCTAAAAGATCAGTTTTTGCGCGTGGAGCTTTACGGCAAGCTCTCATTTTTTAGCAAAAACGTCTCAAGCGACTCCAAAAACCGCCTCGAAAAAGATGTAAAAGAGCTAGAAACCATCATCGAAAAACGGCTAAATTTAAGCAAAATTTCGATCTCCGTCGAGCAAATTTTTAAAGATAACGCGCTAAACGACAAAGAACAGCTTATTTTCCTCGCGCTTTTAAAGGAAGAGTACGTCGGCGAAACGGACGCCAACCGCGATTTAAACGCGCTTGTTGGGATTTTGAGCGCAGACGAATTTGAACGTATCAAAAATCGCTCCCTACTAGATGAAGGCTCAAAGCTAATCGAAAACGGCCTCATCGACTACGACGAGTCGCTAAATGCTTACGGTGGCTTTAGCAGGACGTTTTACATAACCGACGAAATTTTACAAAGCGTAATGCACCCAAAAACCGAGAGCAAAAGCAAAAAACTAGCGCTAGAAACTCTCGTAAAAGAGCAAGAAATCTTTGAGCTCATCGAGCCCTCGACCGACATAAACGACGTCGTGCTGGACGTCAAGGTAAAGGAGCTACTAGACGCGATCCTAAAGCAAGTAGATCGCCGCGTGCTGGCGCGCCTATCTAGCTGGGGCATCAAGTCGCGCAAAAACGTGGACGCCAAAATCATCTTTTACGGACCGCCGGGTACGGGCAAAACCATGAGCGCGCTAAGCCTCGCAAAGAGCCTAAAAAAGCAGGTTCTTAGCTTTGACTGCTCTAAAATTTTAAGCAAATACGTCGGCGAGAGCGAGCAAAACGTGCGTAAAATTTTCGACACCTACAAAGAAATCTGCGCCAAAAGCAAGAGCGAGCCCGTGCTGCTGCTAAACGAAGCCGATCAGTTTCTAAGCACGCGCGTCGAGGGCGGCAGCGGCGCGGACAAGATGCACAATCAAATGCAAAATATATTTTTGGAGCAAATCGAGCGCTTCGAGGGCGTACTCATCGCCACGACGAACTTCTTGCAGAGCCTAGATGTCGCGTTTTCTCGCAGGTTTGATTATAAGATCGAGTTCAAAAAGCCCGACCTCGCCGCTCGCCTTGCGATCTGGCGCAAAGTGCTGCCCGAAAATGCGAGCTTTGAGGAAAATTTCGACGTCAAACAGCTGGCTAAATTTGAGCTAAGCGGCGCGCAAATCATGCTCGCGCTCAAAAACACCGCTCTAAAAGTCGCCGTGCGCGAGGACGGAATATTTACGATGGGCGACTTTGAAAGCGAGATCAAACGCGAGATGAGCTCAAATTTCGGCGAGGATAAGAAAGTCGGGTTTGACGGGTAAATTCGGCTAAATTTGGAGTGCAGCGGATTAAATTTAGTTAAATTTAGCCTAACGTTTTTGTTAAATTTGACTGCGCTTGCTCTAAAATTGCGCTACCTACTCGGCTTTATAGTGCGTTCTTGTAAATTTGAGCGTTAAATTTGTAGCTCGGCAGGCGCAAATTTGGCAAGCGATTTAAATTTATGCAGCCCTAGCTACTCAAATTTGAAAAGGTTATCAAGCATGACTGATTTTTTACTACGCCAAGTCAAGCTATTTTTAGGTATCGCAGCCGTTTGCGCTCCGCTATGCACGGTCATCTACTTTATATCAAAAGAGTATTTCGACGAAATTTTAGTCGGCATTTTCATCACGTATATTTTCCTGCTCGTTGTTTTCGTTTTTAAATTCATCAAGCTACTTTTAGGCTTCAAGGACGAGAACAAAAAGTCCGTTTGGAAGCAAATTTTAACTTGGCTGTCAAATATCGCTTAGATCGCCGCGCTCAAAGCGGGATTTTACCGCCAAACCTCTCGCCCGCTTTTAAAATTTCATCCCTTAGCCTCTCGTGTCCAGCCGATATAGCCGCGATCTTAGCTAGTTTTTCGTCCTTTATCTGCGTAAATTCGCTCTTTAACGCCGACAAAATTTTATTTAAAAAAGACGCGTTTCCCAGCATCTCGTTTTCAAATTCGTATAAATTTAGCGACAGCAAAACGCGGTCTTGCACCTCGTCAAAGCTCGGGATAAAGAGCGCAAAGCCGTTTTGCTCGTGTGCGCGCATCGAGCCTGCTATCTTTTCTTTTAGAAAATACACGGCGATTTTAACGGCGTTTTCGTAGTTTGCGGCGACTTTGAGATTTAGCTTTTCAAAAAACAGCGCCGTTTTTTGCAGTCCTTTAAATTTCGCCGTCTCATAGTCTCGCAAAAACGTCCTATACACCTGCCCCGCATACGTCCTAACGTCGGCAAACACGGTATCAGAGTGCGTTTCGTCCTCTTTTTGCGCGTTTTCAAATTCTGATTTATAAATCATAAATTCGCGCTCCAGCCGAGCATAAATTTCATCCAGCGCCGCGCCGATCTCCTCTTGCAGCGCGCTTAAGCCCCGCTTATAAGTCCTAAAAAATTTGGCGAATTTCACGTCGTTGTAGATGAGTTTTGAAAACACCTCGTCGCTGTCAAAATCCACCGCCTCATACGAGCTAGCTTCAAAATACTCGCCCTTTAGCAGCGTTTTTCGCGGCGCGTATTTATACTTTTTTTCGCTTTTTAGGCTAGCTAGGATTTCGTCTGCGACGAGCTTTGCGACGTGTTTTAGCTCGTTAAAGGCTAGCTCGATTTTCGGTTTAAAATTTTCTTGCACGGCTCTTAAATTTGACTCTAGCTCGGCGTCAAATTTAGCGATTATCTCACCCGCTTTTTCGTAAATTTTAGCGATTTTTTCGTGCTGAGCAGCGTTTACGGCGACCAGTCTAGCGCACTTTTCGCGTACGAACTTTTCTTTTATCTCTTCGCCGCTAAAAAGCTCGCGGACCGCGCCTATCACCGCGCCAAAATTCGACTCTGCTAAAAGTGCCGCATCGCCCGCAGCTTGGGCTTTTACGGCTTGCTTGGCGGAAACTGCGATAATGCGCTCGAAAAATCGCCCGTACGTCGTTTGCGCGTGAGTTTTGAGGCGCTCAAGCTCGTCCTTGCTTAGCTTATCTTTTTGATTTAGCAAGCAGATCGCCGTTTTGCCCCCGCCAGCCAAAAACTCCTCGATCTGCGCGGCTTCGCTAGCGCGCGCGGCGTTGTCGGCGAGGCTTAGCCAGATGACGCCCGCGACGTCTTTTAGCACTTTGTGCGTGACGGCGGTATCGGCCTTTGAGAGCGAGTTTAGCCCCGGCGTATCGACGAAATTTACCGACTTTAAAATTTCAGAGGGCGCGTAGACGCAAAGCCTGCTCACCTCATCGCCAAACACGCGCTGATCGACGAATCGCGAGATCTCCTCGACGCCTAGATACAGCTGCTTGCCGTTTTCGTAAAGCACGCTAAGAGCGGGCGCGGCGCCGTATCTGATAAAAGTCGGCTTTGAAGTCACGGGAGTTAGGCCCGATGGTAAAATCTCGCTACCCAAAAGCGCGTTTAAAAACGTCGATTTGCCGCTAGAAAACTGCCCGACGATGGCGACTGTAAGCGGGCTAGATAAAAACAGATCGAGTTTATTTAGCTCCTCTTTTAGCTCGGCGCTGGGGTGAAATTTGGGCTCGGTTAGCTCGTTTTGCAGCCGCCTAAATCGCCCGTGAAAATCGTCCGAAAATATCTTAAAATACCGCGTTTTATACGCGTTTATAAACTCCTCAAACACTTTGCAGCTCCAAATTTATAGCATTTATCGCCTCGCTTTGCGAGTTTAGTCGCTCTAACTCGCGCGAGTCCCGCCCGCTAGTTTTTGCTAGCTCGGCAAGCTCGTTTTTTAGCGCCTCTTCGCTGATTGCGAGCGCCTTTTCTTTATCTTTTAGCGCAGCTTCGATACGCTTTTTAAACTCGCTTTTTTCAAATTCGCTAAGCTCGAAAACGAAATTTTTGATCCGCTGGGCGCCCAAAAACTCCTCCGCGGCTACTTTGGCGGCCTCGGATACGCCTTGCGCGCCCGAGTTTGCCGCGCTAGTCACCGCGTCCGCGACCTGGGCGCACTCTAAGCTTATACCTTTTGAGTTCAGATAGTCGTTTATGCTAAAGACCTCGGCCGCCGCCGTTTTACCCTCAAATTCGCCGAATTTTAGCGCGATATTTTGCGCGCACGCGGCGATTTGCCGCACGATTTCGTTGCGGTTTTGACGCATTAGGACGATGACGCCGTCTTTGATCGTCGTTTGCGCGATACGCGAGAGGCGCTGTGGATCGATCTTTTGTTTTTTAGAGGCCGCGTAGTTTACGTCGTCTGCTACGCGCTGCTTTAGCGTTTGCGCTAGCGATCTTAGCCCAAGCTCGTAGCTAGCTGCGGTCTTGGCCGTATCTAGGCGCTCCAGCCCCTCTTTTACCGCGTCTCTCACGTCCTCTAGGCGGCTAGCTAGCGCAGCTTTTTGCTCGTTTAGCTCGGCGAGCTTTTGCGACAGGCTCAAATTTGAGCCCGTTAGCTTTAAAATCTCGCTTTGCGTATCCGCCGCAAACTGCGCGCATACGCGTCCGAGCTCCTTTTTATACGCCTCGATGCCAAGGCGAGATTTTTGGCTATTTTGCCCAAAAAGAGTTTCGTAAAGATACTGCTTAAACTCCTCGACGCCGCTGTTTTGCCCGCCCTCAAAGTAGCTTTTAGCGCTCACGGCGAAAAACTCCGCCCCGATACCGAGCTCCCGCGTGCGCTCCTCGACGCTCTTTTTGGCGTAGGCAGCGACCTCGTTTAGCTCGCCTTCTTTCAGCACGTCCGCGTGCGTTAGCAACACGGCGAGCTTTACGGCATGCGAGTTTTGCAAGCTTGAGACGATGAAGTCCAGATCCTTTTGCGTGGCGCTTTGCGAGACGTTCATCAGGTGCACCATCAGATCGCACTCCCGCATAAACCTCCGCACTAGCTCCTCGCGTAGAGCCACCGCGTCGTCGATACCGGGCGTGTCGATGATGCGCACGTTATTCTTTAAAAGCTCCAAATTTTCGTAAAGCTCGACGCTTTTTACGAATTTAGCGTATTTGGAGTCCGCCGAGGTGTAGCGCTTGATCTCATCGGTTTTGACGGTCTTGCTAGCAGGCGGTTCGGAGTAAATCTCGCTCACGCTAGGGCTTTTAAATTTAGCCGCCGACTCGCCGTCCGCGTTAAATTTGACGTTTAAATTTTGCGCCGTCTCGCTCTCAAATTTGACGCCCGCGCCGCCGTAAATTTCGGCTATTTCGTCATCTTGATCTTGCGCTATACCAAGCTCTTTTAGCTCAGCCTCGCTCCAAAAATTTACCCTTGCAAAAGGCTCGGGCGCATACTTTAGCACGGTCAAATTTACGGTTTCTGGCACGTTTGATGCGCCCAGGATTTTCTTGCCCAGCAGTGCGTTTAGCAGAGTTGATTTGCCTGCGTTTATGACGCCGGTAACCGCGACGCTAAACTCTAGCTCACGCGCTTTTTGCCGCGCTTTTGCTGCCGCGTTTGCTACGTGCGCGTACGGGTTTAGCGATAAAATTCGCTCGCAGATATCGTTTAGCGCGTCTATTTTTTGATGAAAGACGTCTGATTTTTTAAAATTTGCGCCCTCTTGCTCGTTCCCTGCGGGCAAATCCGCGCCGAGTGTCTGCAAAAACGCCGCAAGCCTACTAAAATGCGCGGCGGAGATTATATTTTCGGTTTGCAGGATTTCCAGTGCGGCGAGTAGTTTTGATTTTGAGATTTTTGCGGATTTTAGAGCGTTTATCGCGCCTAGCTGGGCACACTGGAGGCTGTATATGTCGGCCTTTAGCCCAAGCGCGTGAAGGATATCTCTAAACTCCTTGAGAGCCATAAATCTATCGAAATTGTTAGCATCTGCCGCGAGCAAAACGGCGAGGCTTCGCTCGTCTGCGAGAATTTGCGTCTTGGGGTCTAAAAATAGCTTAAGAGTGCCCCAAATTTCGCTTAAAAATTTATCCGTGTCCACCGCTTCGCCTTTGGTAAAATTTGCGCCCGCAAGGTCGCTTTCGGTGCGAAATTTAGCATAAATTAAATTTAAACAAGCTTGGGCGGCGGGTTATTTTCGCGATAAATTTAAGGCAGTTCGCAGGAGAGATAAATTTGACGGCAAAATCGCGTCAAATTTACATAGCGGCTCGCGGCTGAATGATGTTTTGTTCAAATTTTTGCTCGGTGTCTTCGCTCATGATGCGAAGCACTTTACTACGTTTAATCTTCGCGTCATTCTTAAATATCGCGCGCACCTTATCCATGCCCGCGTAAAAATCGCGCATGAGCACGAGGCAAAGATACCTGCCAAATGCCGTCGGCACGATACGGCCGCCCTCTTCGTAGATAGCGCCGACTAGCTTTAGTAAATTTAGCTCCGCAAATAGCTCTTTTTTGATATTCGCGCCGTTAAATTCGTCGTATTTGGCGATATTTACGCCGCCGTCAAATAGCTCGGTGAGGAAGATATACTTTAGCCGCTCTTTTTTCGTAAAGCCGCACTTCGCGATAACGGGGCTTTCGCCGCTTTTAACGCGGCGGCCGTAGTCGAGCAGATTAAAGGCGTTGATAACCAACTCGCCGTTTAAAAAGCTAAACGCGCCGCTACCCATGCCCACGTACTCGTGGTGGCTACCGACGTATTCGTCGCGCAAATTCGCGCTATCTCGGCCGAATGCCCAAGCGTTGCTTTGATGATAGTCGCTAAAGCTCTCGCAGATGATCTCGTAAAATTCGCGCTCGTTGTCGCTATCTGCGGCGCCTAGCGACTTTGCGATCGCATCGCGCGTAAGAGGCGACTTCATCAGCGGATAAAACGTGATCTGCTCTGGGGCTATGGATTTTGCGATTTTGATGTCGTTTAGCAGTTGCTCTTTGGTTT
>ERZ773049.1962-NODE-1962-length-11474-cov-4.022681_pt1 | contig 11474 bp, 7 predicted proteins | sample MGYA00580633_ERZ773049 | MGnify/ENA primary metagenome ERZ773049 (study PRJEB29015, sample SAMEA2737991) | human oral metagenome | biome: human oral; feature: human-associated habitat; material: dental | place: China | collected 2066 ... | reverse complement strand
AGCGCGTCTTTGACGTAGACGAGGTCAGAGGTTCGAGTCCTCTATCGTCCACCATAAGCATCCCTTCAGGATGTTTTTTTCTTGGTTCTTATGCTACAATACAAATAAGTAAACAAAAGGGAAATATGAGAGACTTTACTAATAAGATCAATAACTTCCTAAACGCGGCAATTAATACCACAATTCTTATGGTTGCAATCGGATTTTTCTTGACCCTTTTTCCGACTCTGAGCCTTGAAATTACCAGGTGGATTTTTATTATTGCCTTGGTTTCTGCCGGATTGAGCATGATCACTTCAGATCTCACCGGAAAAAAGCGCGGCAGCTTAATTTCAGGTACCGTACTTGGCTCCTTTAATTTGCTTCTCGGTCTTATTATTCTGATTAATCCTGAGGTTCTCAGTATTATTCCGATCGCCATTGGTTTTTATGTCGTCATTTCCAGTTTAACTAAATTGCGCATGACTCTAGCTCTTAAAGAAATCTCAAATTCTGCCTTTACCGCCTCTATTCTCATGAATATCATTTCCTTAGTTTCCGGCTTTATAATTATTTTTCAACCTATTACCTCAACAGCTCTAGCCGTAATGTTGCTTGGTATCATGCTTATTATTTATGGTGTCTCTGATTTTATTAACATTGTTATTCTTAAAGCACATGTTCAAGATTTCTCGAAAAAGATGAAATCAGCAAAAAAATATCTTACGGATGATATTCAAGAAGCTGAGGTTATTGATAAGAAGAAAAAATAACCCCATTTCTAGTAGAGTGACAAAAATAATAAAAGTCTTATTACTCAGCAATCCTCCAATATCTTCATAGATAATAATAAACTTACTAGTAGTAATGGGAACCACCTATGCCTGGTCAAACTATACTTCAAACTTCGCTCATATCGACATTCTGAGCAATCCGGCAACTCTATCTAAAAACCGTAATTAGTCCTAGCGTTAGAAAAAATATTGCCAAAAAACCAGTTTGGCGTTATAATAAGAAAGACTTCTGGGTCGGTAGCTCAGTTGGTTAGAGCACGGGCCTTTTAAGCCCGGTGTCGAGGGTTCGAGCCCCTCCCGACTCACCAGAATTTCGATTTTAAACAGCCCCGCAAGAGGCTGTTTTTGTTTTTCTTGCTACACATTCCGCTTATCCTACCGAAAAATGACAAAATATGGTATGATAAACCAAATTTAATATTAAAATTCTTATCACAAAAATTATTCTTAATCTTTTTGTGGTAATCAAAGGGCAAATTCATGGAGAATAAGGAAAAAATTCGCAACGTAGCTATTATTGCTCACGTTGACCACGGCAAGACCACTCTGGTTGATGCTTTACTAAAACAATCTAATACTTTTCGCGATAATCAAGCGGAAATGAGTCAAACTCTTATTATGGACTCCGGCGACCAAGAACATGAACGTGGTATTACTATCACCGCCAAGCAAACAGCTGTGTATTATAACGGCTACAAAATCAATATTATTGATACCCCTGGTCACGCCGACTTTTCTGGTGAAGTTGAACGCACTCTTAATATGGCTGATGGTGTTCTTCTTATTGTTGATGCGCAAGAAGGTCCTATGCCGCAGACCAAGTTTGTTTTAAAGAAAGCCCTTGATTTAAAACTCAAACCTGTTGTCATTATTAATAAAATTGATAAGCCAGCCGCTCGCATCGAAGAGGTAAAAGACGAAATTTCTGATCTCTTCCTCGAACTTGCTACTGACGAATCTCAGCTCAATTACCCAATCTACTTTGCCGTTGCTCGTGACGGTAGAGCCGGTAAAACCACCGAACTCGACAATGATCTACATGTTATTTTCGAGTCCATTATCAACGATATTCCATCTCCAAAAATTGATGAAGCCGAAGAGAAAGGTTTGCAGCTCCTTGTTGCTTCTTTGGCTGCTGACAACTATCTTGGTAAGTATGCCATCGGTAAGATCCATCGGGGTAAAGTCAAACACGGGCAAACTGTTAAAGTTATGAAGACTACTTTTGAAAATGGTGAGCCACAAGTTACTGCTGCTAATGCCAAAATTGACCGCCTTTTTACTTATCGAGGCCTTGGTAAAGAAGAGGTTCAGGAAGCTTTTGCTGGTGATATTGTCGCCGTAACTGGTATTGCGGATGCAAACATTGGTGACACACTCGCTTCTGGCGATCAACCTGAAGCCCTCCCCACTATTGAACTTGAACCACCAACGCTCAGTATTTATATCGGCCCAAATACCAGCCCACTCAAAGGCAAAGAGGGTGAGTTTACCACCTCTAGGCAAATTTCTGATCGTCTCCATAAGGAGCTTGAGACCAACATTGCTCTTAAAATTGCTCAAGATGGTTTAGGTTACAAGGTTTCTGGTCGTGGCGAATTACATCTTTCAGTCCTTATTGAAACTATGCGTCGTGAAGGTTACGAGCTTGAAGCTGGTCGTCCTGAAGTGGTCTATAAAGAGATTGATGGCAAAAAGTGTGAACCATTTGAGGATCTTACTATTGAGGTGGCTCCAGAATACGTTGGCGCTGTATCTCAGGAACTCGGTATTCGTAAAGCTAATCTTAAGACCCAAGAACTGACCTCCGCCGGCGCCACTCGTTTTACCTATGAAATTTCAACTGCTGCCCTGATTGGTCTTCGTAATCAATTAATGACCGCCACTAAGGGAACAGTCTTAATGTCTTCCATTCCAAAAGGCTATCGCGAAATCGAGGGCAAATATAAGCCAGAACGTAACGGCGTGCTTATTTCCTTTGAATCTGGTATTTCCACCGCCTATGCACTTGATATGGCTCAGGCACGTGGTATTCTCTTCATTCCTCCTCAAGTTCCGGTTTATCAAGGCATGATCGTCGGTCTTTCCAATAAAAAAGACGACATTGACCTTAATGTTTGTCGCGAAAAGCAGCTCACCAATATGCGCACTCACGCCTCTGACGGTGCTATTCAGCTTACTCCATATACTAACCTCAGTCTTGAACAGTGTCTTGACTTTCTTCTCGATGATGAGCTTCTTGAGGTTACTCCAAAGAGTCTCCGTCTTCGCAAACGTCAACTCGACCCAATTAAACGCAAACGCGAAGCTAAAAACTAATTAGGGTAAATATGGCTGAGCGCACCTATTTAATCGATTCCCACTGTCATCTCCATGACCAGGAGTTTTTTGTGCCAGCCGCCCAGTTATCTGGTTTAAAAAATGCTAAATTAAATCAAGTAGACAAAATAGTTTGTATTGGTACTGACCACCAAGATTCTCTAAATGCTCAGCGTTTTGTTCAGGAACATCCAGAATCTCATCTATTTTGGTCATACGGTATTCATCCGTCAGAGTGGCAAGCCAGTCGCTCCGCGGTTGATTTTAAAAAACAGGAATGTCCGCCAATTGCCATCGGCGAGGTGGGGCTAGATTATCATTATGGCTCTCTAGATCAAAAGCAACAAATCGCACTTTTTGAAGAAATGATCCAGCTTGCAATCGATCAAAATCTTCCTCTTATCTTTCATATTCGTGAGGCATTTGATGACTTCTTTGCTATTTTAAGCAATTTTTCAACACAGAATCTTCGTGGTGTGGTCCATTCTTTTACAGATAATAAGAAGAATTTAAAGCGCTCACTTGAACATGGTTTCTACATTGGTGTCAATGGTCTTGCAACATATTCGACTCTGCCACTACCTCCTCTTGAACGTATTTTACTTGAAACCGATGCGCCGTTTTTATCTCCCGTGCCGTATCGCGGTCAAACTAATGAGCCTAGCCACATTAAGGAGATTGCTACCTGGTTGGCAACAAAACTTCAGTTAGACCTGCCGGTCGTTATTAACCAAACCAGTAAAAATACCGAAGAGCTATTTGGTATATAATAAGAGGGAATATGAATTCTAATAGTATTTATTTAGATTATGCCGCTGCTACCCCTGTTGACAAGAGGGTGATTGCTGCCATGTTACCATATTTTTCTGAAAAATTTTACAACCCCTCTGCCGCCTATTTGCCAGCCAAACATCTTCGTGGTGAATATGAAACCCAGAAAGGTCTACTTGCTAATACCATTGGCGCCAAGGCTCCCGATCTAATTATTACCGGCGGCGCAACCGAGTCAATTAATCTTGCTTTTACGGTTTTAAAGCAGAACGCTGGACACTGTCTAATCTCCAGTATTGAGCATGCAGCCGTGCGTGAGTCGGCCAGAGCTTATGCGTCCGGCAATTTTGATGAAATAAAAGTCTCATCCACTGGTCTAGTTGATTTAGTTGATCTTAGGCAAAAAATTAAAGAGGATACCGTCCTCATTTCGATCGCACTTGTGAATAATGAGCTGGGGACTATTCAGCCTCTCTCTGAAATTAGTCGACTCTTGCAGGATATACGACAAACTCGACTAAAAGAGGGGAATCTTACGTCGCTCTATCTTCATTCCGATGCCTCTCAGGCAATGAATCTTCTTGACTTATCGGTTGCAAGATTAGGAGTAGATCTTCTTACTATTAATGCTGCTAAAGTTTATGGCCCCAAGGGAATTGGCGCCCTTTATGTCGCGCGTGGTGTTAAGCTGTCTCCAGTTACTTTTGGTGGTGGGCAAGAAATGGGTTTGCGTTCTGGTACGGAAAACGTTCCGGCCTTAATTGGCTTTGCGGCTGCTGCAAGGCTCGCTAAAGAACATTTAGCTAGTTCTCGCCGCCGATATAAAGATTTTGCAAATCAGTTTAAACAGATTATTGAGCAAGAATCTCAAGTTGCTCCGCTCTGGCTTGGTAATCCAAAACATCAATTAGTTAATTTTGTTCCAGTTTGTTTCAAGGGTTTGGATGCCGAGCGTTTGATTTTTAAGCTTGAAGATCTAGGAGTCTATCTCTCCACTGGGGCTGCCTGCGCTGCTTCTAAGGGGCAAAAGTCTCATGTTTTATCGGCTATCGGCTTGTCAGATCAAGAGATTGCTGGTTCCTTGCGAGTTACCTTTGGGCAAGACAATCAGCTTGAAGACGTTAAAAAAGCCGCACATCTGATTGCAGAAGTAGTAAATCAAGAAGCAAGACGCTTAAAGTTAAAATAGTGGGAGTTTTATGCAAGAAAAGATTTTAAGTTACCATCCAGAGAATACCAATAAAACAGTTTTTGTTGGTATGTCTGGCGGTGTGGACTCATCTGTTTCCGCCTTGCTTCTAAAAAATGCCGGCTATCAAGTGGTCGGTGTCTATATGAAAAACTGGTCAAGGGATCTTCCAGGTATGAAATGTCCTTGGGCGGAAGACCTAGCTGATGCCAAACGCGTTGCTACTAAATTAGATATTGATTTTCGCATTTTTGACTTTGAAGAAGAATATCACCAGAAAGTCGTAGATTATATGTTGTCGGAATTTCAAAAGGGGAATACCCCAAATCCGGACATTATGTGTAACCAAGAGATCAAATTTAAATTATTCTACGAAGTTGCCAAAGAACAAGGTGCCGATTTGATCGCCACTGGCCATTACGCTAGCTCAGATTCAAAAAACTTATTAAAAGCTGTCGACCAGAATAAAGATCAAACATATTTTCTCTACCGTATTTCGGGAGAAGCTGTTGCTTCAACTATTTTTCCACTTGGGCGGCTTAATAAACCGGAAGTAAAACAACTGGCTGCAGATAATCACCTCGATAATGCGTACAAGAAAGAATCCATGGGCGTTTGTTTTGTTGGTCAGGTGGGGATGCATGATTTTCTGAAAGAATATTTCCCAGTAACTCCAGGCGAAGTTATTGATCGTGAATCAAATCAGGTGGTTGGAGTTCACGACGGTGCTGTTTTTTATACGATTGGCCAGCGACATGGACTAAATCTCAGTGGCGGTCTTCCATATTACATTGTTGATAAAAACATGTCTCAAAATATTATTTATGTTTCCCGCAATCTTAATAGCCCAAATCTTTGGACCAATAAATTAACCCTTAAAGATATCTTCTTACGCTCGGAATATGGTAAAAATGGTGAGATTATTCCGTTGCCTTTAAACCTTGATATTCGTATTCGCCACCGTGCTGCTCTGCAACCCGCAAAATTAAAAATTGCCGAAGAAAGAAATCAGGCAGTTCTCGATTTTGAACACGAGTTCAAACGTCCCGCCTCTGGTCAGTCAGCTGTTTTTTATCATAATAACGTTTGTCTTGGTGGCGGTATTATCGTCTAGCCTACGTAGTATCGTCTAATCTACGTATTATCGTCTAGCCTACTTTTTAAAGCAGGCGCCACCCTTTTTTTCTTCAAAGTCACGCGTGAATTCGTCGATGTATCTTAAAAGTCCTATTTTCTTAATTCTTTCATCTACGTCCTTCATTTCAAAGTCCGTCCCATCCTTATGAGTAGCGGAAATTGCCTTTTCGCTAGTTGGGTCAAATTTTAAGGTAATCGTGTCACTAGCCGTCTTGCATACGAGACTAATTGCGCCATCTCCGGTCAAAAACTTTTTGATCGAAAGGAATGCAATTATCCCAATAATTCCAATAATGAATAAGGCAATTAATTTTCTCATCTTTTTTCCTAATTATGCTTATCCTTACCTTAACATAATCACTCTTTAATGTCTATAAAAAATAAAGTTATATGGCTAATAAACAGAGATTTAGGCATGATATAATATAGGACATGAATGCTAGTGAAATCCGTCAAAAATTTCTTGAATATCAGCAAAAGCTTGGACATCAAGTCATCGCTCCTGCGAAATTAGTGCTTGAAAACGATCCAACCACTCTTTTTACCGGTTCAGGTATGCAGCCTCTCTTGCCTTTTCTTCTTGGAGAACCACATCCAGAAGGTAAGCGTTTAGCCGACTCTCAACCATGTCTTCGTTTGCAGGATATTGAAGACGTTGGTGATCCAAGGCATACAACAGTTTTTGAGATGTTAGGTAACTGGTCTCTCGGTGATTATTTTAAAAGTCAACAAATTCCCGCCTTCTTTAAGTTCTTAACTGAAGAAGTTGGCCTAGATCCACATAAGATTTATGTTACCTGTTTTATTGGAAGTGAAAAATATGGTATTCCAAAAGACACCGAAGCCGCTGAAATCTGGCAGCAAGTTTTTAAAGAGGCTGGCGTAGATGCTAAGATCGCCGAAATCGGTAGCGCCGAAAATGGTGCCATCAGAGGCATTAAAGAAGGTGAGCATATTTTCTTCTATAATGACCATGAGAACTGGTGGAGCCGTGGCGGCGGTGTAGAGACCACTCCTATTGGTGATCCTTGTGGACCCGATTCCGAAGTCTTCTATGATTTTGGTGAAGATAAACAAGATGTTGTTAATTTTGGTCAGTCACATCCTGCCTCAGATGGCGCTCGCTTTATGGAGATCGGCAACCAAGTCTTCATGCAATATAAGCGCAATGAAGATGGAAGCTTTTCAGAACTGAAACATAAAAATATTGACTTCGGGGGTGGCTTGGAACGTATTGCTGCTGCCGCAATTGACTCATTTGATGTCTTTGAGACCTCACTTTTAAAGCCATTAATCGCAAAGATTGAAGAAATTAGTCATAAACAATATGTCGACTATACTGCCGACATGCGTATTATTGCCGATCACTTACGTGGTGCCTATCTCCTTTCTGCGCAAGGACTCACTCCCAGTAACCGTAAACAAGGCTATGCACTCCGTCGTCTCATCCGACGTGCCATCCTAAAAGCCCTTAATCTTGGTATAGAACAGAATTTTCTCTCTCAGATTATTCCGCTAATTGAAGACAACTACCGTGACCTCTCCGACGAGATTCTAAATACCCGTCAGGATGCCCTTATGATTCTAATTCATGAAGAGCAGGCGTTCAGAAAAACCTTAAATCGTGGTCTTAAGGAGCTCAATAAACTAAAAACCTCTGGTCTTACTGGTGAGGAATTATTTATGCTTCAGGATACTTATGGTTTTCCTCTTGAACTTTCTGTTGAAGAGGCTAAGCGCCAGCAAATTGAGCTAAGCTCAAATTGGCAGACTGAATTCGATCAACGCCTTGCCGCCCAGCGTGAACGTTCTAAGACTGCTTCCGAGGGCATGTTCAAAGGTGGTCTTGAAGATCATAGCGAGATGTCGACTAAATATCATACCGCAACTCATCTCCTACTTGCCGCTCTGCAAAAATTAATAGATCCGAAGATTGGCCAGGCTGGCTCTAATATTACCTCTGAGCGACTTCGTTTTGATTTTAATCTAGATCGTAAATTAACTCCGGAAGAAATTAAGGCTCTCGAAGCTCAGGTTAACCAATGGATTCTCGAAGATCACACTGTCACCTTTGCCGAATTCGAAAAAACATATGCTAGGGATACCCTGCATGCACATGGTCAATTCTGGGAGAAGTATCCAGATATCGTCAAGGTTTATACGATTGGTGATTTTGAACATCCAGTCTCCCGCGAATTGTGCGGTGGGCCCCACGTTGAACATACTGGCATGCTCGGTAAATTCAAAATCAAGAAAGAGGAATCTTCCTCTGCTGGTATTCGTCGCATCAAAGCTGTTTTGGAAAATTAAATTATTCTTTTGATTTTAGTCGTTCTTCGTCCCCATGTCGTATAATAAACAAAAAGTGGAGACATATGGAACGACTAATTAATTATTTTATTCCTCAAAATTATCAACTTGAACTTCGTGTTAATAAAAATACGGAAGAAATTCAAGGACATACGATTATTTCTGGTGAGACAAAAGATTCGATATTAAAACTTCATGCCAGAGATTTAAAAATTACTAAAATACTTATTGATAATAAGCCAGTAGAGTTTGCCTTAGATCCAGATAATCAATTGTTAATTATTAGCCCGGTAGAAAAAGACCAGTCAACGATCATTGATATTCGTTATACCTTTAAACTCAGTCACAGTATGATCGGCATGTATCTGTCGACCTATAAATACGAAGGTGGGGAAGAGCGTATCGTTTCTACTCAGTTTGAATCGCACTATGCCAGAATGATGTTTCCTTGTATTGATGAACCTGAGGCTAAGGCAACCTTTGATCTGAAAGTTATCGATACAGATATCGAGGATACTATTCTCAGTAATATGCCAATCCTCTCGGAGCGGATATTAACTTATACTTCCGTCAATGTCGACCTGAATCCCAAAGAAGATCCAAACGCCCTCAATCTAAACACCGATATTTCTCGTAAAATTGTCACCTTCAAGACTACGCCTAAAATGTCTACTTACTTATTAGCCATCTGTATTGGTAAATTCAATAAAGTATCTGGCATTAATCAACATGGGATAGAGGTGACTACTTATGGCGCACTCAATCAGCCAACTGAGTGTTTAGAATTTTCAAATCAAATCGCCATGGAGTCGTTGGATTTTTATGATCAACTCTTTGAGATTCCTTATCCTCTGCCAAAACTTGATCAGGTTGCTATTCCTGACTTTGATGCCGGAGCCATGGAAAACTGGGGCTTAGTCACCTACCGTGAGTCTTGCCTTCTTGCAGATCAAAACACTCCTCAAACCACCAAGGAATATATTGCAACCGTTGTCACTCACGAGCTGTCTCATCAATGGTTTGGCAATCTCGTTACCATGCGTTGGTGGGATAATCTCTGGCTGAATGAAAGTTTTGCCAATATGATGCAATTCTATGCCGTCGATCATCTCCGTCCAGAATGGCAGATTTGGCAAGATTATTTTACTGAGGATTGCTTATATGCACTTCGTCGAGACTCTCTTAAGAACGTACAGTCGGTTCAGCAGGCCGTCTCAGATCCTGCCGAAATCGATAGTCTTTTTGACGGTGCCATTGTCTATGCTAAAGGCTCACATCTGATGTTTATGCTTATGCGTCTGATGGGCGAAGAACAGTTCTTTAAAGGTCTGAAGAAATATTTCCAAAAGTTCCAGTATCAAAATACTTCCGGTGATGACTTATGGGCCTGTCTACAAGAATTCGCTTCCTTTGATATTAAAAGTATGATGGATTCATGGATTTTACAACCAGGCTTTCCGCTAATTGATGGAAAGAAGCAACAACGTTTTCTTGCTGATGGTTCCACGGACCAAACCACATGGGTTCTTCCTAAAATCACCGATGATATGTCTGGTCATTATCTAATAAAACTATCAGATCAGGATTTTGAGCAAAAAATACGAGATTTTCAAAAACTAAGCTTTGAACAAAAGCTCAGGTTATTGATTGACCGCAGCATGCTTATGCGCACACCGTATATTAATACTAGTAGTATTTTTGATTTACTCCCGAAGTTTGAAAAAGAAACACAGGAATCAATCTGGCAACTAATTGTTACTATCGTAGCTAATCTCAAAATCTTCTTTCCTCCGACCTCTGAGTATTCTCCTCTATTCAAGAAATATCTTTCGAGACTAGTTGCTTATAATATTGAGCGTCTCAGGTTTAGTCCAGCAGACGATACTGTGGATGATTTAAAACTTCGACCACTAGTTCTCAATTTTGCCATTTATGCAGAGGACCAGGCTATTTTATCGGAATTGTCTAATATCTACGATCAGAAAGTTGGTAAAGATATGATTTTCTCAGCGGTTTCCCCTGAGTTACTCGACACTATTGTTGATGCCAAATATCGTTATTCTGATGAAACACTCTTCGGGTCTCTACTTGAACGATATAAATATGAGTCTAATCCGGTCTATAAATCAATTATCCTAGAAACATTAACTGATAGTCGAAATGCGGAGCACATTAATAAACTTATTAGCTTGCTCGAAAATCAAGAGGTAGTTAGGTTGCAGGATCATCTCTCCTTCTTGGCATCTCTCCTTTCAAATCACTGGTCAAAACAGCTGACTCTCGAATGGTTTTACAGTCATTGGGACTATATAAAGGAGATTACAAAGAATAAGTCTATTGATGATTATATTCGAGTTGTTGGGGCACGTATCTCTAGTCAAGTCGAATCAGCACGATTTAGTAAGTTCTGCGATCAGGAAAGAAATAATAAAGCAGTAGCCAGAGCGATCAAGATTGCAGAATATGGTATCAAAATCACACTCAATTGGCGAGAACGTGAGGCAGAAAACATCTATCAGAAAATTCAGCAATTATGAAAATTATCTACTGGTCGATAAAGTAATATATATAGCATAAAAAATTACATACCAAAAAGTCGTCAATAACAGTGGTGGAAAAATTAAAATGTCAAAAAATTAAAAAATTTCTAAAAATCTTTCAAAAAACCCTTGCAAACTTTTAAAAGCTGTACTACAATACTAAACAAGTTCAGCAAGTCAACAAGTTGACCACTGCCATGAAGAGAAAACTGCGAGGTAATCTCCTTGGAAAAATCCAAGTGAAGATTTCTACGGATTATCAATTCGATAGTCCATTCATTGCAGAGTTTCAATTAACAATTTGGACAACGATGAAAATAATAAATAGACTTGCATCGTATTTATCAAAATAAATTCCTTCTCGGATTTAGGAAGATAAATACAGAATTAGTAATTGAACTTCGATTACTAGTTAAGTCAATGCATAAAAAGGTA
>ERZ773049.1961-NODE-1961-length-11475-cov-3.357531_pt1 | contig 11475 bp, 8 predicted proteins | sample MGYA00580633_ERZ773049 | MGnify/ENA primary metagenome ERZ773049 (study PRJEB29015, sample SAMEA2737991) | human oral metagenome | biome: human oral; feature: human-associated habitat; material: dental | place: China | collected 2066 ... | reverse complement strand
GTGTCCCGCGTCTTGCCGATGTGGAACGCGTCGGACCCGAACACTTCGAATCCGAGATGCTCGTAGAACCCCAAGGCGGCGTCGTTGTGCTCCCAGACCCCGAGCCACACAAACTCGACTCCTCGCGCCCGGGCCTCCTCGAAGGCCCTCTCCAGCATGAGCCGGCCCAGGCCGAGCCCCTTGAACCTCTTCAGGACGTAGATCCGCTCGACTTCCAGAGCGGCGGGCATGGCGTCCTCGCTTTGCGCCTCGCCGACGTTGATCTTCGCGTACCCCGCGATTTCGCCGTCGACGCGCGCGAAGCAGAAGGTTGAACCGGGGTTGGCGATTTCCTCGGCGAGAGCCCCCGGCGCATACGCTTTGCGGAGAAACGCGTCGAAGTCCTCGGCGCTGTAGTACTCGGCGAACGTCTCGGTGAAGGTCGCCGCGCTGACGGCGCTCAGCTTGTCGACGTCGTTCGCGGCGCAGGGAGTCAGCTCAATGCTCGCAGGCGGCATGCTCATGCGAGAATTCTACGTTTCGAGGGCGGGTGCGCCTCACTCGTCTTCTTCGAATCGCGTCCGCAAGACGGGGCAGGTCTTCATGGCCAGCAGATCATCGGCCAAGGCGGCGATTTCGCTCTCCATGAAGACCCCGTCCCGCCACGGGAGCGGAATCGCCTCGCATCCGTAGCAGGCGCCGGCAAGTTGGCCGTATATCGCGCCGTTCGTGTCCGAGTCTCCGCCCAGGTTCACCACAGCGAGCATGCCGTCGCGAAAGCTCTCGTGACTGGCGAAGGCCCATGCTGCGACCTGCAGGCTATGGACGATATAGCCGGTGTTTTCAAGTTTTTCGACGCCGACGACGCGGTCGAGGATCGCATCGAATTCCTTTCCCGTGCTCAATGAGCGCGGGCTGCATATTTCCAGCTTGTCCGCCCCTTCCATTGCGCGCACGAGCATCGCGGCGAATAGCTCCGTGCCCGCCTCGGCTTCGACGGAATAGTGGGTTTCCCGCGCTGAGATTCCGGCCGTTTCGACGATGCTTTCCGGCCTGCGCGCCCCGAAGGCGGCGGCGATCGCCGGGGCCAGACGCATGATCGATCCGTTGCCCGCCGACAGAACCCGCGGCTTGCCCCTGGGGACCCAAGGGTTGCCCTCGAATTCGGATATCGCAGCGGCCACCTGGTTGCCGATGTCGAAGCAGACGCCGGTCGAGCTTCGGTACCCCTCCCGCCGCCATCGGCGGTAGCGGTCCATAGCGTCGTAGGAGTCGTAACCGCCGCAAGCCAAAAGGCTGTCCGCAAGGCAAAGGGCCATGGACGTGTCGTCGGTCCAATGCCCCGCCGGAAGGTCGAACGGGCCGCCGGCGCGCAGACCTCCGACCGGCTCGAACTCGCCGGGTTCCTTAAATTCTGCGGGCATTCCGATCGCGTCGCCGACGGCGAGGCCGACGAACATGCCGCGGGCCCGGTCTCGCAGGCCGCCTCCCGGCGCGCGGTTCCGCGGCGCGTTGTCCCTCCCGTTCACGCGCGGTTCTTGCCCTTGTAAACGGTGCCCGCGCGAGCTTTTCTCACGCGCGCCGCCGCCCTCAACCGCGGACTGCTCATCGCCCATAGACCAATCGTATACGCGATCCATTCGCGGTCCCAGGTTTAGGCAGCCAAGCGGCGGCAGCCTTTCATTGCTTGGATTCCAAGATGACGTTGCTCTCTGCGTCGAGCAAGTTGCCCTCAGCGTCGAGAAAGCTGCTTCCGTCGTCGCCAACGATCGACACCGACATCGACCGACCCGGGGGAAGCACGCGAACGACGAGCCGCTCGCTCCTGTCTCGCTCGAGAATCTGTGTGACATTCTCGATGATGTTCTCGCGCACGCTTGGCGTCTTGTCCACAGGCGCACTATGCGTGGCTCTTTCAGGCACACTCGTCGGGACGGCCTCTGCCCAAGTCGACGACGCCTCGTCGTCCCATTTGCCGTCGTCAAGAAGAATGACCTCTGCGCCGCGAATCCGAGCGGCCCTCGCCGCTCCGACGACGTTCGTCCCGGTGAAGAATCGCGCACGGATCTCGTCTCTCAATTCAGCCTCGAGCAGACGCGCCTGCAACCGCAGCGCAGGAGTTATGGGGATGCCGTTGGCCAGCGCCGTCAGGATGGGCCGAGCACGCTCGCTCACCGACGTCATCACCTGGTCTATGGCGCGATTCGCCTCTTCGTCAGCGGAACGTCGAGAAAGAAACTCCGTGGTGGCTTCCTGGGTGCGCACAAGCATCGTGCTTGTCGTCATGGACCTTCGAAACATGATGTACCATATCGCGGCCTCGGCGACCGGCGGCAAGACGAGCAGCAACAGAACGATTAAAGGGCGGTTATCAAGTAGCGTCCAGACGGCTGTCGACATGAAAACGGAAAAGACGCCAATCCAAGCAAGAGTAAGCCTATAACGCAGCATCAAACCCAAGCACGTTACATTGCTTATTCCAATAGACCATGAAGCATTTCCCGGCCATCCGACACCTTTTGTACATATCAACACCGTAAAGTTACTTATTCCCGCCACAGCAACAACTATAATCACAGCCCAAGTGGGAATCCTTGAATCCTTCCACGAGCGTAGAATCAAATAGAACGCGACTGCAATCGCGAAGTACGCAATCATTACGGGCGCGCCAGATGAATAGGCACCCGATTTCATTTGCGATATAGCGATATAAAGGTGGGCTACAAGTATTATTGCGCCATTAATCCTGGCCGCCCCTATTTCGGGGGCTGAAGCCAAAGACCCCACCGCAATGGCTTGGTTCTCCTCGCGTGCTGCGGCCCGCCTCGAGTGCCGACGGCCCACCGCCCCATTCTCAGTTTCAGTTTTCGTTTCAGGCGGACTCCAGGAAATCGACACAAGCGAGCCTCTCCCAGGCGACGAGGCGATCCGGGCGCAGCCGTGAACCTCTTGCATCCGCGCGACGATCGAATTGGCGACTCCAAATCTCCCCTCCGGCAACACACCGGGATCGAAGCCTTGCCCGTCGTCAGCCACAGAAACGGAGATTGCTCCATCGACGGCAGTAAGTTCAACCACTCGATTCACTTCGCTCTCCGCTTCGCCGTTCGCGGCATGCAGCAATGAATTCTTAATCGCCTCGAGGGCTGCATCATAGATCGCCTGAGAGACTTCGGGAGAAAGCAAAACATCCTCGCATACAGCAACCTTAAAATCAATGGGGGCACTTGCGGAATCGATCCACCGTTGCAGTCTCGCGAAGAGCACAGAGACCGATCTTGAGCGATCGTCGTCAGTCAATGCCGAGGAAAGTCCCTCCAACGCTGCATTCGCACTAGCCCGCAACTGTTCCGATTGACCGATCCCATTCGCAACGGGAGCCAGAAGAGAGAGGACATTGTCATGCACAAAACTGTTGCTTTTGAGGCGAGCGCGTATTCGAGCCTGAGACGCAGCTGCGCTTACATATTGCTGACGATTCTCCGCCGTCGCGCGGTCAAGTTCCCTCCCTTGCCCCAAAAGCCAACAAACCATCGCCTGAGACGCAGCTGTGAATGAAATATTGATGGACGTCCCTTCGAAAAACGCTTGAACCGACGAGCTTTCATACCCAGGAAGAGTCAGAATCAGCGTGGGTAAAAGAACCGCAACGTAAACAAAACAGAAAGGACGGGAAAAAACACAAGGTGAAACTATTCCTATTATAAAATGATAAGACGAATTCAATTCAATGAATCTTACGTAGCTTGACGTATTTTCATTAAAAACCACAGAATAAGCGCAAACCACGAATATAACTATTGCATACTCGATCAGCGCAATCATAAGAGTTACCCGCCAGACCCCATCCCATTTCACATAGCGCCGTTGGTCGCTCCAGTAGCCGGAAGCGCGCCGCTCTTGGCGCTTTTCTTCCACTATAGCCGCCAAAGCTGCCATACCTGCAAATACAGTGACAACCACAATCGGGAAGGTCACCCACCAGAAGGCAACAGCAAGGCCTTCGGACATTGATTTCATTGCAACAGAAGGATTGACGGAAAGGTAGATAAACGACGACAGACCTACAAACAGAGTGACGTAGCGGCACAGATGGAGCGAGAACGTACCGGGTGCCGAAGCGAGCACGGGACGGGAAAGCAACCGGCAAAAGGCCTCGGAAAGTCCCGGATTCTTCACAAACTCGGCAAAGGCGAGACGGCGAGGCGACATCACTGCTCCCAGTAGCTGACGAGGCCGTCTTCAGCGGCGCGCCGGAAGAGGTCGACACGGTTGTCTGCGGGGCGCCCGGCCGCTCGATACTTATCGCGTATGCGCGCCACGTAGGTGTTGACGGTGTTAGCCGACAAACCCAGCATTCGCCCCACCCTTTCGGATTTCGCGCCATTCGCGTAGCACGCCAAAACTCTCGCCTCCGTCGGCGTCAGATGCTGCACTACAAAATCGTCGTCGGCGTCGACGGCGGCCGCCCAGTCGAGTGTGGCGGTGGGCACCCCTTCGAAGGCTGCTGCAACGGCGTCGACAAGCTCCTTGGGGGACCCGGACTTCCGAATGACGGCCAAAGCGCCAGCCCGTATGGCTTCACGCACCAGCACGGGATTCTCTGCCGAGGTGTAGACGACCACTGGGACGTTTCGCCTGGCGAGCGCCTTGATGTTCTGCGAGGGAGTCGAGCCGTCTTTGAGGCGGAGATCCAAGACGATCACTGTCTTGCCGACCCCCTTGACAACGTCTCGCAGGCCGTCGCAGTATCGCACGTTCCAGGGAACACCGGCTTCCTGAAAGGCCACCTGGCATCCCTTTCCGATTATCTCGTGATCGTCGACGACGATCACGGACCGTTCGTTATCCATTATTGCGCCTCCCGCATTCAGGGTCGCCTCAATGCGTAGGCTCCGCCGATGAGAAGCAATAAGGCAACCCATATGAAACGTTCGCGGGCAGACAGCGCCAGAACGTGCAGCCCCTTTTGCCTCACGCCAGGCGCTGTGTGCCCGTCACTTATTTTGCAACAAACAAGCCAGAAAAGCTACCCAAAGTAAAGCACTTTGCGCCTTTTCAAAGCGAACAATCCAGTTTTACTACGGGATGTCCAAGCTGAACAGTCTAAGAACTCAGTCTGATTTTTCGTCCTGTGCGGCGGCCCGGGTCGGCCCTAGGCTCGTCTTGCCAGCCCCAAGAGAGGATGGCCGGGCCAGAACGTACAACCGAGTTCGCCGAGCCTAGCACTAAAGAACAAGGAGAACACGAATGACGGCACATGCGGAGAACAAGAGCGCCCAGCGGACCTCAGTTCCCAACTATTACGAGGAATTCCGTCTCAATCGGGAAGACTCAATTGAGACGGTCAAGAAACAGCTTGAGATGATTCGCATGCAGTGGCGCGAGCGGGCTTCCTTGGCCGGACGGCGAGGCGAAGAGGCCCGGGAGAAACTGGAGATGATCGCCGACGCCAAGGCCGTATTCGAGAACGACGAAACTCGTGAGGCCTACGAACTGTCGTTGCTCGCAGCGCCGGAGGCCGAACCGGAGGAGATCGATTGGCTCGGCCGCGCATGGTCCTATTATTTCGGCGAAGACTACGGTGCCGCCGGCGTGGCAGCACGGCTGGCACGGCAGGCAGACGGCAAAAACGCAGCCGTATTCGTCATCTCGACTCTCGTCGAACTAGCTGAAGGGGATCCTAAGCGAGCTAAAGATTACGCAGACACCGCTTATGTATTTAACGAGCTTGGTGAGGACAGCTATGACGTTCATTATGTACGAGGGGAAACCTATTTACGCCTGAGCGATTTCGAGAGAGCCCTCTCTAGTCTTAAACGCGCGGCCTCCATAGCTCCCCAGCCCATGCTTCCGTACGTGCGTTACAGCATGGCCCTATGTCTCAGGTTCATGGGCAAGAACGAGGAAGCGCTCGAATCATGTCTTCTCGGATTGCAAGCGAACCCCGAAGTTAATATATACAAATACTTTAAAATAATAATCCTTTGCAAGGAGCTTTTGCATAGACTAGGGAACAATAGAGAAGATAGAGCTTCTCGAAAAAACTTCTGTCACCTTCGAGAAAAAATAATCGCTTACAAGATTCCTGAGCCTAAGATTATGCCCCTGCTTGACTATATCGACACACAAATAAGAATTATCGATTTTAGAATCGAAATCGAACAGCTGCAAATCAGACGAAAGGGCTTGAGTAAGGTCGTCAACCCTCAACGTTCAAGCTACCCTGAGTTTCCTTTGCTTTCCTTAAGCGTGATTGCCCTCGCTATAATAATCTTTTTCGTTCGCCCAAACATTGTTTCTCCAATTGTGTTGGTACCTTCGGTGATATGGACGACATATTTTGCTACAAAAATGTCTGCGTTCAAAGAGGGCAAACGAAGGTATGCGGAAGCGCAGCAAGAAATCGCTGCCATCGACAAATCAATTAAAGATCTTGAAAATAAAATAGATCACATTGAAATATCTTAAAAATTATCAAGTAAGTATTGGATATCTCATGGAACAGAAAACTACCGATCAGATTCGCCTTGCCCACACAAGCCTCGACTTCATCGGGAAAGGCAATGTGTGGGTCGAGAACTCCCTCATCGGACAAGCCTCGGTCGCTTTTACCCAGTCCTTGATAGCGAGAGCCCTTGAGGGCACCGCAAGCGGGCAACTGGAGATCGTCGTCTTTGACGACGCGCTCCGAGGCATAGCCGCTCCATTCCAGGAGCTCAACAACGGCGGCCAGAAGATCCTTCTGCACGTCAATGACGAGAAGGAGCTCGAAGCGACGCTTCAGCACCTCAACGAGCACATTCAGGCCGTCCTCAACGTCGTTCAAGGCCGCGCCGACAGCCTTCTGGAGTTTCGCCGAGCAACCAATTCGCAGGTCGAGGGATTCAAGCTCGTCGTTTTGTCCACCGATTACGACCTGCTTGACGACAAGATCAAGAACAAACTCAAAATCATGATGAAGGCCGGCCCCGCAGCCGGAGTTACCTTCCTTGTTCACTCCATGTCTCTGGGCGTCAACGAGTACATCCTTGAACTTTGCCAGCACTGCTACCTGGAAGACACGACCGTCAGGGACGCCCAAGGCGACCTTTTGGGAACGTTTGACGTTCGGAGTGCCGAGGATCTCATCGCGCTTTCCCGCGCCGCCGCCCTGGAACTCTCCCGATCGTCGATCGAGCCGGTCGCCTTCGGCGACGTCGAAGACCTCAACCGCGTCTGGCATGCGTCTAGCCGCGACGGCATTTCCTTCGCCGTCGGGACCTACGGAGTGACGACGATCGAAGTGACCCTCGGCGACGAGCTCAATCAAAGGCACAACGCGTTGATCACCGGCGCCGTGGGCCAAGGGAAGTCCAACCTCATATCGGTGATCGTGCACAGCCTGTGTCAGCGTTACTCGCCCGACGAGGTCCAGTTCTACATGCTCGACTTCAAGGAGGGAGTGACTCTTCAGACCTTTGCGCCGCAGGAGAACGGAACCTTCCTCCCCCACGCGCGGGTTCTCGGCGTCGATGCGGACCGCGAGTACGGCCTCAACGTCCTCAAGCACCTATTCCGGGTCTACAAAGAGCGGATGGCCCGCTTCAAGGAATCGGGGGTGCAGAGCATCCGCCAGTATCGGCTGAAGAATCCGGAAGCCGTCATGCCTCGCATAGTCGCCGTCGTCGACGAATTCCAAATGCTTTTCGCCGATAAGGACGACATCGCCGACGAAGCCGCGGACCTCCTCGTCAAAGGCGCCAGGCTCTTCAGGGCAAGCGGAATCCACTTCATCCTCTCCTCCCAGACCATCGGCGGAAATCTGTCTCTCGCAGGATCCACGGGCGAAGGCCTCTTTGGGCAGGTTCCCGTGAGAATCGCCCTGAAGAACTCGCTTACGGAGTCATTCGCGACCCTCGGTCTCAAGAACGACGCCGCAAGCCACCTCAAGGCTCGCGAAGCGATTGTCAACCTCGATTACGGCGAGCTCTCCGCCAACCGCAAGACGCGAATCGCCTACGCCGACGAGGCCGTTCTGGGCGGCCTCCGCGAAATCTGGTGGAAAAGAGCCGCCGCATCGCGGCCGCCGGAAGTGTTCGAAGGCGAGCGGGTGCGGTCGTTGTCCGACGACGAGCACTTCTGCAAGGGCGCGCAAGCCGGAGAAGCCATGTTGGGCCTGCCGGTCACGGTCGACAGTGCGCCGCTGAGTGTCTCCTTCGCTCACGACGTCGGCCGCAATCTGGCCCTTTTCGGCACAGGGAAGGGCCATGCGGAGCTGCTGAGCATAGCGCTTTCGTTGGCGCACGGGTCGCCGCGCGCGGATTTCGCCGTATTGGACCTCGTAGGAACGTGGCAGTCTGTAGAAGAGCGATGCTGTTTCGAGCGTCGCCTTCGTGATCTCGGCAAGAGCTACACGCTTGTGCCCAAGGACGGCGTCGACGAGTTCGTCGCCGATTTGGCGGCCCAGCTCGAGCAGGAGGACGCCGTGAGGCCTCAGCCTCTCTACGTGCTCGGATTCGGCATGGAACGTTGGCGCACCAAAAGCTCTGCGTTGCAAAGGGCGTTCAAGGCCGCCGCCACGGGCGGAGTCCACTTCCTTCTTTGGTGGACCAAGTTCGATTCCTTCAAAGACTGCGTCGGATACGGCGGAGACAACGATTTCGACATCAGAGTCGTCATGCAGCTGGAACCCGACTCAGCCCGCCAGGTTTTCAAGGCGCCTCTGCTGCACTGGCTTGCCAAGAACAAACGAATCCTGGTCTGGGACTCCGCCACGATGAGCCGCCCTCGGCTTGTCATTCCATATGGAAAGCTCGAATAGGGTTTTCAATCAAATGATTTTGCCTCTTTACGTCTCAAACACGTTTTTCGAAGCAAACATACTTATAAAATAGAAAGGAACCCATTATGGGAACTTTAGCCAAAGTAATCGCCATGGTCCGATCCATTCAAGGCCAGATTGACGACCAACTCAGCCGAATCGCAAGTTTCAAATCCAGCAATGCGGAGAACATAAATAGGGTTCAGGCTGCATTGACAGGCGGCGCGCGCGGACATGACAGAAAAATGTCAGCCGCGCTGTCGCAAGCCGAGGAGCAGCTGTCTCAAACCGAAACCGCGCTTGTCGCCGCCAGTGAAAGTCTGGCAGTCGTCGCCTCGATATAGCCTCGCTTCGGCGCGGCTGTGGCGACATCCCCCTTTCGCTGGCGGCGTCGCCCAACTCGGCGGCACCTGCCTCACGGCCCGAATCAGCGGCGCCTCGCAACGGCGTCGCCCAACTCGGCGACGCCTCCCGGCGTCGTCGTCCAAATCAGCGGCATCACCTCATATCGATGCAGAAAGGAAACACAATGGACGAACTCCAAGCAGTCATAGACGCAGCCCAGCAGATTGGATCCGATGCGGCTTCCCTCGCCCAGAGCGTCGGCTCCACGGCGGAGTCGCTCGGCCAACAAAACCAGCAGCTCGCCGCCGTTTGCGCTCCCTCGAAAAGCGGGGAGGAAGCGGCGGCCAAGGTCGCCAACGCCCAAAGCGCCCTCGGCGCCTGCGCCACAATTCTTAGCCAGCTCAATGAGGCCGTCGGCGACTTCATAGAAGATGCCACGAGATAGCCCGCTCAACGATGCCTAAAACTGAGGGCCCTATCGACGAATCGGCCTTACGATCGGCGAAGGCGAGCATCAACGCCGCTTTGTCGCGGATTCAAAGATTAAAGGAAGCCTGCGGCGAAATCGAGAGATTGAGCAGTGCAAGCGTCGGACGGCACCCCATTGGGGATTCCATGCTGGGCAGCTTGTCGCAAGCGCAGGCGCTCCTCAGCGCATGCGAAAGCAGAGTCACGAGCATACTTCGCACCTTGGAGTCCAAGGCGAAGCGCTCATGATGCGAAAAGGTGATTGCCATGGCCGAGAGCCTTCAGAGCGTCCTCAACGCGCTGGCCGAGTGCCGAGAGATCCTCGACGGAAGGGCAGGGGTCAAGGAGGGGCTTCGGGAACTCGAATGTCCACTCGAAGAACTGTCTTCGGCACTGAAGAAACTTGGCGGCGTCTGCACACAGGAAATCAAGGGCGCCCTGGAGTGCGTGCATGGCATTCGCCTTGCTTTAGATCAGCACTCCAAAGGCGGCCAAGAGATCGAGAGCCGCATCTTGAACGTCGGAGGCGCCGGAGGGTCGGAGAGCCGAAACGCGAAAGGAGGGAATGGCAGGAGCGCCAAAGCTCTGGGCAACGGGGGCTTCGCCGCACTCGAAAACGACGACGTCGAAGTTTCTGCGTCACCCGCAGAGCAAGACGGTGTGGGCGCCTCGCCGACTGAGACCGGCGAGGCGCCCGCACCAGGCGAAAACGGCGACACGTCGGCCTCCAAAGAAAACGACTCCGACACTTCAAAAGAAAGCGCCTTCGGGGAAGCCGCTGAAGAAGAGGAGAACCTTTTCGACCCTTCGTGGAGTCCCAAGCCATGGGTCGAGGGCGGCTGGGTCGAAAGCCGTTGGCTTTACAACGAAGCCCCCGACGGCAGTGACGCCAGGGTATTTTACCAATTCGATGCTAACGGCACTCTCATTGGCGTCGAAGGCCGGTTTGGCGAATCGAACATATTCGACACACGAGGGGACCGCCGTCTCAACTCCATGGACGCAACAGACCGCAGTAAGTACCGAAAAGACCATAAGGGGCTTATGGATAGAATCCGTTTCGGAAAGAAAGAGAAGCTCGACGCTGGACACATCGTCAATTCCAAGCTCTTAGAGCCCGTTCATCAACGCATTCTTAACTGTAAGTACGACGTCAACACCGCCTTTCTTGGTGAACATGCGGAGGCTGCCGTGGCCGTCGATAAAATGCGCGAAATGATAGAAGCGAATCCAAATCTGACGTGGGCTAAAGCACGTAGAAACCTATCTAAAGATGAAAAGGCTGCATTAGACAAATTAGAGCGCGCTGAAAGAGATTTAAACTTCATTCCTCAGCTAGCCAAACTGAATAGAGGAGCATTTTATCAGACGTTTGAAAAACCAATGCTTGACATGTCTGGCCAACGAGGATTCAGGATTGAATTAAATCAAGTCAAAGACGGAAGAGTGGGTAAAATAAACGTTTCTTTCTTTCAGATAAAAAACGGGAAGAAGAGTTCGGTAATAACGAAATCTTTTGATAATTGACCATATTTGTTTATGTTTCTTTGCAGAGGTTCCGAGTTCGGAAGGCAAGCAAGACCGGCGCAGAGGGCAACTCCGCGATTTCGACGTCGGACACAGAAAAGTTTGAAGCTGCGCGTGGGTGGTGCAAATCGCACTTTTTGGGCAGCGACTCACAGCAGACTAATCGGCCAACACCCGGCTGGCGTGTCTCAATTATGGCCTATGCTGCAAGGAAAGCTCAAGATGATCTTCGTTGCAATTGTCCGGCGTTGGATGTCCGCCCGTTTAGAACCTGGATGTCGAACCTAGGAACTAAACATCGACATTGCCGACGTCGACGGGTCATGGACGCCGGCGCCGTTGCGGACGGGCGC
>ERZ773049.1956-NODE-1956-length-11486-cov-2.856705_pt1 | contig 11486 bp, 8 predicted proteins | sample MGYA00580633_ERZ773049 | MGnify/ENA primary metagenome ERZ773049 (study PRJEB29015, sample SAMEA2737991) | human oral metagenome | biome: human oral; feature: human-associated habitat; material: dental | place: China | collected 2066 ... | reverse complement strand
GAAAGATTTTTAATATTAATAATGCTATTAAGAATATAGAAGAAGCAAGCTACCTAAGTCCAGCTAATAAGAGCTACTACTTAGGTCAAATGTACGGAATGCGTGCATGGTATTATTTCTGGCTCTATAGAACCTATGGTGGGGTACCTCTTAAAACAGGTACTGAAATCTTAGACAAAACCCCTTCTAGTGGTAAAGAGCTCTTTACCCCACGTAGTACCCCTAAGGCTACTTTTGATTTTATCAAGGCTGATATTAATAGATCAGAAACACATTTTACTGACTCTAATAAGGTAAATAGTTTTGATAGAGTACATTGGTCTTATTACGCTACCTTAATGCTAAAAGCTGAGATTTATCTTTGGTCTGCCAAAGTAACTACTGGCGACCAAGCTCCTGCAGCTACCGACTTGGATACTGCTAAAGCAGCTTTAGACAAGGTAGCAACTTCAGGGAAATTTGGACTTATGTCTAACTATGCTGATGTTTTTGCCTATAACAAAAAGCAAAACAACGAGATTATCTTTGCTATGGCTCACTTAGAAAATGAAGCAAGTACTCCATTTAACTCGTTTATGTACTATCCGTCAAGTTTTGTGAATAAATACGATGAAGATGGGGTAGCTTTCCCTAATAATGACCCTTTGAAGATTCAGTCAGGATTCTTGTTCAATGAGTATAAATTTGAGTTGTTTGAGGCTTTTGATGCTACCGATACGCGTAGAGCTAAAACTTTCTTGTCTTTTTATGCTAACGCAGCTAAAACACAAGGAAGAGGTATTGCACTTATTAAGTATATGGGCTTTATCAACTCGGCTAATACACGTGTGTTTGCTGATGATATACCCGTATACCGTTATGCCGATGTATTATTGATGTATGCTGAGATAATTAATAAACAAGGAGGTGACCCTTCTTCTTATATTAATCAGATTAGACAGAGAGCTTACGGAGCAAACTATACTTCAGCTAATGCGTATACTCATACCACCTTTGCTGCTGGCGAGTTGGCAATTCTTAAAGAGCGCGATAAAGAGTTTGTAGCCGAATCAAAACGCTGGTTTGATGTTCGCCGTTTGCAAGATGCTTCAGGGCAGCCACTTGTATTCTCAAGAGAAGCAAGTTATGGTACAGTAGCGGGTAATGTAGTACCTATATTAAATCAGGGGTCAGAAGCACATAAATTACTTTGGCCTATCAATAAAGATATCATAAGTAGAGATGAAACCGTTACACAAACACCAGGTTATTAATTTTATACAAAGATAAAGATTTTAGCTTTATTGAAATGAAAACAGAGCTCCTTAGTACTAAGGGCTCTGTTTTCTGTTTTTTTGTTACTACTTCCGGGTAAAAATAAAGCCTCTGTGCTTTGGCGCAGAGGCTTTATTTTTTTGCGATAATATGCTATTGTAGTTTCAATTCTTCTACTATCTTTTTAATCTTAGCGTCTAATACCTTTTGGGTTTCTTCAAAAGCAGCTAAACCGCTGAGGGTAGTGTTTACGCTAAAATAGAACTTAATTTTAGGTTCGGTACCGCTAGGGCGTGCTGCTATACGCGTACCCTTGTCGGTATGGTATATCAGTACATTCGATTTTGGTACATCAATTTCTTCTACTTTGCCAGTAAGAGGGTGGAATGCCTTAGATGACTGATAATCGCAGATAAGGGTTACCTTTTCACCATTGATTTCCTTAAGCGGATTTTCGCGTAAGTCTATCATCATTTGGGCTATCTCTTGAGAGCCTGAAATACCTTTCTTCACTAACGAAATGAGGTATTCCTTATAGAAACCATACTTAGTATAAGCGTGAAGCAATTCTTTGTAGAAAGTACTGCCTTTGGCTTTAGCATCGGCAGCTATCTCGCAAGCTAATAGGGTAGCGGTTACAGCGTCTTTATCGCGTACAAAATCACCAACCATATAACCAAAACTTTCTTCACCACCGCCTATAAAAGTAAGCTCAGGGAAGTCTTTTATCATTTTGGCAATCCATTTGAAGCCTGTCAGACCTTCTTTATATTCTACTTTGTAAGCATCGGCAATTGCTTTTACCATAGGAGTAGAAACAATAGTAGAAGCTACAAATTCATTGCCTTTGAAGCCTTTTTTGCTTTGATGATCCAAAAGGAAGTCGGTCATCATTACCATTGTTTGGTTTCCGTTTAATAGAACCATTTTGCCATTGAGGTCGCGTACTGCTATACCTATACGGTCGCAGTCAGGGTCAGTACCGATAACAATGTCGGCATTGAGCTCATCAGCTTTTTTAAGGGCAATGGTTAGAGCTTCAGGTTCTTCAGGGTTAGGCGATTTCACAGTAGGGAAATTGCCGTCTGGTACGGCTTGTTCTTCTACAATATGCACATTGGTATAGCCTGCGCGTTTGAGCACTTCAGGTACCATAGTGATAGAAGTACCGTGCAATGAAGTAAATACAATCTTAAGATTTTCTTTATGGGCTACTTTGAAGTCAGCGTGCTTAATAGAGGCTTCGGCAAAAGCGTTGTCAAGCTCTTTATCAATGTAGTGTATAAGGCTTTCATCAGCATTGAACTTAATGTCTTTGAAGTCGATAGCATCGATAGCTTTCATTATCTCGCCGTCTTGTGGAGGCACTGTTTGTCCGCCATCTTCCCAATATACTTTATAGCCGTTGTATTCTGGTGGGTTGTGCGAAGCAGTAAGTACTATACCCGCTTGGCAACCTAAGTAACGCACTGAGAATGAAAGCTCTGGAGTAGGACGTAGGTCAGAGAAGAGGAATACTTTGATGCCGTTAGCCGCAAATACATCGGCTACTATTTTGGCAAATTTCTTAGAGTTGTTGCGACAGTCGTGAGCGATAGCTACTTTTATTTCTTTATTAGGGAACGACTGGTGGAGGTAGTTGCTCAAACCTTGAGTATTTTTGCCGAGCGTATATTTATTGATACGATTCGTACCGATGCCCATAATACCGCGCATTCCTCCGGTACCAAATTCTAAGTTTTTGTGGAAAGCCTCATTTAGTTCATCAGGATTACCATCGATGAGGGCTTGTACCGTAGCTCTGGTTTCTGCATCAAAAGTGTCAGAAAGCCACGTTTTAGCTGTTTCAATACTTTTCATAAAATCAAATTTATTTATAAGCTAATAGTTGCTACTACTAGCGTTGTTTCCAAAATATTTAGTAGCTTAATTCAAATTAAATATACTTCAAAGCCTAAGTTATCTTTGATATTATTGTAAAAAATAAGTATTTCTTCTAAATCTATTTCAGCTTGACGATGAATCATTAATTCAAAATCCATATTTAGCTCTCATTTTTTTGTCGAAGTCATTAAAACTACTTCCTGCACTCTCAGGATTACACTTAATTTCATCAATTCTATTTTCAAGCAACTTTAGATACTCATTAGGTGTTGCCCTTGGCTCTTCATAATAAAAATCAATGTCTTTTTCCTCTAAAAAAGAGGTTAAAGCTGATTTTTGAGCTTCATTTTTCGGATATACTAATACACACATAATTTTCTCTTCTATTTTCTTCAGCAAAGATACAAATAATATTTGGATTACCAAATTTGTTAAGTAGCAAATTTTTAATTTTCTAACTCCTTAATTGATGTGTCGGCTAATTTCTTGTACTCGCTCCACGCCTCAATGAGCAGAAACTCCATTGGCTTATTGTCTTTTTTCCGTACTAAATCGTGAAAATCAGGGCGCTCCATTACAAAATAAGCTAAAACATTTATCTCTTCTTCATTCAGTTTGAGGTCTTTTTTCATAAAGTCGCTTAGGTGCGCTACTATGTACTCGGCTACTATCAAATTCTTTTCGTTAGCGACTACTTTTTTGAGTATTTTGGTTTTTCCTGTGATAGCATTCACAACCAAATCAATACTCAATACTCCGCTTCCGCTGTGGGTAGCGCTGTAAAGGCGTTTCTCAGCAAAAGTGCGTTCTATGGGTTTGTGCTGCAATATACCCAAATCTTGCGCGGTAATCTTGCGGTATTTTGATACTTCTACCCCCTCTAACTGATTGACGTCCTCTTTCATAGCGATGAGTATCCCCGAAAAACCAAAATCGGCTTTTACTACCTTGTGGAAAGTAGTCTGCATCCCTACGTAGCTAATCTTTAGTGTGCTGTTTTCACGAGCACTGAGGCTAAAATAGCCATTAGCATCGGTGGTGGTTATCGCATTGTTGTGCATATTGAGCACGTGCGCCCCCACCAGCGGAATGGTGTCGTGCATAACCCTACCGCGTATAGTCGCCTGCCCCTGAGCCGTTAGCCCCCAACAACTTGCTATGATTAAGAAATACCAAAAACGCATAGTAATTATGAATTTTCAATTAATTAAAGCTTCTTTTTCGCCAAAAGAGCATTATCAAGAAGCCTACAAGCCCTCCTCCTACGTGGGCAAAGTGAGCGATATTACCACCGAAAATAGAGATGCCAGTAACCCCTGAAAAGAGGTCTAAAGCTACCACAAATGGTATGAAATAGCGCGCTGCAATAGGGTAGGGCACAAAGAAAAGCATTAGCTTAGCATCGGGGAAAAACATAGCGAAAGCTACTAAAATACCATAGATAGCCCCTGAAGCCCCCACACTATACGATACAAGAGTGTCGTACATATTTTTATAGGTGCTGTAGTTGATGATGTTACCCCATTCGGGCGAGTACTTGCCTTCGCGTATGAGTCCGATAGTCTCTTCAGCAGGAATGCCTACCTCGGCTAAAGCATTTACCGCTTGGTGTACGTAGTAATAATTAACTCCTGTTTGTAGCAAGGCAGCCCCTATACCACAAGAAAAGTAGAAAAACAGAAACTTATTACGCCCCCATATATTTTCGAGTGGTGTGCCGAATGCCCACAAGGCATACATATTAAAAAGCAAATGGAAAATACCATCGTGCATAAACATATAGCTGAGGTACTGCCACCAATGAAAGGAAGGCATCTCGTAATAATGCAGCGAAAACAAGTACGTCAGATTCGTCTGCGGCAAAAATAACCCCTTTTCATTCAATACCATAAGGACTAAAACCAAAGTATTGATGATAATAAGGTGCAAAACTGTTTTTGATATTCGTTCCATTTTTTTCTTGATAAGTTAATTGACCAGACGGTCTATTTCATTTACTGATAAGTTGTAATAAATACGTTTTCCAAAAGGCGAAATTAATACTTCTTGACAACTAAACAAATTATTTATCAAACTTTCTTGCTCCTCTTCACTGAGTACCTGTCCCGTTTTGATGGCTAAACTCTTGCTCAGGGTCTTTGCAAAGGCTTCTTTCTGAGTGTTTTCGGTAGTAGGTAATAGCTCGATATGCTGCTGAATGAGTTCGTTGAAAATATTAGGTATCTGACTGTCTGTCAGGTGCAAAGGAATGCCGCTAAGCACTATCTTGTCATCTTCAATAGCAAACATAAAGCCTATGCTCTCAAAGAGGGGTTGCAGTTGTGTTATCACCTGCAATTCGTGTGCCGAAAAGGAAAGTTCGTAAGGGAACATCAGTTGCTGACTGGCAGTGTGCGCCCTCTCTAAACTCTTCATAAATCCCTCGTACAGCACGCGCTGGTGAGCCCTGTTGCTGTTGATGATAATCAGTTCGCCCCCCAAAGTAGTGATGAGGTATTTTTTAGCTAAACTGATGATTTTCTTTCCCTGAGGCTTAGCAGGTTCAGCCTCGAACAGTGTGCTTTCTACCGCTTCAGCAGTCGTATTGATAGCCGACTCGATGCCGGTATACAGGCTTTCCCATTGGGCGGTTTTCTTCTGAAAACTGAAGCTATTGCCGCCCCCACCATTGCTGCTTTTTACCGCAGGTGTTTCCATCTTAAAAGGATTGAAGTCGGGGTCTACTTCTATTTTAGGGAAAGACGGTTCTTTATCCTTGTACTGATAAGGGATATCGAAAGTGGGGTCTTTAGTAAAATCGAGGGTAGGAGCGATGCTAAACTGCCCCAAACTATGCTTTATAGCCGACTTTAGCAGGGCATAGATGCTGTGCTCTTCTTCAAACTTTATTTCAGTTTTGGTAGGGTGTATGTTGATGTCGATAGTAGCAGGGTCTACCTCTAAACAAATGAAAAACTCAGGCTTTTGGTCAGGGCGTATCAACCCCTCGTAGGCAGCGGTGATAGCGTGGTTGAGGTATTGGTTCTTCACGAAACGGTGATTGACCATTAAGAATTGCAGTTGCTTGCTCTTAGGCAGGTACTCAGGTTTTACTATAAAACCGCTGATTTTTACCACAGGCGTATCCTCGCTGATGATAGGTACTAATTTTTCGTTAGTACGTCCACCAAACAGATGCACGATGCGCTGACGGAAGTTAGCAGGGGGTAGGTTATACAGCTCATTGCCGTTGTTGTACAAATAGAAATGAATAGAGGGGTGTGCCAAAGCTACTCGGTGAAACTCATCGAGTATATGGCGCATTTCTACACTATCACTTTTTAGGAAGTTGCGGCGAGCAGGTATGTTGAAAAATAGGTTTTTCATCGCTATACTTGTGCCGTTGTTGCACACACAAGGCTCTTGCCGGGTTATTTTGCTGCCTTCTATATGTATTTCGGTGCCTAATTCGTCCTCTTGGCGCTTGGTTTGCATCTCAATATGGGCAATAGCAGCTATTGAGGCAAGCGCTTCGCCTCTAAACCCCTTAGTTTGTAGCTGAAAAAGGTCTTCGGCGCGCTGTATTTTGGAGGTAGCGTGCCTTTCAAACGACAAACGTGCATCGGTAGTGCTCATACCTATACCATTATCAATGACCTGCACGAGGGTTTTGCCCGCTTCTTTTATAAGCAGTTTGATGACGGTAGCCTTAGCGTCGATAGCGTTTTCCATCAGCTCTTTTACCGCCGATGCCGGACGCTGTATCACCTCGCCAGCCGCTATCTGGTTTGCTACGTGGTCGGGGAGTAATTTTATTATATCTGACATATTTTCTTTGATTAGCAAATTAGTAAATTAGCAAATTAGAAAAGCAGAAAAAATCCTTTATATCTTACCTTTACTTTGGATATACTTACACTATAGGATCACCGAAGGAAGAGCCTCTAATCTTAGTACATCTAACCAGCTAATTCTTATAAAAATTTGTGCAAATATAAAAAAAGTCTTACTTTCGCAGAAAAATATTTTGAAAATGAAGCATTTATTTATCTGTATATTAGTCGCTATTAGTTTGATTTCTTGTGTTAAAGAAGTTGAAGAACAAATAGTTACGGGCTCTGACTACACAGGCTCTGACACTGATTTGCGCATACGCGACTTTATATGGAAAGGGCTTAATCAATACTATTTATGGCAAGAAGAGGTTAGCAATCTGCAAGATAACCGTTTCGGAAAACTCTCGACTACTAAAGCAGAAAAGAACTCCGATTATACTAAATTCCTTAAGAGTTTCAGCAGTCCTGAAGTTCTTTTCTACAGAGGTTTGCTCAATAAATACAAGCAAATAGACCGCTTTAGCTATATCACCGATGATTATGTGAAGTTAGAAAACCAATTCAAAGGTATTTCGGCAAGTACAGGTATGGACTCTCAATATGTATTGATGAGAAATGGGGTTAATGCTGCGGGCTTTGTGAATTATGTGATACCTAATTCCGATGCCGATAAACAAGGTCTGAAAAGGGGTGATATCTTCCTCACTATCAACGGGCAGCGCATCACAAAAACTAATATAAACGAACTGCTGAAGAACAAAACCTATACTATTGATATTTATCGTATCGACCAGCAAGGCATATTGCAGCCTACGGGGCATACCGTTACGCTACACAACACCGAAACGCCAGAGAACCCTGTGCTGATAAAAAAGGTTATTACAATTGGGCAGCATAAGATTGCCTACCTAATGTACAACGCTTTTATAGCTAATTATAACAAGGAGCTGAATGAGGCTTTTGCCGAGTTTAAGGCGGCAGGAGCTACTGACTTAGTACTCGACTTGCGTTACAATGGCGGGGGGAGTATAGATACAGCGGTATATTTGGCATCAATGATAGCAGGGCAACACCAAGGGCAGCTTTTTGTTAAAGAGAAATGGAATACTAAGATGCAAGCTGCAGCCAACTTGCAAGGGGCTACCGTGCAGTATTTAACCGATAAGATGAAAGACGGCACCCCCATACACAGCTTGCAGCTTTCTAAGCTATACGTGCTGACTACCGAGCGCACTGCTTCTGCTAGTGAATTAGTAATTAACGGCTTGAAGCCCTATATGCCTATAACACAAATAGGACAGACTACGGTGGGCAAAAACCAAGGGTCTATCACTATTTATGATTATATAGACAAAGCAGGAAAGGTGAAGAACCCTAAGCACAAATGGGCTATGCAGCCTATAGTGCTCAGTATAGAGAACTCTAAAGGCTTTAGCGATTATACTAAGGGGTTAGTGCCCGACATACCGATGGAAGAAGATTTAGCTAACATTGGCACTCTCGGCGACCCTACAGAACCTTTCTTAGCCGAAGCTATAGCGCAAATAACCGGTAGCCGTAGCGCAGCCCAGAGCCGCAGACCCAGTACTACTCCTTTCTCTTATGAGGTTTTGACAACCTCTAAAGACGCCTATTTCGGGTATAACGAAATGTATAAGTAAAGACAAAAGACAAAAAACGAAATGAATAAACTTTACGAACTTAAAGTTGCTAAAATAACACACCTTACTACTTCATCGGTGATGATTACCTTTGAAGTGCCTGACCTCTTGCGCAAAGTTTTTAGTTTTGAGGCAGGCGAGTACCTCACCCTACAGCAAACTATCAATGGAGAGAAAGTGCGTCGCGCTTACTCTATCTGCTCTGGTGTTAATGAAGGCGAGCTGAGTGTGGCGGTGAAGCGCGTGCCTAATGGGGTGTTTTCTACCTACGCTACCCAAGAACTCAAAGAGGGTGATACTATAGAGGTGATGCCCCCGATGGGTTCATTTGTGTTCTTCTACGATATTTTTGGTAATAGGGATATTATGCTCTTCTCGGCTGGTAGTGGGGTAACCCCTATGATGAGCATTGCTAAGACGGCTTTGGCGATGACACAAATAAAAGTAGTGTTCGTCTATGGCAATAAATCTAAAGAAGAAACTTTGTTTTTTGATGAGATTGAAGCCCTAAAGGCGCAATACCCTGAGCGTTTCAAGGTGCATTACGCCTTTAGTCAAGAGCCTTGGGGCGACCACTATACAGGGCGTATCAATGATAAGATAGTAAATGAACTATTTGATAAATATAAAGACTTCAACTGGGGGCGCTATTACGCTTGTGGGCCTACCCAATTAGTGAAAGACCTGCGAGAGATGCTTTTGCTAAGAGGTATAGATAAAGACCGTATTTTTACTGAGCTCTTCGAGGCATCGCCTGCTGAAGCCGACTACAGTCAGCTACAGGGTAATGTAGAAATCACACTGCGATTGGGCGGACAAACGCATACTTTTGAGAGTGCTAAAAACCAGACACTGCTTAGTTCGGCACTGATGCGAGGTTATGACGCTCCTTATTCTTGCTTAAATGGTGTGTGCAGCAGCTGTGTAGCCAAAGTAGAGGAGGGGGAAGCCAAAATGGCAAAGAATGAAACCCTAAGCGAAAAAGAGGTTGCCGACGGCTATATACTAAGCTGCCAAGCGTATGCTACTACCGATAAGATAAAGATAAAATTTGAGAATTAACATTTTTTATTTGTTAATTGATAAAAATTTCATAATTTTGCGCCCCGAAAAAAAATACAATAAAACATTAAAAAAATAAAAACACGATAGTTTTATTGAAACTATCACAGCAAAGAATAATTTTAATAAAAGGACGGAAAAGGTATTTATGCCTTTACCGCCCTTTTTTGTGCGAGTTTAAAACAAGAAATATAAAAAAAACTATGAACAAAGTATTTTTTAGGATAATGCTCATAGCATTATTTTTACCTTTTGGCAAAGTAGCGGCACAGGCGATGCTATCGCAACCCTTAGCTGAAGACCCAGTGCACTTTGCTAATAGAGATTTTGAAGCAGGAACACTGACGGTAAGTGTTACCCTGCCTTCGGCTACTTCAACAGTTATGATTACCTTTCCCACGGGAATCGAGTATGTAACGAGCTCACTACATAAAGTTAGTGGTACCCCTACAATATCACACGTAGGTTCATCACCAGCAGGTACTCCTAAGTTTACTATTTCAGGAGCAGGTACTCTTACTTTTACTATCAAAAGAAAAGTAACTAAAGCAGCTTTGATAGGTTTGCAAACTGCAGGTACTATTTTCAAAGATAACGTAGAAGTAACTTCTGGCGGAGGGGTAGACGCTAAAGATTCTAATCAATACACTTTGCCTATCCCTAACATAGTAGTACAGTTAGCAGAGCCTACCCATAATAATGCTTCGGGTAGTAGTGTTAAAACCTTTGGACTTAGAAATACCGGTAATGGTACAGTAAAAGAAATATATTTTTCTGTAAAGTATCCTAATGGTGTTACCGGTAATGGACTGACTTATAACGGTACAGCAGTGCCTTCAGTAGGAACCGTTCCTTCTGGAGTAGGCAAAAATACAGGGGCTACCCTATATAGAATAGTATCGCCTACAGGCTTTAAGCTGAATTACGAGATAACTATCACTGAAAAATACAGTGTAGTAGGTTGTGACTCGAATCGGCAAATAGTATACGAAGCCTATTGGGGTGAGAGTGCCTCAGTATTATACCAAGCACGCGATAGAGCACGCGCTATCAACGTAACTACAGGTACGCCCAATATAGTATTAGACATTGATTATAATAACAGTTATTTTGAGTGGAGAGACGGTCTTTGCGGTACTACTTTAGGAACTTTTACCGCTCAGTATATCAATAAAGGAAGTGGTAATGCTACTGCCTATGATTTGCAGATGAATATAACGCCTTATCTTAGTGATAAAGGGTTTAAAAATCATATACCGGCTAATTTCCGTATCGTAGCTACAGACGGGACAGAAATTCCTATCAATTCGATGACACCTACCACTACCCAAACTACCCCTAGGGAAATATCATTTAAAGATTTGGCAGCTTTATCGGCTACGGCTTTGGCTGGTAAAGATATAGGGCTTACTGACGTGGATGGTGATGGCTTTAAAGATGATTTGCCTATCAATGGCAAACTTATCATACGTTTTGATATGGTAAAAAATCAGCCTATTGTTTGTTTGCAAAATGATAAGGGAACCTTTAGTGTGTCGCCTCATTCTAATTTTACTTATAAAGATGCTTGTGGTACTGAGATACAATCAGCAGCACAAGCCCTTACTAATAGTACTTTGAGACGACTGCTAACAGGTATATCGGATAACTCTAAGTTTCCTGCTTCGTTATCGCAAAACAACTCTGTATTTGGGTATCTGTCATTTGGGCATCATACTATTATATCGCAGCATATTGTAAAAGGTTTCGGAAGAAAAGATACTGGTGCAGATAGAAGATTTAGATATGAAATTGTATTACCCACAGGCGT
>ERZ773049.1952-NODE-1952-length-11498-cov-10.129162_pt1 | contig 11498 bp, 10 predicted proteins | sample MGYA00580633_ERZ773049 | MGnify/ENA primary metagenome ERZ773049 (study PRJEB29015, sample SAMEA2737991) | human oral metagenome | biome: human oral; feature: human-associated habitat; material: dental | place: China | collected 2066 ... | reverse complement strand
TATTGATATTGCCTTTTTGATCTTGAGTAAATAAACACTAAATAACTATATATTTTTATTATTTATTATATATATGAACCTACACTAATTCTTTATTTTTCTTATAATCATTTACTTTTTTAATAGTTATCCACATAGTTATCCACATTTTCAAAATCAATATAATCTCTTGTAAATTATAGTTTTTCGGACTTTTGTGTGGATAACTTCTTGACTTTTATCATACTTAATTATATGATGACCTTAGTAAATTTAAATACTATTTATTCTATAAAGAAAGGAGGTAAACTAAAAAATGTATAATGATAAATATGAACTTTTAAAAAGTGCTAAAGAACAATTTTCTGAAATTTTGCCTACTTTTGCATATAATTTAATTGTAAGACCTTTAGAAATAGAAGAATATACTGATAATCAAATTATATTAGTAGTTCCACAAGAATCACAATCTAATTTAATTCAAAATACATATCTAAAACAATTTCAAGAAACATTTGATTTCTTAACAAGTAAAAAATGTAATATTACAGTTCTTGATGCAAAAATGCTTTCAAAATATAGAGAAGAAAAAAAACAAAGAGAAAGAAATAAGGTTATTGAAGTTTCTGAAAATTATTCAAATCTAAATCCTAATTATACATTTGAAACATTTGTTGTTGGTAGCAATAATAGTATTGCTGCTGCTGCTGCTGAACAGGTTGCAAAAGGTGGAATTACTAGCCTTAACCCATTATTTATATATGGTGGACCAGGACTTCGGGAAAACTCACCTTATGCAGGCTATTGCAAATGATATTTTAAAAAATAAGCCCAATACAAAAATTCTTTATGTATCATCTGAGAAATTTTTAAATGAACTTATAAATTCAATTAAAAACCGTTCTTCAGATACTGAAGAATTTCGACAAAAATACAGAAGTGTTGATGTTCTAATAATGGATGATGTCCAATTTTTATCAGGAAAAGAAAGTGCACAACAAGAACTTTTTAATACTTTTAATGATCTTCATTCAAAAGGAAAACAAATTGTTCTTTCAGCAGATAAAGCACCTAAAAATATACCAGTACTTGAAGAGAGGCTAAAATCTCGTTTTAATCAAGGTGTTATTGTAGATATAGGTCAACCAGATTTTGAAACTCGTTTAGCAATACTTAAAGTTAAATCTGAAGAAAAAAATATTATAATAGATGATAATATTCTTTCATTAATTGCAGATAAGATTGATACAAATATAAGAGACTTAGAAGGTGTTCTTAATAAAGTTGTAGTTATTGCATCATTCACAAAAATGCCAATCACAAGAGAAATTACAGAAAAAGCTATAAATGAGATATCATTAGAACGTGAAAATTCAATAACACCTGATGTTATACTTGATGTTATAGCTAAATATTTTAATATACAAAAGAAAGATCTACTTTCTACCAAAAAATCACAAGAAATAGTTTTTCCAAGACAGATAGCTATGTATCTTTGTAGATCTGAATTAAATCTTCCATATAAAAAGATAGGAGATATATTTGGAAAAAAAGATCATACTACAATAATGCATGCTGAAGCAAAAATCAAAAATTCTATAACTATGGAAAAAAATACCAAATTAATTGTGGAAAGTGTGGAAAACATTTTAAGATCAATAAATGAGTAATACCAAGCATTAAGCTTAGGTATACATAACTTTTCAAAAAGTAGAAACCCCAAACCCTTGATTTCCCTAAGAAAGTTATCCACATAAAAATGTGGACAACTATGTGGATAACCACTCACTAAATGTGGATAACTATTTTAATGTGGAAACTGTGGATAACATCATAAAGATATCCACCAAGTTATCCACATTAAAGATACTAGGGAAATAAGAACTAAAGTAGGTTTTCCACAATATCCACATAACCTACTACTACTACTAATTAATAAATAAAATTAAACTAAAAACAAAAGGAGATATTCATGAAATTTATAAGCGAACAAACTCAATTATTAAAAGCAATAAATTCTGTAATAAATGGTATATCATCTAAAAGAGATACAATATTAGAAGGTATATTAATACAAACATTAGATAATTCTATAAAATTTAATACATATAATGAAGAAATTGGAATTGAATACACAATAAAAGCAAATATTGTGGAAAAAGGAAGTACTGTTATAAAAGCACATACTTTTGCAGAAATAATTAGAAGATTACCAGATACAGATATAAATATTACATTAGATAAAGAAAATAATTTACTTACTATTGAATGTGAAGGATCATGTTATAAATTAAGTACATTAAGACCAGAAGATTTTCCGGAAATACCACAAGTACAAATAGAAAATAGTATTGAAATATCACAAAAAGATTTAAAAAATATAATTAAGCAAACAATATTTGCAGTTGGAACAGATGAAAAGAGAAAGTTATACACAGGAAGTTTATTTGATGTGGATAATACAACACTTAATGTTGTTTCAATTGATGGATATAGACTTGCAATAAGAAAAACAGAAGTTATTTCAGATAGTTCTTTTAAAATGGTAATACCTGGTAAGACTTTAACAGAAATATCAAAAATCATAAATGATTCGTTTGATATGGTTAAAATTGGATTTTCTAATAATCAGGGAATATTTGAATTTGAAAATGGTAAACTTACTACAAAACTATTAGAAGGTGAATTTTTAAATTATAAGGACATAATTAAAACTCCAACTGAAACTAGAATAAAAGTAAATAGAAATGCAATAACAGAATCTTTTGATAGAGTTATGTTAATTTCAGCATCAAGTTTAGTAAAGGAAAAGAAAGAACCAGTTGATATTCAAGTAGAAATAGATAAATTGACAATTTCTTGTACAAGCAGTGTTGGTATGGCAAATGAAGAAATATTCACACAAACAGAAGGTAAAGAAGTTAAACTTAAATTTAATCCAAAATTCTTTATGGATGTTTTAAAAAATATATCTAATGAAGAAATAATAATTGATTTTGGTACATCAAAATCACCAACAATGATTAAACCAATTGAAGATAATGGAGAATTTAACTATATTATACTTCCAATTAAATCAAGAGAAAACTAAAGTAATAGTTATCCACAATTAAGAATAATATGTGGATAATTTAACTTTAATTATATACATAATAATAGAAGAGAAAAAATATGAGAATAAAAAGATTAAAAGTTGAGAATTTTAGAAATCTAGAAAAATTAGATATTGAATTTTCAGATGGAGTTAATATTATTTATGGAAATAATGCTCAAGGTAAAACTAATATTATTGAAGCTATATATATTTTTTCATTTGGTAAAAGCTTTAGAGCAAATAGGGATATAGAACTCTTAAAATTTGATAAAGAATATTTTTTATCAAATATTGAAATAATGAAAAAAGATAGAGAACTTGAAATGGATTTTGGATTTGATAAGATTTCAAATAAAAAAATGATAAAAGTAAATGGTGTAATTCAAAAAAAGATAAGTGATATTATAGGAAAATTAAATGTGGTTGTATTTAAACCAGAAGATATAAAAATTGTCACAGATGCTCCAAGTGTTAGAAGAAAATATATTGACTATTTAATATCTAGCATAAGTAAGGGATATTTAGAAAATATAACTAAGTATAAAAAAGTATTAGAAGAGAGAAATAATCTGTTAAAAGAAATAAAAATTAAATTAAAAGGAAATAGAGTTTTAGAAAAAAATGATGAAGATTTTTTAGATGTATATGATAAATTACTTTCAAAATTAAATTGTGAAATATATAATGAAAGAAAGAGAGTAATTGAAAAACTTAATGATTATATATATGGTATTCATTTAAAACTTACAGAAAATTACATAAATAATGAAAAATTACATATTAAATATGTATCAAATGTAGAAGAAGATATTCAAAAGATGTATAATAATCTTATAAAATCTAGGCTTAATGATATTAATAAAGGATACACTAGTTTTGGAATTCATAGAGATGATTACATAATTAGTATAAATTCTTTAGATGTATCAATATATGGTTCACAAGGACAAAAAAAGTCGAGTATAATAAGTTTAAAGTTATCAGAACTTAAAGTAATAGAAGAAGTAATAGGAGAAAAACCAGTGCTTCTTTTAGATGATTATATGTCAGAGTTAGATGAAAGAAGAAGATTAAAATTTTTGGATATAATTGAAGATATTCAGATCGTAATTACAACAACACATAAAATTAGTATTGATGGAAAAGAAAACACATATTTTTATGTTGATAATGGAAAAATAGAAAGGAAGAAGAATGGATAAAAATAATAGAGAATATAATGCAGATCAGATTCAAGTATTGGAAGGATTAGAAGCAGTTAGAGTAAGACCTCGGAATGTATATTGCAAGTACTTCACAAAGAGGGCTTCACCATTTGGTTTACGAAATTGTTGATAACTCTGTTGATGAAGCATTAGCAGGATATTGTAAAAATATAATTATAAAAATACTTCCAGATAATGTTATAGAAGTTTCAGATGATGGTAGAGGGATACCTGTAGATAAACATAAAAAAACTGGACTTTCAGCTGCAGAAACTGTATATACAGTACTTCATGCTGGTGGTAAGTTTGGTGGAGACAGTGGATATTCTGTTTCTGGTGGTCTACATGGAGTTGGTGCCTCTGTAGTTAATGCATTATCAGATTGGACAATTGTTAATATAAAAAGAGGTGGGAAAGAATATGAAATGAGCTTTGAAAGAGGAAAGCCAGTAGAACATCTTCATGAAATAGGAAAAGCTCAAGGAACAGGGACAAAAGTTAAATTTAAGGCAGATGCTACAATTTTTGAAACAGTAGAATATGATTATGATATTCTTTCAAATAGATTTAGAGAAATGGCATTTTTAACAAGAGGTTTAAGAATAGTTTTTGAAGATCTAAGAGATGAAAAAAATAAAAGAAGTGAAGAATACTATTATGAAGGTGGTATTGAATCACTTGTAGAATATTTAAATAGAAATAAGCAAAAAATTAATGAAAAGCCAATATATATAGGAAGGGAGGATGGAGAAATTCCTATAGAAGTTGCAATTCAATATACAACATCATATTCTGAAAATATATTGAGTTTTACTAATAATATTAATACTGTAGAAGGTGGAACACATGTTGAAGGTTTGAGACGTGCACTTACTAAGACATTTAATGATTATGCTAGAAGTAAAAATATATTAAAGGAAAAAGATAGTAATCTTCAAGGTGAAGATATAAGAGAAGGGATAACTGCAGTCATTTCTGTAAAGGTTAGAAATCCTCAATTTGAAGGGCAAACAAAGACTAAACTTGGTAATAGTGAAGTTGCAGGAGCAGTTTCAACACTTGTATCAGAAAAACTAGGATATTATTTAGAAGAAAATCCAACAGTAGCCAAAGCAATATTAGAAAAATGTATTACAGCATCAAGAGCGAGAGATGCTGCAAGACGTGCAAGAGAAATTGCAAGAAGGAAAACAGTTTTAGATTCAATAACACTTCCAGGAAAACTTGCAGATTGTATTGAAAAAGATGCATCTAAATGTGAAATATATATAGTCGAAGGGGACTCAGCAGGTGGTACAGCTAAAGGAGGAAGAGATAGAGCAACACAAGCAATACTTCCTCTTTGGGGTAAAATGCTTAATGTTGAAAAATCTAGAGTTGATAAAGTTTTAAGTAATGAAAAATTAGTACCAGTTATACAAGCAATTGGTGCAGGGATTGGTAAAGATTTTGATATAAATAAGATAAGATATGGTAAGATTATAATAATGGCAGATGCCGATGTTGACGGTTCACATATTAGAACATTGCTTCTTACATTTTTCTATAGATATATGAGACCTTTAGTTGAAGGTGGACATATATATCTTGCACAACCACCTCTATTTAAAATAAGTAAAAGAGGTATGAAGGATGTATATTGTTATTCAAATAAAGAACTTGAAGATAAGCTAAAAGAACTAGGAAATGATGAAAGTAAGCTTGCAGTTCAAAGATATAAGGGGCTAGGTGAAATGATTGCAACACAACTTTGGGAAACAACTATGGATCCTAAAACAAGAACGCTTATAAAAGTTACAGTTGATGATGCAAGTTATGAAGATGAAATATTCTCAACTTTAATGGGAGATGAAGTTGCACCTAGAAAAGAATTTATAGAAAAATATGCAAATACTGTTCAAAATTTAGATATATAATATATATTAAAAATATGAAATGTTGATAAGTTCTTTTAAGACTTCATTCTCGAAGTCCTTTGTACATTTCATCTTTACAGACATTATTGTTGAAGGGATATTCCATACAGATGGAATATACGATTCAGTATATTGTTTGCGATTTTCTTCTTTTCTATCTTCCTTTAATTTTACAAGAACTTTTTGTAGTATATTCTTTTTTATTTTTATATACTTCTCATCAGCTTTGTAAAGTAAATCCATAGGCATTTCAAATACAGGTCCTTCGTATACAGTTTCAAATGTAGACATAATTCTTTCTCCGACTTCTTTAGGAGAAAGCATATATCTTGTTCCTCTACCTATATTAGTTCTAAGTTTACTATTAAAGTCAGTTATATTAGATAATATTAAAGCCACAAACTCAGAGCATATAAAGGAAGTTTCATTCGCATACTTCGTTATTCTTTTCTTAGGTATCCAAGGAGCAAATCTTGTAAGTTTTCCAAACGAATAAGAAATCTTTTTATAGTTTTGCTTGAATTGCTCAATATTATAAACCATCTTTTCGTAAGTATCTATAGGTATAAACCTACGAGTTATTTTCATATCTTGGTCTCTTGCGTGCTCAGGAAACTCAAATATACTCTCAACAGCAACACCATTATTTTTAGCCGTATTTCCTACAGATACAGTTTCATAGTAGTTCATAGCAACTATTGCGTGTGAATATTTAGAACGAGTAAAGGTTTTAATAACTTTAGATATCCAAGAAGACCCTGATGTAAGTATTACATATATTGGAACCATTCCATTATTCGTAGCCGCTTCCGAATATAATGTAGACGTTCTTAAAGGATTGAATATTTCACTTTCTGCTATCTCTTTTAATATACTCATTTCTTATCACCATCTTTCTTAGCATCTTCTTCTATTATCTTATCAAGTTCATCTTCAGCTTCTTGTGATTTATGATAAGCATTTTTATAACTTTCGTGAATGCACTTCTTTTTAAGAGCTTTAATCCATTCTTCTATAGAGTGCTCTTCTACGAACTTTTCACCCAATATATGCTTAGATATCACAAACAAATTAGACTCATCTTCGGTTCTATCTTTAAATGTATCATATGACATTTTAGCACCCTTACAATAAAACACTTCAAGGTTATCTATATCACTTTTAGTATTCTCCACATATCTCATAAGATTTATAGTAATCATATATCCTTTAGGTGGAGTAATAAAGAAAGCAAATCCATCTTCTACATTTCTTATAGGCATAGCAAAGTATTTTTCCTTTTCACCAGAACCTAATATAAACGCTGGGAACTCAACGCCTTCAAACTCCTTTGCATATTTAGGTACATTAAACCAACCTTCACCATAAAGTAAAGCGAAGTCTATTCTAGGTGGAATTACAACCCTTCCTTTCTTTGTAAGTTTTTCTATGGTGATGAAAGTGGAATCGAGTGCTTTAACTTCCTTTTCTCCTTCTACTTGCACATAGTTAAAATTCCAGTTATCAAGTATCTCTTTAAATATTGCAATATTCTTCTTTCTATCCTTTATAAAGTGAGGAGACATATTGGGATTATCAAGTCCGTCTTTTCCAGATATTATAAGATTTAAAGGCTTTACAAATATATCAGGAATATGATTTAAGTTTTTACCTTCAAACTTATAAGGAATAACAACGGAAGCTGGTGCTTCTACTTCTTCTGAAGTATAACCTTTATTATCTAAATATTCTAGTATTCCATATTCGATATTTGATAATACTATCTTTTGTCCACCGTCTTTAAACGTATAAGTTTTAGCTATACTTCTATTAGCCATAAGTTTATCCTTTTGAAATTCAGGAATACTAGCAAGATTAGTAGTTCCATATTTATCAAGCATTCTCTTATTTCTTATCTCTACATACTTTTTAACACATTCATCTGAGCAAAATCTATTGTATCTTCCTTTCTCTTCATTCCAAGAAGTAGGCTTTTTACAGATGACGCATTTACCTATATTTTTTCTATATTTATTACGCTCTAAAAACGCTTTTTGTTTCTCAGTCATACATAACTCCTTTCGGGTATAAAACCCTTGTTTCTCAACGAAATGTTTTAAAACAGCTGGGTAAATGGTATTTTTAAAGGAGGTGCATCGAAATGAAAGCTGTTCCAGTACCACAGAAAGATTTGATTAAATATATAGAAACTCCTATGAGTTTATCTGAATTTAATAAAAATGAACGCTACGAGGACATTCGTGGCATTATAAATTTTCTTTTAAATTTAATAGTAATGGTGCCGGGAACTATACCCGAGATGCCGGAAATGGGTTACGATTTGCATGGAAGAAGACACTTTATAATGAATGGTAAATCTCTTATAAAGCAAACTGATGACCTTAAAAAACAAATAGCACTATATTGCAATCACAATGCAATAACAGCAACTACTGTGTATCCTACGACAAATCATATAACAGGTGAGCAATCAGTTACAGTTATAGAAATAATGCTAGCAACTGGAGAGGTTGTAAAACTATATGATGATGGCTATGATACAAAGATAGGCGTTGATATAATAGATGGAAAAGACTTTAGTAAATAAGGAGGAATAATTAAATGGAAGAAAAGACAATGACACTTGCTGAATACGGTAAGAAGTTACAAGAGGGAGAGGGTATAACTCCTATTAAAGAAGAAAAGGAAATATTTGGTGAAGAAAATAGAAGTACCGGAACTACACCTACTGCTCCAGCAAATGAGAATGTAGATGATATAGAAGTATTTGACCCGAAAGACGCTTCTAAGTTTATACCTAATATGCAAAGAGTGGCAAACCAAGCAGAGCGTGGTGGGATAATACCTGCTATGAATGAAGAAGAAATAGCTGATATGAATAAGAAGCTTGAGGGTGCAGAAGCTCTGTATATGAAGTATACAGAAAACGATGCAAGAGAAGCAATAGAAGCTTTAAGAAGACACGGATATACAGATGCTGAAATAGATGAGTTACCTTATCTAAAACTACTATCTATAGGAAAGGCTTTAATAGCAGATGAGAAAGCTGGAACTGTAGGAGACATGAAAGATAAAGTAGATGAAAATGGAAATATTGATATGTCTCATATGAATGAAGAAGTTACAAATAGTGGACTTAAAAAGGTAGATGAAACTGTAAGAGTTGATTCAGCTGTTGCTGGTGTTCAATCTAATAATCCTACAATAATTGATAAGGACGGTAAAGATTTATCTAAAGAGGAAGAAGATGAATTAGTAGAAAAATCTTTAAATGATATGCTAGATGCTAATAAAAAGGTGTATATCAAATATGCTGATAAACCTTTAAACTCTTACAGAAGAGCAAAAGAATCTAAAGCTAAGAAGTTACTATCAAGACAAAAAAGAGGAAATAAAGTAGAAGTATTCTTACCTAATTCAAATCTTATGCTTGAAGTATTTGAAATTCATCAACCTATGATAATAAATGAAGTTATGACTTTAACTCAAATGAGTCAAGATATAATGGCTAAGAAAAGAGTAGTAGAAGCTATACTTGAAAGGTCAAATCCTATGTGCTCAGACGGCGATGAGATAACTGTAGACGGTATGATGAATTACATATCTTATGATGATTTAGGATATATCTATTTAGCAGCCGCTTACGCTAATACTATAGGAGAAGTACCTTATGGTGTGAGATGTGAAAAATGTGGAACACAAGGAACTATAAAGCTTGATATTCCTAAATTATTTACAAAGGCTATACAAGATATACCTGATGATGTAAAAGCTCAATATAACCCTTCTGATAGCTTTGGTAAGTGTATAGAAAAATCACTAGCTAATAAAATAGTAGAAGTTAAAGATAAAGATGCAAGAGTTGTTGTAACTCTATCTAATCCGTCGCTACTCTCTAACTGTACACTAGGACAAGCTATAAAGACATATATCTGTGAAGCGTTCGCATCTATGATACCGGAACAATTCAAATTCCAATCTATAGATACTAAATTTGATTTCTTAGCAAACCTTGAATCTAATGAAATTATGAAAACTGTATCAGCTTGTGTAATCTTATCTTATATAGAAAAGGTAGATATATTTACATTTGAAGGTGGAGAAGATAATTGGGATAGTCCTGAGTTCTTAGATGAATCTTATGATAGTGATGAAGACGGTGTAGATTTAATGATAGAAACTATGCTATCACTTGAAAAGTCTACTATGGATATAATAGAAAAGACTATCGAAAAAGAATATATAAGAAAGAGAATAGAGCTTGATACTGGAGCTTGGTCTTGTCCTAATGAAAAGTGTAAGGCTATTAACTCTTCGAGGGTTGAGGGTTTAGAGCTATTGATTCTTTCTTTGTCTCACAAGATGGAAGAAAGCAAATAGGTTTTTTACATAATGTCGTTATCATCTTGGAGGGTAAATACTCTTACGAAACTCTAGCAGAAATGCCTATGAGTGAGATAGAAGCACTTCTTCAACATAATCAAGAATTTATAAAGATTAGAGATGAAATGATGGAGAAGCAAAGACAGAAAGCAGAGCAAGAATCAAGAAACGGAAATAGAAAAGGTAGAACTACTAAAGAGCCTATATACTACTAAACAAAGATGAATACGTGGGGATAATCCCCACGTATTCCATATGATTTCTATAAAAATTTTTGGAGATAACTTTTATGAGAAGACAATACAAAAATATCATCAACTTACAAAAAGTTATATTTAAGAAGAAGTAGGACGCCTAAAAGATAACAATATTAATCCAAGTACGTGTTGTACATTTTGTAAATAAAAGAGTAGGCAGGGTTTCCCCTGCCAATACTTATAAATCATTTAAAAAGGACACCTAAAAAATAAAACTTGATTTCAAGCATAAAGTGACATAATGCCAAACTAAACAGGATGAAATTATTTCAAGTAAGTGTTGTGCAAATTGTTAGGTGGGCTTTCGCCCACCAGAGATGTATTCTTGTGTCGAATTTGATAAAAATAGTCAAATCTTCCCAAGTTGAAAATAGGACACCTGAGCGAACCTTGATAAAATCATTATCATGGCTATTAATAGCCATATAAATGTTAAATTGAGGGGTGGAGCCGAAGATCCACAATAGGACACCTAATCATCAACTTAAACTTATATTATTCCTAAATTGTACATATGGGTATCATTATTTGATACTCGAATAAAAAAGTAATTGTTAGAATATTTTACATAATAATCTAGTTCAGAAGAGAAAAAGTAAGAGAACAACCTCATTTGCCGTTCTCTTATCTCTATGTCTTAATTGGGACACCCAAGAATATAATT
>ERZ773049.1950-NODE-1950-length-11499-cov-10.210066_pt1 | contig 11499 bp, 6 predicted proteins | sample MGYA00580633_ERZ773049 | MGnify/ENA primary metagenome ERZ773049 (study PRJEB29015, sample SAMEA2737991) | human oral metagenome | biome: human oral; feature: human-associated habitat; material: dental | place: China | collected 2066 ... | reverse complement strand
GGCCCTGCCGTAGCGCGACGGCACGCTGCCGCCACCTGGGCGTCGCTCCGCCAGGAGCGCGGCCCCCGCGAGGAGCGCGACCACCCCGAGGGCCATGAGGAGGCCCCGGGTCCTCGTGAGGGCGCGCATGCGTATGATGGAGAGGGAGAAGCCGAGGAGGTGCGCCGCGAGGGGGCCCAGCGAGCGCGCCCTGCCCCCCCTCAGCAGCAGGGGCGCGAGAACGGTGACGCAGAGCAGGTAGGCGTCTATGAGCACGTCCCCCAGCAGCTCGTACGTCTTCAGGCGGCCGACCTCCCCCGAGAGCGCCCCCTCGGGCCCCCGCAGCAGCACGTCGGCGAGGACCTCTTGGATGGCGGGCAGCTCGGTCTGCGCGTACCAGAGCACGTTCCTCGCCAGGAGGAGGACCGCCCCCAGCAGCACGAGCGCCCTCCCCGCCCTGCGGGCCACGCCGCTGCCCCCGCCCATGTGCCCTCCCCTCCTCGGCCGCGCTCACGACACGGCCGTGTCGCCCGCCTCCATCCGCACGCCCGCGTAGCTCGTCTCCTCGCCGCTCGCCCGCAGGGTGTAGGGACCCGCCTGTGCCTCCGTACGGAGCCGCAGGACGTACTCCCTCGCGTAGGCGCGCCCGCCATCGCCCTCCTCGGCCCGCCACTCGAGCTCGAAGGGGACCTCCGCGCCCTTGGCGTCGAGGAGCCGCATGCCGCCGACGCTCCCCGGGACCATGTAGCGGCTGAAGGAGAGCAGGATCGCGCCGTCCTGGGCGCGGGCGCCGGCGACGCGGGGCGCCTCCCTGCACACCATGGCCACCCCGACATCGGTGTGCTCGGGGGGCACCTCGAGCCACTCTCCGACGTAGGGCTCGTAGCCCGCCATGGCGCAGCGCACCTGCCACCTGCCGTTCGGCACGTCCCAGCCGAAGGCTCCGTCGGCGCCCGTCACCTGGCGGGCCTCCTGCCCGTAGGCGACGGCGTCCCACAGCAGGGGCGCCTGGCTTATGTCGTCCTCGCAGTACAGGCTCACCTCAGCACCCTGCAGGCGGTTGCCGGGAACGGCCTCGTACACGTAACCGCTGGGGTCCGAGGTACCGTTTGCGTGGTCTGGGTCGGTATCCTTCCCTTTGCCGCCGCCCTGGTCTCCACCCCGGCCCCCGCCCCGGACGTCGGAGCGGAGCTGGCTAACTCCTGAAGACACCATACGCCATCACGGAACCTACACGCAAGCGATAGGGGCGCCTTTGACACGCTCACATCTGCCAGCGGTAGGATCACACCCGCCAGCGGTAGTGGCAAACGGTAAGACAGGTATTGGGGCATCCCGAGCACTCCTTTGGGCAGGACGCGCCTTACACAGCCCACGGATCCACCGAGGGCACCACCACGCCGGCGGCTACCACGAAGTCGCGGACCTCGCGGGGAGAACGTCACAAGGGGGAGCGCGACGCGCGAACACGGACGCCTGACAGCGCAGCCCACACAGCCACTCGGCGATGAACATACGGGGCTGCACGATCAGAGTCACTTGGCAGTGCGAGCCAAGGCGGTCTTTCCACGCGCAGCGACCTTTCCTTGCAGGCAGAACGGTTTCTCAGCTGTCCAAATCAACTTGCCCCACGTCGCCCTTGCGTATCTGCGCAAGGATTGTGGGATCCTTGATCGCGTTGTCCTTTGCCAAAAGTACGATCTTCGACATGACCTCGGCGGTCTTGGGGTCGTCATCCGCAAACGGCAGGAACAGCCGTCCCCGATGCTGGGAGTGGACGGGCACGATGACCGCCACGCCCCTTCCCTCGACATGGACGGTGCCCGAGCCCAGATGCACCGAGTAGTGTCCCAAGGTACCCCTGACCTTAGCGTAGCTCCCAGCGAGCTCCACATTGCCCAGCCCCATGAGGGAGACGAGCTCCCCCGCGATGGACCTGCGCATCTCGATGGTGGAGGGGCTAGCCCCAACGTCCACGCCACTTGCGGAGGCGATGCCCACGACCAGGTCGATATCACGCATCACCTCGGAGAACAGCACGGGACTCACCGACTCGAGCTCGATGGGCTCGCCGCTCGCGCGCCCAAAGAACCGTATCGTCTCTAAGGTCGGCTCCTCGACGTCCGATGGCGAGAACCAGTCTGCCATCGCATACATCCTCACGATAACGCCCTCGCCATAGCAGACCTTCTGCAGGCCCTCCTCGTGATCGACGGTCCATCCCCGACCCTTCAGGAGGGCGACTGCCCTCGTGGCCCGCACCTGGTGGCCGCTGTATCGCCGCGACACAATCCTCTCGCGCCGCTCGTCTCCCGTTATGGGGTAGTACTCCCTAAATACCTGCTTGAAGGGCTGGACTATCCTTTGCTCGCAGGTCATGCGCATGTAGGCCGCCCAGACGCCACCAGCCAGCAGGTCGTGGGGGTGGGCGATACGAAACGTCTCGTCGGGCTTGGCATAGCTCAGCTGTCCCTCCTCGTCGCAAAACGCCAGACGACCAGCCTCTAGGCTCGCAAACCCCCTGACGCCTTGCCCACAGGCCCACACGAGGCGCCCAAGCATCGGCGCGATAACGGGATGTTTCAGGATGTCGAGCAGCTCGCCGCCCTCGAAGGCCAGTCGATCCACCATGGCCGCCTCAAGAGTCGCCCTGCTTCTGGCCAGCTGCTCCTTGAGCTCCCTCACCCTTTGCTTGAGCAGGGCCACATACGCATCCTTCCGCAGCGTGGCAGGAACATGCTTGAGCGTCCTGTCTTTCTTGCGCACCACGACACGCGCCACGCCGTCCCCATCGATGGCAAGGCACACCGAGAAGCCCGCGATCACGCGCCCTTCCATGAGCGGACGGATCTCCCGTAGCTTGGCGGCCTCCATCCTCCAGATCAGGCGATTGACGTCGGAAAGCCCGGCGGTCTGCGCAAGGTTCTCGAGGGCGGCCGCGCAGGCCCTCCTCTCGCTTTCCCGCCTCGTGGCACCAAACCGACGCCCCTCCCTCTCAAAGGCGCATATGAACTCGTAGCGGTGCAGGAGGTCGGCATCCCCGTCTGCCTCATCCAGCAAGATGAGGGCATAGGCCCTCAGCTTTTCCTTGTGCCGCTTCTCCTCGATCTGGCGCTCCGTCTCGTCGCGGTCGAGCTTTCCTAAGATGGCGTCGGCATACAGCTGCGAGCGCCTGTGGGTAAGGGAGCCCGATGAGATGTACGTGGCGCATTCATACAGGACCTTGAATCGTTCGGCACCTAACGTGGCGTAGACGTCCTTAAACCACCCGACGTCGAAGGCACCGTCGTTGAACCGCCTGGGCGGTATGGGAGAATAGACGGCGACCTCTGTCTCCTTCTCTGCCGAGAAGGCCTCGCTCACATGGGCGTGGAAGAGCCAGACGCCCTTCCGAAGCCCCTCCCACCCCAACGCCCCCTCGATGACACCCGCCCACTGAGGGGCATACATGGCCGCCTCCACAAGGCGCCTGTCCCTGACGTTCGCACCCCGCGCCAGAGACCTCAGCGTCTGGGGAGTGTCACCAGCGGCCGGATAGCAGTGCCTCAGCAAAAAGCTTAGGGTCTCTCGCTTGGTGAGCTCGCATGCGAACTCATAGCCTTGGTGGAAGCGCTCCGTGCCCAGCGCGACGAGCAGCCTGCAAAAGTGCTCCACACCCTCCACGCGCATGATCCCATAACAGCTGCGCGATGTGCCCGTGGGCATCTCGCCTCGCAGGGCCTCGACGTCGACCATGCGATGGATGATCCTGTCGGCAAGAGGCACGATCCATGGGTGGCGCGCGGACAGCTCCCTGCCCCGGGCCGTCTTCGAGAGGCCGCTCAGGACGCTCATGCAGCCACTCCTGTCGGCATGGGGATACAGCAGCCACTGACACAGGCAATCCTGGGGAATGAGCCCCAGGTCGACCGCCCACGCATACTGCCCAAGGGAAAGGGAGTCAACGCGAAAGCCAGAGCCAGACTCGAAGGCATACTCCGCCATAAACCACCTGGCAAAGCGCTCGTCGTGTTCCGAGCGACCAGTGGCTCCTGGTTGGCTGTCGTATGGCTGTCCAGCACCGGGCGAGCTCAGACGATTGAGGACGTCTCGGTAGAAGCCCACCATGCCATGTCTGGCAAGAATGGCGAAGGGAAGAAACTCGTCGTAGGCCGACTCCTTCTTGCCCTCGACCTTCACGAGATAGGGACACCAAAGACGGGAGGGGCCGATGGCGTCCCGCATGCTAAAGTAGAGCACAAACGCGGCGTCGTACAGGCCCTGGGCAGCTGGAGCATCACGCGCCAGCACGGACACGTCAAGCAGCAGGCGCACGACGTCGCGCAGCTGCCAGAAGAGCGTGCCGTACCTTGCCTGCGCCCTCTCGCGCAGCTTCGGGGCCAGCTGACCCTCAATGCGCACGAACCAAGGCTCGCGCCTGTACTCTGGCGCCCACTCCCACGCCTCCGTTCGCTCTATGAGGCACCGGTAGCAGAGCATGAGCATCTTGACGCTATCCACAAGGCAGTCACCAAGCGCCCGCCTGAACTCATCATAGAGGGGAATCCTGCGCTGAAGAGCGATGGCATCCTGCGCGCCGGACGCCTCGGCCGCGCTGTCGCGTGGAGCCGCGTCGTTGGCTGGAGTTGCGCCGTCGCCTCGCTCGGGCGCACGCAGCGGCAGGCTGTAGAACGTGGCATCTCCAAACCGCACCCACACGGGAGTCCCGTCATCCCGTACGGTCTTGTACTCAAAGTCCCCGTGCGCCTCAAAGACGGCGCGCACCCTGTCGAGCACCTCAAACACCTCGTCGTCACTCATGAGAAGCGCCATCATCTCAGCCTTCGAGAGCCGCTCTTTCCTCCGAACGCGCAAGCGGGCCCTCTCGCGTGCGTCAGCAGGCATATCCTGCGACATTGCGTCAGCAGGCATGGCCCTTGGCACGAGCGCCGAACCGCGCGAAAGGGTATCCTGTACCTTCTCGACCACGCCCCTGTCAAAGAGGCCGTATCCGTCCTCGGCCGAAGGTCCCTGTCCAGAGGCAGGTGCGCCCACGCCTCCGTCTGCGAGCTGGTCCAACAGGACCCTGGTTTGGGCCGGGAGGTCTTGGGTTCTCAGCCTCGCAATGTGCTCCCTGTTCGCAGAGCTGAGAGCCTCATCATTGAGCATGAGCTCGATGGCCGCCTGCAGTTGAAGGCTGTTGCCCGGAAGCAGGCACTCGACGGCCTGTTGTCGCAGGGAGACCTCCTGCCGAGCAAGGTAGGACAGTGCCCGCTTCCTGAAACCGGCATGCCTGGAACCGAGCGCGCCGCAGACACGGATCACATCCTCCGCACGTGTCCTGCAGCGGTCAAGTCGGGCGAGGGCGTACTCTCGCGTCGTGGAGCTTCTGTCTCGCAGCGCATCGTAGAGGCACAGGCGGTGCGCCGCGCTGTGCTCAGCATCCAGCAGATTGATGTAGATGGCCCTTCGCTGGTCGGCCGAAAACATGGTCCTCATTGCGTAGAGCTCAGAGACCATCTTGTCATCCAGGTCATGGGCCGCAAGGCTGATAAGGCAGTTCAGCACCGGCTCGCTGGACAGGTCACTCTCGATAGAGAGAAACGGCAAGCTGCGAAAGCGGCGCTTTCTGCTCCCAATGTGGATGGCAAGCTCCTTGAGTCCCAGAAACTGGGCAAGACGCTCGCCACGAGACGGGGGGAGGGCCCGATTCGGCAGCGGCTCTACCTCGCACAGCACGGGCGTTGTGGAGCGGATGCGCGCCTCGATTGCCTGATAGGTACAGGCCAGGTTCAAGACCAGCCAGGCGAGAACCTCATCGTCGCGCTCGTCGAGATGCGCGCAGGCCAAGGCATGTCGATAGCGATCGGCGTGGTGAGGCAGCTCATCCTCCCGACGCCACACAAGGTACCAGCCCACAAGCCGCCTGTGCGTGCACTCGTCACAGAGCAGCTCCTCGACCGCACGATCCGCCCCCGTCGCATCCTCGCAGCCATCCGCCCAAAGGCCCAGGTACAGCTCAAGGGGGTTGGAGCTCGCCATACACCGCGTACGACTGTCCCTGTCAACAAGGCACTCGTAGGCCAGCACGACCAGCTGACGCAGCCGCGATTGGCTCAGACCCTTCCGGTCAAGGCCCGTCCACAGCAAGAACGCACGCACGGCGCTACTGTAGCGAAACAGATCCTCGTCGATGCACAGCCTGAAAAGGTAGATGAACGTCTCGAGGCGACCGACATCAGCGCTCTCCAGTATCGCCTGACGCAGACCCTCCTGCAGTCGCGCGCTAACGAGCAGCTGTCCCAACAACTCCATTAGCCTGCCGTTTCCGCTGATGATGATCGCCTCTATAACGGAGTAGGAAAGGAGAGCCGCGCCGTTGTCTTTCAGGATCATATCCTCTATGGTTCCGATGATCCGCTGGTTACCCTTGTCGATCTCTAGGACCAAGGCACGAGAACTCCCCTCCAGATACGCGTCAGGGTCGAGGTAAAGGAGCTCTTCGACGCTCTTTCCATGCTGCATCAGCCTGACGTAGGAGCAGATCTCATTGATCATGTCGGCAGCATGGTAGCAAAATGCGGTCGCATGATAGCTCCTCCGGAAGTCCGAGGAAGAGAGGCTGCACGGCATGAGGAGAGTAACCAAGCGCCTCACGTCGCACGCAACAACATCACCGGCAAGAGCCGCGACCGCCTTGGACAGACCACCATCCAGAAACTCCTCTGGCGAGTCGAGCTCGTCAGGGGGCCTGCCGTAGCAGGCGGTCAGCTCCTCCCACACCAGATCCCAGTCAAAGTAGCTCTTGATGTAGCTGGCCAACGCCTTCTCAAGGGGGGTCTGTGCCTCCTCAGGAAGCAGCTCGTGTCCATCACGAGCCGACCCAGACGAACCCACCATGGCTCTTCCCTCCAAGGTCTGTGAGATTTGCGGCCTGCGTAATTTTCGCCCTCTGGTCTACGCGATCTGCACAACTTGGCATCGCTGGCACAGGGGATACTCGTCCAAGAAGTCACGGATGGCCGCCAGCATGCCCTCGTAGCTAGTTCCATAGAAGTACAGGGCCGTCTTTGTCGGACCGACCCAATGGCTGTAGTAGGAGCCGATGCCGTCCATCAACCTCACCAGGTGGTCAATCATAACGTTGGCGTCGCAGTTTTGGTAGACCTCATCGGGAAGGTCGGTACCGTTCAGGTAGAGGGCAAGCCCCTCTTGTTGCCCCACCAAGAGCTCCCCGGGCTCGCCATCCTCCCCGTCCCACAGCAGTCTCGACCCCTTGGGCACCCCCATAGCATTGATAAGCCCGCCAATCATCGAGATGAGCTCGGGCGATCCATCTCGCAGGCAGAGTTCGATGTCACACTCCTCGATCTCTCCCGAATCGGACAGCAGTGTCCCGCCACCACTCACCTCTCCCAACCCGTGTAACCTCAAAGTCTCATCCAAGACATCCTCAAAGACGCCCCGATCCATGGGCATAAAGCGTGCGTTCAGGTTCAATGTGACCGCAAAGGGATAGGTCTCGATCGCCTTTGATTCACTGCCACTGCCACCCATAAGTACGCTCCTCACGATAGTCCTCTGTTCCCAATGGCCCGCCCGACGACCAGCTGCCAACCAGGCTGCCGGCCCGGCCGCCGACCCAGCTGCCAGTCACCGGTGACGCCAGCGCCCGTCTCGCTCGCGCTCGTCTCGCTCGCGCCCGCGCCGCAGCTCTCTCGCGCCCGCGCCGCAATCGTCACGTATTCTACCAGGCGTAAGGCGACACCCGGGGAATGCCCTCTCCTATCGGATGAGATTGGCGAGGGCCCACAAGATTGCAATACCAATATAGGGACTTGGATGGGCCTTCGTGATGGCCACGAACTCACGGATGAAGGCCGTCGGCCAGTACCACCCGCTCGTTTTGCTGCCTACCCCATCGGCGGCAATCCCAAGCTTGTGGGCGTACTCGACGCAGCGAAACACGTGAAAGTCGCTCGTGACCACGACGCAGCGATACGGACTCCCCTGCGCCAGACTATCTATGAGGTCCCTCGAGTAGCGCAGGTTCTCCATCGTGGTCGTTGAGCGATCCTCGTCGAGAATCGCCTCTGCGGGGACACCGTTGCGCACAAGGTAGGCATGCATAGCTGCGGCCTCTGAGACCACCTCGTCTGCCCCCTGTCCGCCCGAGACGACGATCCGTCCGCGCTTATCCTGACGACGCCACAGCTCGATACCCTTGTCGAGCCGTCCGGCCAGAAGTGGCGTGGGCCTGTCGCCCGAAAGTCCAGCTCCGTGGATGATGATGTAGTCGTACACGCGCTTTCGAGGCAGGGTGCGATAGAGCCAGGAGTAGAGAAGGAGCGCCACGAGCGTGAACGAGAACCACAGGCCCTCGAACACGAAGAGCCCCACGATCGCCATGAGCCACCTTGGTCCATTAAAGTCCACCGTAAGGGGAAAGCTCACGTAGAGTGCGACGATGAACACGGCAAGCAGGATGGGCAAAAGGCTTGCCAGAGAAAGGCCCTCTCTCCTCAGCACAATGACCCCGTTCATTATCAGAAGAACGGATGCAAGGAGGGGAAAGAGGACGATGAGCGCGACAACGAGCAGTATCAGCCAGATCTGGTTTCTTAGCATCACGATGCTCGAGACAAGCGCGCACCCTACTGCCGCGAGCAGGTAAAGGGCGTTGCGGAACTGCCGAGGCTCACGAAGGTACGAGCGGACGAAGAGTCCCCCAAACACGATGGCCGGAGCATATGCGCGCAGAACGTCGAACATGTACACCCTCTCTGGAAAGACCCTAGGCGAGCGGCAACCGACCCCGCCCGCCCCTGCGACTGCCAACCGCCAAGTACAGTGATAACGTCATCGTAGGGGCAGCGTTTCATACGACGCCTTCTTGCGTGCCGATTGTATCACCCGCCAAGGGGCAAGGGAGCAAGGGCGCCCCGGGGGCAAGGGCGCGCCGGGGGCAAAGGAGCGCCGGGGGCGGGGGAGAAACCGCCCCGCAGCCTGGCGGGTGGTTCCCCGGGCGCGTTTGCCCAGTTGGGCCATCTCCCACAGTGCCCCGCAGCCTGGCGGGTGGTTCCCCGGGCGCGTTTGCCCAGTTGGGCCATCTCCCAAAGTGCCCCAGAATCTGGCGGGTGGTTCCCCGGGCGCATTTGCCCAGTTGGGCCATCTCCCACAGTGCCCCGCAGCCTGGCGGGTGGTTCCCCGGGCGCATGCGGAACCGCCCCGCAGCCTGGCGGGTGGTTGCTCCGCGCTCTCCGGCCAACCGAACAGCCTCACGCTTCGAAAGACTCCTCGAGCAGACGCCCTGTTGACGTGCACGAGGACGCGATATATCCTCTCCCTGCACCAAGACTACCTACGACCATAATAGAGGGGACATCCATGATTGCACTGTCTAACCAAGAGAAATGGCGGCCGTGGGGCGCGTTTGCACTCGAGGCCATAGTGCTCGTGCTGGAAATCTGGCTATTCGCCCCCCTGCAAGCGAACTTAGGCCGGACGGGCCTCATCCTCACAGAGCTGGCGTTTCTCGCGCTGGCCGTGGGTACAGCGCTCCTTCACAAGACGTCCTTGAAAGAGGTGTTCCCCCTCAAGCGGCCTACCCTCCGTGAGCTGGGTGGTGTACTTCTCCTTTGCCTGTCGGGGCTGATGCTCTCTGTATTTGCCACCCACGTCTCCCTCATACTGCTTCCCCAATCGATGCCGGAGATCAAAGAGCTCCATGACTTTCTCTATACGGGACAAAGCCTCCCTGTCATGGTGCTGATCGTTGCGATCATGCCCGCCATATGCGAGGAGGCACTCCAACGTGGCGCGATTCTCTCGCACCTGCGCTCTCTTAAGAAGGATTGGCTCATCATCCTGATCATGGGTATCTTCTTTGGCCTCTTCCACCTGAGCGCGCTCAGGTTCCTTTCCACGGCCATCCTGGGAGCACTACTAAGCTACCTGATAGTCAAGAAGAACAATCTGATCCTACCCATGCTGATGCACCTTATGAACAACCTTGTCAGCGTTATGGCCGGTACCATGGCAAGCGAGAACGCAGGACAGGCCCTGGACACGATGCAGACCATCACCCCGCTGCAGCGTATCGGCGGCAGCTGCATCGTTTGTTGCCTGGTTCCCGTACTTCTGGTAGCAGCTGGGAGCCTCATCGACCCGACGGGGCACCGCCGCAAAAGCTGGCTGGTCGCCGGCCTTTGCGGCGTGGCACTGTTTACGGTAGGTATGGTGTGCGCGTCTCTCTCCATGTAGAGGTGTGGCAGAGCAGGTGCGCGCCAGGCAAACTTTGCCTACAATTAATGGGAAGGAGGAAAAGGAATGTTTGAGATAGAGGGACGCTACGCAACAGCGAAGTGCTTCGCCACAGTCGTGGAGGACGAGGCCATCGAGCAGGTGCGCACCATGTGCGACACCAAGTTCACGGAAGACTGCAAGGTGCGCATCATGCCCGACGTGCACGTGGGTGCCGGCTGCACCATCGGGACCACCATGACCGTGAAGGACAAGGTGGTCCCCAACGTCGTGGGCGTCGACATCGGCTGCGGCATGTACACGGTCAACCTTGGCAAGGGCGACATCGACATGAAGGCATTTGATGATGCCTGCCACAAGGTGCCCTCCGGCAAGCACGTATGGGAGGGCCGCAAGGAGCGCTTCAACCTCCTGGAGCTTGAGTGCTACCGGATGCTCAGGGACGCAAAGCGCATCGGGAGGTCCATTGGCACGCTCGGCGGCGGCAACCACTTCATCGAGATAGATGCCTCTGCCGACGGGACACACTACCTGGTCATTCACTCTGGCAGTCGCAACCTGGGCAAGCAGGTGGCCGAGTACTACCAGAGTCTCGCGGTGGACCTGCACAAGGGAAAGGAGGAGTACTTCGCCAAGCGCGACGCGCTCATCGCCGAGTACAAGGCGGCGGGGCGCCGCAAGGAGATCCAATCCGCACTCAAGGAGCTGCACTGGACGGAGAGGCAGCCCGACGTGGAGGCCGACCTCTGCTGGCTCTACGGGACGTACTTTGACTCCTACATGCATGACATCGAGATCTGCCAGGCCTTTGCGCGGCGCAACCGCGAGGTCATGGCCAACGAGATCCTCAGCCTGACCGGCTTGGAGGGAAGCCAGGCCTTTCACACCATACATAACTATATAGATACGGGCGAGATGATCCTGCGCAAGGGAGCCATTGCCGCACATGAGGGCGAGCTCGTGCTCATCCCCATCAACATGCGCGATGGGTCCATCCTGGCACGCGGTAGGGGAAACCCCGACTGGAACTTCTCGGCCCCACACGGCGCCGGTCGTGTCCTGTCCCGCACCCGAGCCCGCGAGCAGCTGAACATGGACGAGTATCGCCACAGCATGGAGGGCGTCTACACCACAAGCGTCAGCGAGTCCACGATCGACGAGGCACCCATGGCCTACAAGTCGCTCAAGGACATCATTGGCCCCGTGAACGAGTCCGTGGATGTTATCGAGGTGCTCAAGCCCATCTACAACTTCAAGGCAGCGTAAGGGCGCGGCTCA
>ERZ773049.1949-NODE-1949-length-11501-cov-3.154464_pt1 | contig 11501 bp, 10 predicted proteins | sample MGYA00580633_ERZ773049 | MGnify/ENA primary metagenome ERZ773049 (study PRJEB29015, sample SAMEA2737991) | human oral metagenome | biome: human oral; feature: human-associated habitat; material: dental | place: China | collected 2066 ... | reverse complement strand
ACCTTGGCGAGCCATTAGAAAATCCAGCACAAATTCACAGCTCAAACCACGTAGGGATCGCTATGCAGATACGCAAAATGGGTGCGGAGCCGATCCTTTGCGAGATCGTAAGAGATAAAGCCGAGCTTGTCGAAAAAGCGATCATAAACGCACTAAAATCAGCTGATATATTAGTGACGACTGGTGGCATAAGCATGGGTGATTACGACTTTGTAAAAGGCGCTTTAAATGAAAATTTTAGTCTTATCATCGAAGGTGCTGCCATAAAACCGGGCCGTCATATCAGAGTGGCAAAATCAGGCGACAAATATATCTTTGCACTGCCAGGATTTCCGTACTCGGCAATGGTTATGTGTGTGCTTTACGTGAGGGTCTTAATAAATGCGTGGTTTGGTCAAGAAGAGCCAAAGATCACGGCGATAATGGACGAAGACTATAAAAAACGCTCACCATTTTTAGAATTTACGGCTGTAAATTTAGAAAATCGTGAAGCAAAAAATTTTGTAAATCTAAATGGCAAAAAGCTTGGCAGTTCAGCGATAGTAAATAACTTGACAAACAAGGCTGCACTTTTAATGATTCCGATGGATAAAGAAATTCTTAAAAAAGGCGAGATAGTAGAAGTCTTGATGATGCCTTGCTAAAATTTTAAGGATAAAAGTTGAACGCATTAGAAATTCAAACAATTATAGTTTTTCTTATAATGGCATCACTTGCCTTTGGAATAGATCTTTTTGCTCATAAGCATGATGAGAAAATTTCACTAAAACAAGCTGGCATTTGGTCTATTTTTTGGATAGGAGTTTCGGTGCTTTTTGGCATATATTTATATTTTGAGCGAGGCAGTGAAATAGCAAGTCTTTATTTTGCAGGATATGCGCTAGAAAAGTCGCTCTCAGTAGATAATCTTTTTGTGATGATGGCGATTTTTTCATGGTTTAATATACCTGAAATTTATCGCCACAGAGTGCTTTATTTTGGCGTTATAGGGGCTATGATATTTAGGCTCATCTTTGTAGCCGTAGGTACGATGCTTTTTGCCATCTCGCCTTGGATGGAGCTAATATTTGCAGCAATAGTCGCATATAGTGCCGTAATGATGATAAAAAAAGATAAGTGTGATGAAGATATAAAAGATTATTCAAACCACATAGCTTATAGGGCAGTTTATCGCTTCTTTCCGGTTTTACCGCAGCTTTTTGGACATAGTTTTTTTGTTAAATTTAGCGAAATTTCTAAGCAAATTTCAGATAGTCAAAAAACTACTCTTAACGATCAAATTTTAAGGCTAAAAGCCACTTGGATAGCAACACCATTATTCTTGTGTCTTTGCGTGATTGAGCTAAGCGATGTGATATTTGCTTTTGATAGCGTTCCAGCTGTTATTGCTGTGAGCAAAGATCCTGTGATTGTTTATTCAGCAATGATATTTGCAATACTTGGGCTAAGAACGCTTTATTTTGTGCTTGAAGCACTCAAAAATTTTTTAAAGTATTTAGAAATTTCTGTGATCGTGCTTTTGTTTTTTATCGCAGCAAAGCTAGCTGTAAATGCGACTGCTCATATCTTTCATCATGGTTTTGAAATTTCTGCACAAATTAGCCTTTTTATCATTCTAGCCATCCTTGGAGTTGGGGTGCTAGCAAGTTTGGTTAAAAAATAACTACCACAAAAGTATACAATCTAAAGGTAGATGAGCTTAAAATTAAAAATTTATAAGCAAGTGCTTTATATTTTGGTGTCTAAATTTTTTAAAATTTTGTTTGCTTGTGCAAAAATTTATTACTGTATATTTATGCTACCGGCTGGAGTTGGCATATCGCCTTTTTCATCAGCAAATGGTGGCCCTTTTTGAAGCAAAGTAGTGATCTCAGATGCTACTTTTGGATCCATTTTCGCCATGATGGTTGATATCTTTTTGGCATCAAGAGCATAAAGTATGGTGGCTGCGTTTGATCTAGGCATTTTAGAGAGCACCTCAGCTGCCGCGCCATCTTTCATCTTAGAATACGACTCATTGACTTTATCGCTAGTCATTGTGCGAAGTTCTTTTAAAATTTTCTCATTTTTGGCGACCACTTCATCGATCTCTTTGCGTTTTTGCTCGATCACTTTCATTGTCGCATTTAGATCAGCTTCTTTTTTGGCAAGCTTTTTATTATTTTCTTCATAGGCTGCTGCCGAGCTTGCGCGAAATACCTCTAAAGCTTGGCGCTGTTCATCTATGATCTCAAGTTCCTTTAAAATTTCTTCTTTTCTAGCTTCAAAAATTTGCGTACAGTCAACTGGTACTTCAAAACAAAATGCAAAATTTAAAATAGTTAAGAGTAATAAAACCGCTCTCATCACAACTCGCTCTTAGTTGTAAATTTCATCACTGCAAACTCGTCAAGTGCAAGTGCTTCGGCCTTTTGTATGCGTTTTATCTCTTTTTTAAACTCTTCTTTTTCTAGATATTTCATCTTTTCGTACTCTAAATTTGCATTTTTATATTTATGCTCGTAGTGTAAAACTTCTTTGTTGGCTATTTCAAGGCTCTCTTTGCAAGCATTTAGCTCCTGCCTTGTTATATTTATCAGCTCTAAATTTTCCTTTAGTTCGCCTATATTGCCACTTTTTGGCAAAACAAACTCGCCAAGTTTAGCTCTTAAACTCGATAAATTTTCTTCAAAATTTCTCACATTAAGCCTGGCAACGGCGAGCTTGGCCTCTACTTTGTCCATTTCTTGCTTTTTTACACGAACAATAGAGGTAAATTTGCTTTTCATCTAATGATTGTATCACTTCTTTCAGGGCTTGTTGAGATATAGCCGATCTTTATGCCAGTTAGCGCTTCTATTCTCTCAATATAAGCTCTTGCGTTTGCTGGCAAATCTTCATATTTGCTTATACCTTTTACACTATCCCAGCCTGCAAGTTCCTCGTAAATAGGAGTTGCGTTTTCAAGATCTGTAGGCATATAATCGATAGTTTCACCATTATATTGATAAGCTTTGCAAATTTTTACCACCTCAAATCCATCAAGTACATCAAGCTTCATAAGCGCATAAGTATCGACACCGTCAAGCCTTGAAGCATATTTTACACTCACAGCATCAAACCAGCCACAACGTCTGCGGCGGCCTGTTGTTGTGCCAAATTCCTTACCGATATCACACATCTTATCGCCACTCGTGCCTTTATCTTCTGTTGGGAAAGGGCCAAAGCCAACACGAGTCGTATAGGCCTTTATGACGCCTATTACTTCACCGATTTCTTTTGGATTTAGTCCAAGACCTGTGCAAGCACCTGCACTTATAGTATTTGAGCTAGTGACATAAGGATATGTACCATGGTCGATATCTAAAAGTGTGCCCTGAGCGCCTTCAAGTAATACCTTTTTATTTTCATCAAGTGCCTTCCACACTAGGTTTGTAGTATTTGCGATAAATGGAGCCAAAACCTCTTTATATCTTTTTAGCTCTTCAAGCAATTCATTTTCATTAGGAATTTTTACACCAAGTGCGTCAAATACGCATTTATTTGTCTCAAAATCATGCATCAAAGCATCACATAAACGCTCCGGCTCAAGTAGTTCGCCTACTCTGTGACCGCTTCTGCTTATTTTATCAGCATAAGTTGGTCCTATGCCTTTTCCAGTCGTACCGATTGCTTTTTCACCTTTTAGTCTCTCTTTTGCTTGATCGATTTGGCTATGGTAGCTTAGATTTAAATGTGCTTTATCGCTAATATAAAGTCTTCCCTCTAAATTTTCAAACTGAGCCATTTCAGTGATTAATACTTCTGGGCAAACAACAACACCATTGCCAATGATATTTATGATATTTTTATGCAAAATTCCGCTTGGAACAAGATGAAGCGCGTATCTAACGCCATCAACCCAGATCGTATGGCCAGCATTATGACCACCCTGTGAGCGACAGATCATGTCATAGTTTAGTCCTAGCATATCAACTATCTTGCCTTTGCCCTCATCACCCCATTGAACTCCAACTACTAAATCAGCCTTTCTCATTCTTACTTCCTTAAATTAATTTTTTCTTCTATCAATGCATCAGTATAAACAGCGAACCCGCTGCTTGAAATATCGTCTATTTCATAGTTTCCGCCACTTGCTAAGATGGCGTTGTCTTTTAAAAATCTAAAAAATAAACTATCATAATATCTCATTTTTGAGTAATATAGCGGAACTATTCTTAAATTTTTATATTCTAAAGCGCTGGCTAAATTTCTCAAATTTTCAAGCGGTTCTTTTAGTTTGCTTGGAGAAATTTTAATCACCTCATCCAGTTCATCAACTGACTTTAAAAGAGCAAGAGCGCTTAGCCATGGAACATTTTGAGATAAAATTTTTTCCATTTGCCCATTTTCAAAAATTTCAATAGGCACGCTTAAAATTTCACAAATCACTCTTGGAATTTGTATATTGCTCACTTGCAAAAATGTATCCATTTTTAGCTCATTAAGAAGCTTTGCTACGATATTTATACTCTTTAAAACATCATTTTCACCGATTAGCTCGGCTCCGATTTGATAAATTTCTTGGCTTGGATAACGAAAGACCGGCTGGATATAAAACCATCTTTTTGATTCGTTTGCCTTTAGCCTTCTAAGCACGATCCTTACAGTATCTACCGTACTATCAGCTCTTAGGCTTATTTCGTGATTTAGACTATCGCTAAAACGTAAAAGATTTGTAGCATCTACACTTAAATGCTGGTGATATGAGAAAAATGGCGTTACGATCTCGCTAAAGCCTTCATTTTCTAAAATTTCACTAGCTTTTTGCTCAATCTGCCTCTTTAGCTTTGCGCTACTAGCAAAGTATAGCTTGCTTCCATTTGGGATTTCGTGCTCATAAACATTTAAAGCATTTTCATTCATTATTTATTCGCTCCACTCAAATTTAGATCATCATCGCATAACAAAATTGCCTCATTAGCTAAATTTATTACGTTCTCTTTGTCTATTTTTACAAGGATCGTATCTAAAATTTCAGCTAATTTTTCATTTATTGTTCTGATATTATCTACTTGATTTGCTATTTCGATTTTTAATTTTTCGCTTACTTTTTCATCGCATTTAAGCAAATTTATCAAACGAGTCATAAGCTCTTTTGCACCTACTATTTTGCAAAGCATATTGTAGTTCTCATCATCTTGAAAATTTCTTACATTTAGCGGAGATGATAGAGCAAATTTAAATTTGAGCACATCATCCAGGCTAAGCTCTGGCGCAAAAAGCCGTCCTTGAAATCTACTAAAGCCAAATCCAACAAAAATTTCAAGCATGCTTTTATCTTCTAAATTTTTTATCATGACATCAAAATCAAATGTATCTGATACATACTTTATCATGCGTATGGTCTTTAGTGCTTCTACTGAATCAAAAATTTGTTTGCAAAATCTTTTATCTATATTAAATCTATTTGTTTTTAACATGCCTAAAGCTTCTACCGAGCCCAAATAAGACGCAAAATCATCAAGCGAAAAGCTAACACCTAGCTCCTTATAAGCATCGATATATCTAACAACATCATCTAAATTTACGCCACTTGCGGAGTCAACGATATCTATGATTAGCCCATTAGCGTCTAGCTGCTCATCTTCTAAAAGCTTTTTAAATTTCTCAAAAAACTCAGAAGTCATTAGCTTTTTAATGCATAAATTTACTCTAACTTTTGCATTTATTCCCTCTTTTAGCCATACAGCCCTAGCTTTTAAAGCATCTTTTAGTGTAAATAGTGCGATAGCAACAACTGCTTTTGAGCCTTTTGCAAGTGGTAAGAAATCTGATGGCCTTAATATCTTATCGCCATTTTTCCATCTAATAAATGCCTCAAAACTGCTAACTTCCCCACTTTTTATATCAATCTCAGGCTGATAAAGCAAGAACATCTCGCCAGCATCGATAGCTTCAATGATCTTTGAGTCATCTCTATATTCATTTTTAAAGTATGTATCTTTTTTCGAATTAAATACATAATATTTATTTTTTCCATTAAGCTTTGCTTGATACATAGCCCAATCGGCTCTTTCAATTAGATCATCAACGCTAAGCGCATCGCCACTTACGCTAAGTTTTTTCTCATCATCATCAATAGAAATTTTACTCTGACCCACTCTTAAGATATTTTCAGCAGTTTCGTAAATTTCTCCCAGATTTTCATAAGGCATAGCACCTATAAACTCGTCTCCGCCTATTCTTGCAAATATTCCTTGTTTTGGAAAAATTTCATCTATTTTTTTTGAAATTTCTATTAGGATTTTATCGCCTACTTGATGTCCGTATCCGTCATTTATCGATTTAAAATTATCAAAATCAACATAAAAAGCTGCTATTTTTAAGCTTTTTTTCGCTTGTTTTAGCAGATTTTCTAGCTTATTAAAAAGTAAAAATCTATTTGGTAGTCCAGTTAGCGTATCGTGATATGCGATAAATTCGAGATACTCTTTATTGTAGCAGTCATCATTTGCGCTTGAAGCTAACAAAATATATCCCTCTTGATCGCCAAACGCGTTTAAAAGCTTGCTTATGCTTATGACTTCGAGTCTATTTTTGCTTCGAACATCATGAATAAGACCTTGCCAAAAGCCAGTTATTTTAATTGAATTTAAAATTTCATCTTTAATATCTTTTAGTCCGTTTTTAAAATTTATTATATCTTTTGAGTAAATTTTCTCTATAAAATTTTTATCTCTAGAAATGTCAAGCGTATCGAAAAAAGCGTCATTAGCATCTATAATCCTAAACTCATCATCAAGCATGATAATTTGCTCTTTTGCGTATGAGAAAATTTTTGCTAAAAGGTCTTGATAAGAAAAAAAGCTATTTTGCACACTAAGATCTTGCATTGTGCCCTTTATGACGCTTACTTCACCATCATAAAAAGCTATTGCTTTTGCTCTAATCCTTACATAAATAATCTCTTTATCAGCCCTATAAAAACGCACTTCGCCGTCATATACTTCACCTTTTTTTATAAGGTCAAAAAAGTCTTTAAAGCTTACAAATTCATCTACAAATATAGTTTTTGCACGTTCAAAATTTATACTCATATCTCCATTTAATGCATATCCGAGCGACTTGGCGATAGCATTTGGGATATAAAGGGTGTCGCTTTTTTTATCCCATGAAAAGACAAGCGCTTGACTTGCCCAAAGTATGCTTTGAAAATATTTTAATTCAGCATCATATTTTTCTTGCAACTTTGCTATATCGCTTAGGTCATTAAAAAAGTAGATGATTTTTTGCTCTTTGTCAGCACCATTATCTATAAATTTTACTTTTATCTTAAATGGCGTTTTGTTGTTTTCATTTGTTTGCATATTGGCTACGAGATTTATCTCGCTATTTTTGCTACCTTTTTCAAAGAATTTTTTAGATTCATTAGAAATATTTACAGCAAACTCATCTAAACTTTCAGGACTTATTAGATTTTTTAAATTTATAAGCTTCTTATCTTGTGGGACTTTAAAGACACTATCGATATTTTGCGTACTTCTTACGATAGAAAATGGATCGCTACTTAATGCTTCTGCTATTACATTTGGCGATAAAAACGAATAATCATTTATTGCTTCGTTATCCTTTTTCGTAAATTTTCCATCGTCAAGCTCGTGTATAAGCATAAAATTTAGCCTAGAATCTCTTAGTTCGATCTGCGACTCTTGTAAAAATCCCTCTTTAGTGCCGCCATCTTTTGTTTTTAGCTTGATTTTAAAACTCATATCGCTATTTTGAGCGTCTTGTTTCATTTGCATAAACAATGCAAAATCACCATCTATTAAATCATTTAAATTTAGCTCTATAATCTCATCTTTTGTGTAGCCAACGGAAGATAAAAATGCATTACTAGCATCAATAATATCGCCGCTATAAGCATCATAAACTACTATTTTCAAAAAGCTTTGCTCAAAAATATAGCCAAATCTACTTTTGTATTCTTCTAGCCCATCAGTTGCTTTTCTGGTTTCTATCTTTAGCTTGTTTATTCCATTTTTTATATCTTCAAATTCTGTTACATTAAAGCTTCGTCTTATCTCGTATTCATCGCCATCTAAAGTATCTCTTACCTCTTTTAAAGCTGGCATTATCCTATTTTTTATAAATTTTACATCTCTAACCCATAAAAAAATGGAAGATATAAAACAAAAGATCGATAGCCAAAATAACACAAACTGCATAAAGATATGAAAATGCTTCGTTGAAGCAGTAATAACAAAAATTTTATACTCTGGCATATAGCTTATGAGATAAAAGCCCATATGGCTTAAAGAAAATATTATTTTATCCTCTTTAAACTCGTCGCCAAGACTCACATAAGGCAAAAACATCGATTCATCAAATTTTTTATAAAACTCATCTCTTGATAAATTTCCATATTTATCTACCAAATAAGCATAAGTTTTACTTTTATCATCGTAATCTACATTAGTGTAGTTTTGCAAAAATTTTATATCAATTTGAACTAAAATACTGCCTCCATTTTTTAGTCCATAAGATGCATAAATACCTCTAAAACGACTGTTTTTATAAACTCGATCTGATACTTTAAATTTCCCAGCATCTGTCTCGTTTAAGCTAAGCCACGATAGATCCTTTTCAGCTATGTCATCAGCACCTAAAAATCTCTTTGAATAGAGTAAATTTCTATTTTTATCAAAAACATAAAAAGCTATATAAAGATCGTTTTTTGTTGAATTTTTATCAAATAGCATATCACTAAGACCTGCTTCAACCATTTTTGACTTTAAAAATAGATCGTTTTTTATTATAAAAAAGCTATTTGAGATTGATGATTTTATATTTGAATTAGTTGAGCTAAGGTCATACTTTATATCGTTCGTACCAGCACAAACTACAAATAATGCTAAAAATATAAATGAGAGTAGAAGTAAAATAGCCTTTGTATAAAACATTTTTACTATTTGAAGGCTGGTTTTTTGTTTCTCAAGCACGATAGACACCTCGTTAGTTTAGGTTTTGGCTCTGATTTTATCCCATTTTTACTTGATTTGGGTTTATAAAGGTAAGTATTTATTTAGAATTTATTGATTTATTTAAAATTGAGCCAAAAATTTATTTAAAATTTTGGCTCAAATATCTTAATAAATCCAAGTAACGATATCAGAAATTTCTCTGCGAAGTTTTTTTGGTTGTGGATTTAGGCGGTAGCCAAATGGCACCATAATAGCCACTCTTTGAAAGCTCTCATCAAGCCCCAAAAGTTCATTTAAAGCGTGTCTGTCAAAGCCTTCTATCGGGCAACTATCAATGCCCAAACTTGCAGCTGCATTCATCATATTTGTGGCAATTATCATGCATTGTTCATGTGACCACTGAAACGTTAGCTCATCATCATTTTTAAAATTTGCAAGCAAAAAGTCATGGTAAAATTTTTGCCTTGCAGCAATAGCTTCAGGATCTTTATTGGTATTTCTAGCGATCATTTTATTAACGTATGCACTTCCAAATTTTACCTCTTTGATCTTAGCTAAAACGACAACTAAATGCGAACAAGATGTGATTTGCGCTTGATTCCATGAAAGAGCTTTTATTTTTTCTCTAAGCTCTTTATTTTGAACGACTAAGATATCCCACTACTCAAGGCCAGTTGAACTAGGGCTTAACCTGCCAGCTTCTAGTATAAAATCAAACTCTCCAGCACCGATTTTTTTGCTTTCGTCAAAAACCTTGCAAGCATGACGAAATTTTAAAATTTCAAGATAGTTCATCATCTCTCCTTTATAGTTTTTAAAATTATAGAATGGTTAAGTAAATTAAAAGATTTCTCTAACGCAATGAGATAGCATGCTATTTTTAAAAATTTATCTTAAAAATATACCAAACTCACTCTTTGATACCGCAGAACCAACAATAGCTGAGCTTTCATAACCTACTTCTTTTAAGCGTTTTACTGCGAGCATCGCGTCCTTTTCACCAACTGCAAGCAAAAGTCCGCCTGAAGTTTGTGCGTCAAATAGCAAAATGTCAGCTTCTTTGTCTATAAAATGCTTTGCAAATTCGCGGTTTTTATAGCTTCCCTCTGGAATGATGCCCATATCGGCAAATTCCTTTGCGCTTGCAATGATTGGCACATTTTTTTCATAAATTTCAAAACTGATCTTTTCATTTAGCATTTCGCTTAAATGTCCCAAAAAGCCAAATCCAGTCACATCAGTAGCGCCGTAAACTTTAATACCATCAAGTGCTTTTAATGCATAAAAATTTAGCTGTGCCATGATAGTTGCAGCCTCTTTTATCTGCTCCATGCTTAATAAATCAGCCTTTATTGCTGTGCTTAAAATGCCGCTTCCAAGGGGCTTTGTAAGTATCAAAACATTGCCATTTATGGCTGTATTATTTGCCCAAAATTTATCAGGATGCACCCTTCCAGTAACGCTAAGCCCATAATACATCTGCTGTGTCTCGATCGTATGTCCGCCAACGATTATACCGCCACACTCTTTTACTTTATCGGCTCCACCTTGCAAAATTTCGCCTAAAATTTCAGGTGCCAAGTTGCAGCTATCAAAGCCTACGATATTTAGAGCATTTATCACCTCACCACCCATTGCAAAGACGTCGCTTAGGCTATTTGCAGCAGCGATTTGACCGTAGATAAATGGATCATTTACCACAGGCGTTATAAAGTCAAGCGTTTGAACAAGTGCAAGATCACTTGAAATTTTAAAGACACTCGCATCCTCGTTAGAATTGGTGCTTGAGAGCAGATTTGGATGAGATAAATTTAAACTACTAATCGTTTTGTTTAGACCCGACGGGTCAAGCTTAGCAGCTCAACCAGCGGCTCTAACGAACTGCGTAAGCTTTTTGTCGTGGTAGATCATAATTTGATTTGCTCGTGAGTTGAGAGTATGTCGATGATCTCATAAGCATTTGAAATTTCGCCAATCGCAAGATCACTTACTAGCTTATAAGCCTCCAAGCAGCTTCCGCAGCTTAAAATTTTAACACCAGCAGCTTCAAGATCTTTAAGCGGCTTAAAGCTTGGGTGTGAGCGGTTTGTAGTCATCTTTACAGCGTTATTTACGCAGATTATTATCTTTGGTTTTTTCTCAACTTGAAGAAATGCTCCTAAGAATTTTGATAGTAAATTTATTCCCACTTCGCCACTTCCCGCGCGCTCTTCATTCAGATAGAGTACTTTATTATTTTTTGGTGTTATGTCGCAGACAAACTCATCAAAATTTGTAAGCTCAAGCGCATTTTTGCCTTTTGTAGCTAAAATTTTAGTCTCGTTGCCATTGCTTTCTAGGCTAAATTCTATATTTTGATTTTTTAAAAATCTTGAAATATTTTCTTTTGGGGCTAGTGCATTTACCAAAATTTCTAAGCTTTCACCTTCGCTTAAACTATCAAGTGCATTTTTTGTCATTATGACTGGTTTTGGACACTCTAAATTTCTACAATCAATTGTTGTCATGATTTTTCCTTTTGTGATTAGTATTTCAAACCTTGAAACTAGTTTGGATTAT
>ERZ773049.1940-NODE-1940-length-11536-cov-5.038585_pt1 | contig 11536 bp, 9 predicted proteins | sample MGYA00580633_ERZ773049 | MGnify/ENA primary metagenome ERZ773049 (study PRJEB29015, sample SAMEA2737991) | human oral metagenome | biome: human oral; feature: human-associated habitat; material: dental | place: China | collected 2066 ... | reverse complement strand
TGCGATGATGAATTTACTTCTGAATAAGTAGTTTTGAAATGCTAACTTTCATCTCGTGAAGCCCTATGATTTCCCAACTTTCCCATATACTTCCCGCTGTATCCCTGCCTCTTGGAAAAGCATTAAAAGCTCTCTACTTTTGCATCGTCAGACCTGACTAAACGCCCTATGCGCAAGGGCGAGTTATTCATTTCAAAACAATTGGATTATGACGATAAACGAATTACTGGACAAGCCTGTTTGGCAGATGACGGGCGAGGAATTACTCTTCCTTGCGCAACACGGCAATATGTCCACGAGTGGAGAAACTGGTAAGGCTTCCTCCAAAGGAGAAAAGCGATATGTGTATGGGTTGGCTGGCATTGCACGCCTCTTTGGGTGTAGCCTGCCTACAGCTAACCGTATCAAGCAGAGTGGTAAAATCAATCGTGCCATTACGCAAGTGGGGCGCAAGATTATTGTGGATGCCGACCTTGCGCTGGAACTGGCAGGACGAAAGACGGGAGGGCGAGGATGAATACAACTGATTATGAAAACATATGGCAAAAGTCGCTCATTCATGTAACCGATGAGTTTGCGCTCCCTCCTGTTGTACTACAAGCAGGTGAAGCCATTATTGGCACACTGGGGAACTTCAGTGTATCGACAGGTAAGGCGAAAGCTAAGAAGACTTTCAACGTGAGTGCAATCGTAGCTGCAGCTCTTATCAATGGAAAGGTGCTGGAATATCAGGCATCATTTCCTGAAAGTAAACGCACAATTCTTTACTTTGATACGGAACAAAGTCCTTATCATTGCCAACTTGTGATGCAACGTATTTTGAGATTGGCAGGACTGCCGATAGACAAGGAACCGCAGAATTTGAAGTTCAGTCATCTTAGAGCCATTGCTGACCCTAATGAACGCAGAGAAATCATTCGTTACGTCATTTACCATACACCCAATGTGGGTTTGGTAGTCATTGACGGCATTCGGGATTTGATGCTCGACATCAACAATTCAACGGAGGCAACCAAGTTAGTGGGCGAACTGATGCAATGGACGAGCGAGCAAAACATCCACATCCAAACTGTGCTTCACCTCAATAAGGGCGACGACAACGCACGAGGACATATTGGGACGGAACTCAACAACAAGGATGAAACAGTTCTTCAAATCACGAGGGATAACACTATGCCAGAACGTAGTATTGTTGCACCCTCCATCATCCGCTCCAAGCCTTTTGAAAAGTTTGCCTTTCGACTTAAGGAGGTTGAATACGATATTTGCATTCCCCAAATAGATCTCTCATATTCGGACAATGAGCGAAAGCAACATCGCTTCTCCTACCAAGAGTTAAGCACTAACGAACATCAAAAGGCGTTGGAACCAGTATTCTCTACAAGCGAGATTTTGCCATATAGTACACTAATCGTAGCTCTCAAAGAGGCTTATGCTAAGATTGTGGGGCTATCCTATGGGCAAACTAAACTCAAGGAGCTTTTACAATTCTTGCTCAACAAAGGCATAGTGGTTAAGGAAGAACGAGGAAAATATCGGCTCAGCCATAATTCACTACAATAAAGCCTTTGGTCGGTCGGACACAGGCTATATATACCTGAACCAACCTGACCACAGAGAAACGAACTTGGTCGGACGTAAAGGTATGCCTATAGTGTACGACCAACTGACCAAACAAAAATCAACCAGCCTCCAAAAGAAAAAGGTTGACCATCATTCATTTCAAACATCAAAACAAAATCACAATGGATATACAACATATCAAGCAAATCCCAATTACAGATTATTTGCAACAGCAGTGCTATACCCCTACGCGAGTACAAGGCATTCACTATTGGTACTGCTCTCCGCTACGCAACGAAGGTACGCCATCATTCAAAGTAAATACAGAGCGCAACCAATGGTATGACTTCGGAACTGGCGAACATGGAGATATTATAGACCTTGTATGTATTTTACAGCATTGTACCATGTACGAAGCCATTGACTTTCTAATCGGTTCAAAACAAATAGTGCATCAAGATTTTTCTTTTGGCGGTGAAAGAAAAACCCCTAATCACAAATTAGAAATCATATCTGTGCAATCGCTTACCAATCCTTATTTGTTACGTTACATCGCAGAACGAGGAATACCTCTCAGCATCGCCAATAGATTCTGTTCTGAAATTCGATACAATAATACCAATCGGACATACTATGCTATTGGCTTTGCAAACGATGCTGGCGGATGGGAAATTCGTAGTCCTTATTTTAAAGGTTGCATTGCTCCAAAAGCGATTACAACTATTAGTAAAGGCACAGACGTTTTACAAATCTTTGAAGGGTTTATGGATTTCCTTTCGTGGCAAACGCTAAATCCATCTTCAGCTTGCGATACCATAGTTCTTAATTCTTTGGCTCTTTTGCCACGTATTCAAGAGAAGTTAAAAAGCTACAAGCAAGTTGAGAGTTTTCTGGACAATGATGAAGCAGGACAAAAATCGTTTGACGTTTTGAATCAGTTTTACCCATCTGTCATAGACGGATCTGTTCGCTATCAAACTCACAAAGACCTCAACGAATGGCTTGTTTCTCAGTCCAAAGTGCAAGAAAATCAGCCTTCGTTACCAACCACGAAACGTGGCATCAGAAGATAGTATTTATCCGGGAAGCAAGTTTGTGTTTTGAGTATCTCAAAACCTACTTGCTCCCCAAGTTGGGAGGACAAATCCCGCTGGTCTCATCAACAGAAAGAACGATTATGGAACAAAAGAATAAAGGTGGGAGACCCACAAAGACTTTATCAGAGAAGCTAAAATACCAAGTGCTTCTTCGGCTCAACACCATGGAGTGCTACACCCTGTTGGGCAAAGCACGAGAAGCCTCTATTACTCGTACCGAGTTTTTGCGACGTCTCATCACAAAAGCAGAGGTCAAGGCGCGCATCACACCTGGAGAGATGCAACTCATCCGCACGGTTTCAGGTATGGCAAACAATCTCAATCAGATAGCCCTTCGACTCAATGCCTCTGACATTTATGCCCTCAATGAAGACTTGAATGCACTCAAAGTCCTCATTCATGAACTCATCAAACGCTTGAAACCATGATAGCCAAGATTATCAAAGGCGCAGACTTCAGAGGAGTTATCAATTATATGCTTAGCAAAGAGAAAGGAAAAGCTAAGGTTTTAGTGAGTAATAACATTGGTTTTACCGACCAAAACCTATGCGTTCACGAGTTCGCTCTGCAAGCCTCCATGCGCCCGAACGTGCAGAAGCCTGTTTGCCACACGATACTCTCTTTCTCAGCCAGCGATGCCGAGCGACTGACAGATGATGTGATGGTGAAGATTGCCAATGAGTATTTAGAGAAAATGGGCTACGGGAACACGCAGAGCCTTATCGTAAGGCACAGCGACCGCCAGCATCCGCACTTGTACATTTGCATCAATCGCATTGGCAATGATGGCAAGACCATCAGCGACCGCAATGAGAAATACCGCTCTACGAAGATTTGCCGAGAACTGACCGAGCGCTACGGTTTGACACTTGGCGAAGGGAAAAAGGCGGTAAATCGCCACCGACTGCAAGGTGAAGACAAGTTGCGCTATGAGATATTCGATGGAATCAAAGCAATTTTGCCCAAATCGAACAATTGGAAAGACTTTGTCACAGACTTAAACAAACAAGGCATTGCCACTCGTTTCAAGACGAAAGGCAATACGGATGTTGTGCAAGGTATCATCTTCGAAAAGGACGGTTGTAGTTTTAGTGGCTCAAAGATAGACCGCTCCTGTTCTTTCTCGCGCATCCATGCAGAGATAGAGCGAAATATCCAGCAGGCACAGCAACATCTATCGAAAGAGCCAATGGCACATTCGATAGATGAGAGCGGATTTGCAAGCGACTTATCCGATGCACTTAGTGAAGTCTTTACGATGCCGATGCCCAGCGGAGGCGTAGACGTTGATGAACTCCGATTCCAAAAGAAACTTCGCAACAGAGCCAGCCGCAAACGTAGAATTTAATTACCTCAACATTACAATCGTATGAACAACGAAATAGCACCTGTTCTCGATATGCTCGAAGGGCTCAAACAAGAATGCAAAGCCATCATTAAGGCGCAAACAGAACTGCACACCACGCTTGCAGAGCAGCCTGCCAATCCAACAGCAGCGCGCACCACAACGCAAGAGACCGTGCAAATTCATCTCTCCAAAGAGTCGCAAGCTAAAATCAAAGAACACCAACTTTTTGTTTTGGAGGCACTCTCGCAGTCGAGCAAGAAACTTGACCCAAAGTTTGAAGCCTTGCAACAACTCATCCGTGAGCAACAGAAGCCTGTAGAGTACAAGAGCTACTCGCTCTTTGCCTGCGTACAATTAGCCGAGCGCATGCTACTCCTGTTAGTTTGCGGACTGGTCATGGTCAGTTGCTGGTTCTTCGCCATGGGAGCCAATCAACTGCAAACCGCCTCCGATTACGATCTGCGTTACCGCTATCTGCGTATGCAAGGAAAAGGTTCTCCTGTGAGTTTACTTAGGTTGGCAGCACATAGCTTTGCAAAGCCCGGTACAGCGTTTAGACCTGTTCCAATGGCTGTACCGCCCATGTTAATCTCATGTAAGAGTTTGATGTTTCGTTCTATATTGAGAATTTCTTCCTCAAGATTGTTGACATAAGCATTAAACTCTTGGCCCGCCGTCATAGGTACTGCATCCTGCAATTGGGTACGTCCCATCTTCAAAACATCCTTGAACTCTTTGCCCTTATAACGCAAAACGCTGATTAATTTTGCTTTGATTGCCTCATTGTTCAGCGCTGATACACTTCACGATTCACATTGAAAAGTGCCCTTTTCTATCGTGAGAAGGGACGACACCGACAATGCATTCGGCAGAGAAATCAACTGAGATGATGCCATATAAGCAATGATAACGTTTTATAGAAACAAACTTTTTGTCTCGTTCTTAAATACAAAGATAAATGAAAAATGTCATAACTTATTTACAAAATCCTGCATTGTTTTTGTAAAAAAGCAAACAAATCATCTTCTTTTCTCAAAGGAGTTATAGAGATGCTTCTCTTGTATGATGTACCTGATAGTGTTTTATTTCAGCACGCTGAAAGCCGAATGATAACCCATGCTGCATCCAAAGGCAAAGACCATAAAGTTGGATTAAAAAACACAACAAGTGAGATGCGCTCACAATTCCTATGACTTTGTAGCCTAATCTGGGGCAAAACGCACGATGAAATGAGACAGATTGCGAGATGATTAACCTCACTTTACATTATATGAAAAATGAGTTAAAGAAGCAATTAATTCCTATCTATTAAATCTTTTTAATGATAGATTTACAGCAACCTACTTAAAAAATCTATAAATTTGTATTTAATACTTGAATCATTAGTAAAAGATAATCGGACAACCCATTAGTTAGGTATGAAGAAAGAGATGCTGTTGATGGCTATCATCACGTTGATTGTAGTCACAGGATGCCGCAAAAACAAGGAAGACAGCGACCAAACGGTCTATGCAGTAACGTCTCCTTGGGTAACCAATACACAAGTTTCAAAAGACTATGTGGCCAATATTGAATCGCGAAAAAACATAGAAGTACGCGCACAGCAGGAGGGAATTCTGCAGCAAGTCTATGTCACTGAAGGGCAACAGGTGCGAGCCGGTCAGCCTCTTTTCCGCATTTCGATTGTTGGAGCGCAACAGAATGTGGCGCGGACAAAGGCAGAAGCCGAGCAAGCACGCATTGAACTGCAAAACACAACAACGCTAACGAGGGGGCAAATTGTTTCGCCCAATGCACAAAAGATGGCTAAAGCGAAGCTCAATGCAGCCTTGGCAGATTATAAATTGGCACAGATTCAAGCACGGTTATGCTTAATCAGCGCCCCATTTACAGGCGTTATAGGGAGTCTTCCGAAAAAGATTGGAAGCTTAGTGCAGGGAGGTGACTTGCTCACTACACTATCCGACAACTCGTCACTCAACGTATATTTCAACATCTCTGAACCCGAATATATAGACTATCAGCAACATTCTGCCGAGCGAAACAAACTTCCTTTAACGCTGATTCTTGCCAATGGAAGCGCCTTTTCTGCTAAAGGCTACATCCAAAATATAGCTGGTGAGTTTGACAGTAGCTCTGGAAATATTGCTCTTCGTGCCCGCTTTGCCAATCCGAAAGGCTTGCTTCGCAATGGCGAAACAGGCACAGTGCGCATCAATATGCCTTTACACAATGTGTTGGTAATCCCACAACAGGCCACGTATGAAGAGGAAGACCGCCGTTATGTGTTTGTGGTTGATGGCGCAGGCTATGCACATTCACGTGAGATTAAAGTGGCTTTTGAACAACCAGAGGTGTTTATTATCGCCGAAGGAGTAACTGCCAACGACAAGATTCTATTGAGTGGAGTGCAGAAAGTGCATGATGGTCAACACGTAAAGACGCGTTATTACACACCAAGTGAAGCCATGAAGCGTGTTCAACTGAATGCCGACTAAGGCTTTCAGGTGGCTTTTCATCACACTTTACAACAGAAAAAGGTTCTCACACCGTATTATTTCATGATGAGAACAACCATTTATAAGAAGAAAAAAAAGACGCTAATAAACAGTCAATATGTTTCAAAAGTTTATTCGAAGACCAGTACTTGCCATCGTTGTTTCATTGGTAATCGTCTTCATTGGCATTCTTTCGCTGTTCAATTTACCCATTACTCAGTTCCCATCTATATCCCCTCCAAAGGTTAATGTGGTAGCCGATTATCCGGGAGCCAACAATGAACTGATGATTAAGTCAGTGCTTATTCCTCTTGAACAGGCACTGAATGGTGTGCCCGGAATGAAGTATATCGAGTCGGATGCAGGCAATGACGGCGAAGGAGAGATAAACATTGTCTTCAAACTTGGTACAGATCCAAATGTCGATGCTATCAATGTGCAAAACCGAGTGTCGGCAGCGACCAACAAACTACCGCCAGCTGTTGTGCGCGAAGGTGTGAAAATATCTCGTGAGGAGCCTAATATCCTCATGTATATCAACCTATATAGCGATGCCCCTAAAGTCGACCAGAACTTCCTTTTCAATTATGCGGACATCAATATCTCCCCAGAACTCGCCCGCGTTGATGGCGTTGGAGATCTTGATATCCTTGGAACGAGGAGCTTTGCCATGCGTGTTTGGCTTAAGCCTGATAAGCTTACAGCCTATGGTTTGTCTGCAACCGACATCACAGATGCCTTACAACAGCAGAGCATTGAAGCCTCTCCAGGCAAGCTTGGGGAAAGTTCGGGCAAGCATGCACAAAGCTTTGAGTATGTGTTGAAGTATCCAGGACGTTATACAACGCCTGAAGAGTATAGCAATATTGTCGTGAAATCAACTCCTGATGGGCAATTTATTAGACTCAAAGATGTAGCAGATGTGAGCCTCGGGAGTGAGGTTTATGACATATATTCTACGTTGAATGGTCACCCATCCGCAGCCATAACACTGAAACAAGCCTATGGGTCGAACGCACGACAAGTTATTCAGAACGTCAAGAAAACTATGGCTCATCTTCAAAAAGACATGCCAAAGGGCATGCATTATGAGTTGAGTTACGACATCAGTAGATTCCTTGATGCCTCTATAGAAAAGGTAATTCACACGCTGTTTGAAGCCTTTATACTCGTTGGTTTCGTTGTATTCTTGTTCCTTGGAGACTGGCGTTCTGCCCTCATTCCATGCCTTGCAGTCCCTGTTTCGTTAATAGGTAGCTTCGCAGTCATGAATGCTTTCGGCATAACGCTTAACATGATATCGCTCTTTGCCTTAGTAATGGCGATTGGAATCGTGGTCGATGATGCCATTGTGGTAATCGAAGCGGTCAATGTGAAGATAGCCCAAGAAGGCTTAGAACCTTTGGAAGCCACGCAAAAGGCAATGAAAGAAATCAGTGGAGCCATAGTAGCCGTGACATTGGTTATGGCATCTGTGTTCATTCCTGTAGCCTTTATGGGTGGGCCAGAAGGCATGTTTTATCGGCAGTTTTCAATCACAATAGCTTCAGGAATCGTGCTTTCGGGCTTCACAGCCCTAACACTTACGCCCTCGCTTTGTGCGCTAATATTGACTCGAGAGCGTGATAACCACATCAAAAAGACGTGGCTTAATCGTGTACTTGATAAGTTTAATGCGGGCTTTGACAAAGGAATCGGCGGCTATCGCAACGTGCTTCAACGCACTGTTTCGAGGAAGATTATCACGCTTCCGCTATTACTTTTGTTCTGCATTGGAGCCTTCTTTATCAACAATTCGTTACCTTCGGGTTTTATTCCTCAAGAAGATCAGGGCATGATTTACGCTGTAATTGAGACACCACCTGGTGCTACTATTGAGCGAACGAATAAGGTTGCACATCAACTTGCGAGTATAATTGCAAAGGAAGATGGCATAGAAAGTGTGTCTTCTTTGGCTGGATATGAGATCCTTTCTGAAGGAACCAGTGCCAACTCGGGTTCGTGTTTGATTAATCTTAAGCCTTGGAAGGAACGCAGTCGGACGGCAAAAGAGATTATCAATGACCTTGAAAACAAGTGCCAACAGATAACAGATGCCAACATAGAATTCTTCGAACCACCTTCTATTCCAGGCTATGGTGCGGCGTCAGGTTTCGAGCTTCGACTCCTCGATAAGACTGGAAGTAACGACTATCATGCTATGGAAAAGGTCAGCAAGAGCTTCGTTTCAGCTCTTAATAAGCGTCCAGAAATAGGCTCAGCCTTTACCTTTTACTCGGCCAGTTTCCCTCAATACATGCTCCGAGTAGATAATGGTATCGCCGCACAAAAAGGCATTACACTTGGTACAGCCATGGATAATCTCTCCACATTGATTGGTTCTGACTACGAAACGGGCTTCGTTCGATTTGGTAAGCCCTATAAGGTCATCGTGCAAGCCGACCCAAAATATCGTGCTTTTCCACAAGACTTGATGCAGTTAAATGTTAAGAACGACCAAGGAGAAATGGTGCCTTATGCCGACTTCTTACACATGGAAAAGGTATATGGAATGAGTGAGATGACGCGACATAATCTATATAATTCTGCCGAAGTTACAGGCTCGGCAGCAGCTGGATACAGTAGTGGTCAGGCCATCAAAGCTATCGAAGAGGTGGCTACTTCGACGCTACCTCACGGCTATGATTACGACTTTGCCGGCATCACTAAAGACGAAGTAGACCAAGGAAACCAAGCGTTGATCATCTTTATTGTATGTTTAACGTTCGTCTATCTCATCCTTTCAGCACAATATGAGAACTTCCTTTTGCCACTTCCTATTATTACTTGTCTACCCGCGGGCATCTGTGGAACATTCATTTTCCTAAAACTCACAGGATTGGAAAACAACATCTACGCCCAAGTTGCTATGGTCATGCTGATTGGTTTGCTTGGAAAGAATGCCGTGTTAATGGTTGAATATGCCGTGCAACGCCACAACTTAGGCAAGAGTATACGTGCAGCGGCCATCGAAGGTGCGGCAGCTCGCTTCCGTCCTATACTCATGACATCGTTCGCTTTCATAGCCGGCTTGCTGCCATTAGTATTTGCTCACGGTGCAGGGGCTATTGGAAACCGAACCATTGGCACGGCAGCTGCGGGTGGAATGCTATTCGGAACATGCTTCGGACTCATTCTCGTTCCGGGATTGTATTATATCTTTGGGCGCATGGCCGACCATGTAAAGATGGTTCGTTACCAACGAAACAAGCCATTGACTGAGGAGAAAGACAAACGATATAAACTTGAAAATGATGAAAAGAAATAATATTTTCCTTCTTATTCTGCTTTCCATCGGAGTGTCATCTTGCAAGACTCCCCAAGCGACGCAAGTCAATAGCCGCACACGTTTGCAGCTACCCACGCAATATAATGGTGATACGCTGACGGCGAAGACTACGCCTACGTCATGGAAAATGTTTTTCACCGACCCACAACTCAAGGCACTTATCGACTCCGCTTTAGTCAATAATCAAGACTTAAAGATAACATTGCAGCAGATAGCTGTAGCAAAAAGCGGAATGATTGCAGCCAAAGGAGCCATGCTTCCATCGCTTTCCGTGGGGGCAGAAGTAGGAGTTAGCAAGGCCGGACGATACACAAGTGAGGGTGCCGGCAATGCTTCTACCGAGATGACTCCAGGAAAACTCATCCCCGATCCACTCATGAACTATCACCCGGGCTTTGCTTTTGACTGGGAACTCGACCTCTTTGGCAAGTTGAAGTCAAGCAAAAAAGCGGCTGTCGAGCGTTATTTGGCAACCTTAGAAGGCCAGAATGCCGTGCGCGCTTCATTGATTTCACAAGTCGCAAGCAATTATTATACCTTGTTGGCTCTAGATAACAAGCTCGCACTTATACGCAAATACATCGATCTTCAGCGTCAGGCGGAAAAGATAGCAGAGATACAAAAGGAGGCCGATAGCGACACAGAACTGGCTGTTGAGAAGTTCAAAGCAGAGCTTGCAAAGGCGCGTTCGCAGGAGTTTGCATTGAAACAAGAGATTACCGAATGTGAAAATGCACTCAACTTACTGCTCGGTCGTTACCCAACGCCTATTCAACGAGACGCCAAACAGTTGTTGAATGAAGACGTGAAAATGGTCGTTACAGGACTCCCTTCCAATCTTTTGAGCCACCGACCCGATATCCGTCAGGCTGAACATGAACTCGCTGCAGCTCATTGGGACGTAGAAACGGCGCGCAAAGCCTTCTTGCCTTCGGTAAACATTAGTGCCACTTTAGGACTTGAAGCCTTTAATCCTACCTACCTAACGCGTATGCCAAAGTCGCTCGCTTACAGTGTCGTGGGAGGACTAACTGCACCACTTATCAACCGAAAAGCTATCAAAGCTAACTTCCAACAGGCTGATGCCGCACAGCTACAAGCCTTATATGAATATGACAAAACACTGCTCACAGCTTATTCAGAGGTATGTACGCTGCTGTCAAAGAACAAGAATCTCGCCGCCTATTATGTGTTAAAAGAGGAAGAAGTGAAGACTTTGGAACACTCGATTGAGGTGTCTCGTCAACTTTATATGAACGGACGAGCTACTTATCTCGATGTACTTGAGGCCGAACGCGATGCACTTGATGCCCAAATGGAACTGCTTGAAACACGCCAACAGCAGCTTTCCTGTGTCGTAGACCTATATAGAAGTCTTGGAGAATAGGCTCATCAGGCATAAAAGCAAATGATTTTTTGGAATGATTTATTCGTAATCACTAATTTTTTCAGAGGCAAACATATTAAGACCTCTGCAAAACTCCTCCTATAATTTACGCCAGTTCGGGATAAGTATTGGCTTAGAATAGTTTCAATTGCCTACTCTTTTCAATACTCACAGGCAGTGCCTCGGGCTTATTCTCGAAGAAATTGTAAGCAGCCAATGCCGCACAAAGATTCATGAGAAAGTTATGTACGGAGCGATGGCGTGAATGGACAAGGTTGGCCTTGTTCTTGAGCAGTTCGTTGATGCATTCTATTA
>ERZ773049.1939-NODE-1939-length-11538-cov-8.978403_pt1 | contig 11538 bp, 15 predicted proteins | sample MGYA00580633_ERZ773049 | MGnify/ENA primary metagenome ERZ773049 (study PRJEB29015, sample SAMEA2737991) | human oral metagenome | biome: human oral; feature: human-associated habitat; material: dental | place: China | collected 2066 ... | reverse complement strand
GTCGATCGTCAGGTACTCGGCCGAGGAGCAGTCCAGCTTCTTCTTGCGGGTCGCCCCATCGAAGAGAGCCTCATCGAGCCATTCCGTTTCGCAAAACAACTCGCGAAGGCGCGCAACAGCGACGGCCTGCACGAGGTCGAAGTCGCTCGCATTGAAGTTTTCCGTGGAATCCCAATCCCAGATGACGACCCCGAGGGCTACCGTCGCAACCTTGAACAAAAGTCACAGTGGGAGTACGGACATCAGGGTATAGTTTCAGTAACTCTGCGTCCTCTGAAATACAACTGGGAGTGGCACGACGGCGAGAAAACTCCGATTCGCTCAGCTCGCAGAGAAAAAGGCGTCGATGTCATGTGTGCCCTCGCACTCGTTCGACTCGCACGATCAGGAAACTACGATGTGGTTACCCTTGCTTCACGAGATACAGACCTTGCCCCAGCCCTTGACGAGGCACACAAACTCCAGACTGCGAAGATCGAAGCCTCAAAGTGGTATGACCCTTCCGACAGACGAACATTCGGCAACATCAAAACCGATGCGCGAATCTGGACGACTTCCATGAAGCGTGACCACTTTACAGCTTCACTCGACCCCCGCGAATACCTGTAACCTCAACGACCAACTCGCTGCTCACAATCCTTGAGCGACACCATGAAGATGCACATCTACGGGCCTTGCGGACAGGACTGTCCCACCGTTCTCATCATTCACCCGATGCTGTCCTCGGCCTTGAGCATGAAGGCCGCGCTCTGCGATCACATGGGCTCCGGCCTGCGCTTTCTCGTGCCGGACCTGTCCGCCCACGGGGACGAGGCCGGGGTCCCCTACGTGGCGGCGGCGGCAGAGGCGGCGGTGATCAACGAGTGACTGACCTCGCAAGGAGTACATCGCTTGTCTCTAGGATTTGGCGCGTCGCTCGGCGGGGTCATCCTGTTCGAGCTACTGCGATTCCCGGACCTCGCATGTGACCGACTCTATATTGAAGGGGTGAGCTTCTACTCGGGCGGGCCCGTGGCCCGAGTCGGCGGGTCCATTCTCAGCCGTGTCATGGTCACGAAACACCGGAAGGCCGTGCGGGATCCCGAGGCCGGAGCACGCAAGCTCGCGCGCCTCTACGGCGAGCAGGCCGCTCACGCGATGGTCGCTAGTTTCGCCGCGATGAGCGAAGAGAGCATCCGCGCGATCGTACGCGACTGCTCGCACGTCAGCCTGCCACCCCTCTCACCCGCCATTCAGCGGCGCTGCACGTTCACGTACGGGCAGAAAGACTCAGACCTGCGACTCGCGCGGCGCGTGATTCCGCGACTCTATCCGCAGGCCAAGCTGCGCGTCTGGGCGGGGTGGGGGCACTACGAGTACACGAGCCGCGGTTCGCTCACGTACGGGGCGATGCTGCGCAGGCTCGTCCGAGAGGGGCGTTAGCTCCCGCTGTCGCGTGGAGCAAACGGCTCACGCGGATAGGTTATGCGGATACGGATAGGTTATTCACTTGCGGATAGGTTAACAAGCTATCCACATGCTCGTAACCTATCCACATGTTCGCAACCTATCCGCGTAGGCGAGCACGGAACCTCGATCCGAGATCACACTATTCCTCCACTGTCGAACAAAGTGACAGGTCAACAAAAAGCTATCGATACCCAAGTTCCAGAAACGCTCGAGGCGACTGCAGGGCATCCTCCAGAAGCCCCGCGCGGGCAAGACCCACCACTTTAGCCACAGTCCTTGCCTGACAGTTGATCGACCGCTCAGGATTATGCTCGATATCGGTGAATGCATCGAACATCATTACCTGCTCAACGATCTCATCATCACGACAAAGAGCCGAGGCGTACAACCAGTCGTAAAAATAAGTCTTCGGCTCTAATGGGAATTCATGTGCAAAATACTTGAAACCGACGAGCTTTCCACTTTCCCTCAGTCGCCGATCTGTTTTTGCTGCACGACTCGAGACATCGAGAAGATCAACAAACGGGCCACCATGCGCAAACACCTTTGAAGCCTGGAACGCACATTCAACACTGTAACTTCCGCGTTCCGGATGCTCAATCATCAAATTGAAAGCGCTTAACTGAACTCCAAGGTCTCTTTCACTCTTGGATGAAACCTCCAGAACGCGCGACGAAGGAAACTTAGCCACATACGACGCATGCAACCTTGCAATCGAACGCCGCTTCTGCTGAATAGAAGATCCGGAAAATTGTTCAAATTCCAGAGACAATTCCGAAACATACGGACTCTCAGAGCCAGGCACAAACACCAGCCTACGAGCCATGACGAGCCACCTTCTCACTCAACACGGTATCCAAACAATCAAGGAAGACAAAAATGCTCAAACTCTCGAGAATTTTCACTTTCCACTGACTACAGATTCTTTCATACTTATTCAAACTGCGCAACATTGCGCGCTCATTTTACGAAATGAGCCTGACAAACAAATCGCTCGTTCCACTGCAAAGCCAGCCTGATATCAGACTCTGCTATTGCCCTCTCGCACGTTTGCGAAAGGCCAGCGCGCCGAGGCCGTGGGCCCCGAAACCGAGCACGCTATAGCCCACCCCGTAGATGAGGGCACTGTCGTTGAGGAACAGGTACATCGGCGCCAAGAAACATACGAAGGGAGCGAGCAGCCACAGGAAGCTGAAGCCCTCCTTCACACCGTCCCAGGCGCCGAAAACCATCGCTAGTACCGGTAGGATCGCGAGCAGAATCAGGAACGCGGCGCTCTTCACGATGTCCATCGAGTCCGAGAAGGACATGAAGCTGAACCAAGCCGCCGGCACCAGCAGGTAGATGCCGAAGAGCACGGCGATACGAATCCACGTTGATCTAGTCGCCCACCTCATGAATCAATGATACGTGAATGATCCGAAAGAAAATGGGATTCGACAGCCGTGTTTATCCAATGACACGACCACGCGTCGATGGAGCCAGCACCAAGGCTGGACCCCATCGACGCGTTGACTGCACACCCCTCCCTCAGCGTCCCCACGAGGAGACGGCCTCGGGCCACTAGCTATCCGCAGAAGCTGCCGAATAGGCCGCGCTTCTTCCGGGCGGCGGCATACTCCTCGTCGGTGTGCTCCTTATTGCACCACTGTTCGTCGGGCACCCGGGCCTTCACCGAGTCGATGTGCTTGCCGCAGCCCTTCCAGGTGGTCTTTCCGCATACCTCGCAGGTGGTGGGTCGACACATTGTTTTCTCCTTGTGGTGTTGTGCCTCGGATCCGTTGCGGATTCGTTGCGCATTGATAAGTGTTCTATTCGTGATAGTGGATCTATCGACGCTTTAGGTCAGGCGGAGGAAAAGCTGCTCAAGCTCCTCCATCGTCACCCTGTCCGCAGCCACGAACGATTCCGTTCGCGCCGACAGAGGGTCGGCCTCGTTCCGTGAGCCGACAACCTCCTGCGCACACTGCGACATGATCGTCGCGACCGCGAGGTAGCTAGCTCGTTTCATCGCGGAGTTAACGGCCGCGAACTGAGTCAAGACCTCCCGGCAGTTACCGTCCCCGCTTTCCAGCTGCTCGATGAGAGCGTCGAGTTGGCCGCGGGCGCGTTTGAGGCGATTGACGATCTGTGCTTGCGTTGCCATGCGCTAGCGGTCCCTTTCCGCGGCGAGCACGGTCTCGGCCCTCTCGCCGAGCCACGCCCGCAGCGTCTGGATACCGCCCGACAGCATGGTCACGTTGAAGCCTGCCGCGCGCACGATGCGGTAGCCAATCCAGGAGCGCACGCCGGCGGCGCACATGACGACGAATGGCCGGTCGCCGATCTCCTCGTCGACCCAGGCTTGCACCTCGTCGAGGCGGTCGCGCAGCTGCGTGTGCGGAATGTTCAGGGAGTTGGGCATGTGACCCTGCGCGTACTCGGCCGGCGTGCGCACGTCCAGCACCGGCATGTCCTCGGTGAGCTCGTTTGGTCCGGTCAGTGCCAGCTGCCCGGTCAGCACGTTGTGGGCGACCATGCCGGTCTGGTTCACCGGGTCCTTGGCTTGGCCGTACGGTGGCGCGTACGCCAGATCCAGGTCCATGAGATCGGGGGCTGCGAGGCGGGCCCGCATCGCCGTCGCAATGACGTCGATCCTGCGGTCCACGCCTTCGGCGCCGACCGCTTGCGCGCCGAGGATCTGCCCGTCGGTGCCGACGTGCATGAGGATGTGCACGGGCTGGGCACCGGGGAAATAGCCCGCGTGCTGGTTCGCGTGCGTGTGCACCGTGAAGTACTGCGTGCCCGAGGCATCAAGCGCCTGGCGGTTGGCACCGGTCATGGCGGCGGTGAGCCCGCCCACCCGGACGATAGCGGTGCCCTGGGGGCTCGGGACAGGTCGGGCGGTGGCCTCGCCGCGTTCGGCGTCGGCGATCGCGTCGGCGATGAGGCGTCCGCCGCGGTTCGCGGGACCGGCCAGCGCAACTGGACGGTCCTGGTCGCAGCCGATCGTGCCGTCGCCGATGGCGTAGATGTCGTCGGCGCTGGTGCGGCCATGATCGTCGATGACGACGTAGCCCCGGCGGGTCTGGATGCCAGCTGCCTGGGCGACCGCGGTGTCGGGGCGGACGCCGACGGACAGGACGATGACGTCGGCGTCCAGCGCGGTGCCGTCGGAGAGGGTCACGACATCGTTGTTGTCAGCGTGGGCGATGGCCTGGGCGGCGACGCCCGCGTGGACGTCCACGCCCAGGTTTCGCAGCTCTTGGGCGACCAGCGTTGCCATCTCGACCTCGAGCGGCGGCAGGACGTGCTCGGCGAGCTCGACGAGGTGGGTTTCGAAACCACGAGCGGCGAGGGCCTCGGCGGCCTCGATACCGATGAAGCCGGCACCGAGCACGATGGCGCGGGTGCCCGAGGCTTCGCGCAGGGCGAGAGCATCATCAACCGTGCGCAGGGTGCGCACGCGCGGGGAGTCGAGGCCGTCGATCGGCGGACGTGCGGCGAGCGCGCCGGGAGAGAGGATCAGGTAGTCGTAGGAAAGCGTGTAAGTGTTGCCCGCGCCCGTGTCGGTGACCGCGACGCAGTGGTTATCGGGGTCAATCCCGGTGACCTCGGAGTTGATGCGCACATCCAGATTCAGGGCGGCCTTGAGGGATTGCGGGGTGTGCAGGAGGAGCTTGGCGGGGTCGTCGATCTCGCCGCCGACGTAGTACGGGAGCCCACAGTTCGCGAATGACACGTACTTGCTGCGTTCCAACACGATGATCTCGGCGTCCTCGGCGCGCCTGCGCAGGCGCGCCGCCGCGCTCATGCCACCCGCGACCCCTCCGACGACCACTACTCGCATGTTCGGCTCACTTTCTGTCTCTGTCCCAATGGCGAGACGTGCCCGCCGCGACACGATTGATAATACCCCCAGGGGTATCAGGAGGCAACGGTAACTCCGCGCCCAACCATCACAACATCGCGCCTCAGCACACAAGACCGGTAGCGTCCCGCATAGTGTGTAACCGTGTGGTGATCGGCCCGTTTGACATGCGTGCGGTCACCGCGTGATCCTTCGAGAAAGCTCTCCACTTCTCACTCGAAACGATGTGGAGGCACAACGATGACCGCTCCTCGCGTTATCGACCCCGCTGGCGGGGCAGCAGGCGGCGATCGCCGCAGGGACGCGGGCGCATCCGGAAGTTGAGCACAAACGCGAGGAGGGGGTCTCGACCCACGGCGCAACGTGTATTTTTGACGCATAGTATTCCTCGTAGGCACGAGGAGGAATATTATGCCCAACAAGGACATGATTGCAGTTATCCAGCGCGCAGCTGAAGCTCTCTCCCCCGCCATGTGGTCCGCGCATGGGGCAGCGCTTCAGGACGCCGATTCACGTATGCGCGGCCTCGCGCACGAGAGATACCCTGCGCTGCGTCCGCTCGTCGCGCGCGAGTCTGCGTGAGCTCCTGATGGCCGATGAGATTCTTCCTCCGGGGTGGCGCATTGCCGGTAGGCCGCAGCAGATGGCGCAACTGATCATAGAGTCGGACGATGTCACTGCGCGATTCTTGAAGGAGTCGCCGACGGTTTTCCCCAGCGGGGTTCCAGCTGCGGGCAGGAATGGGGCACGACAGGCCTTTTGGCGACCCCCTCTCCTTGAGGTCGACAGCCCGATACCCCAGCTGAATCTTCTGCTCCTGTGGGACAACAACACCCCTGGCCGCGCGGATGACGGTTTCACCCTGCGCCTGGTTCACCCGAAGGGGCAGGGTAGGTACCTGGGCAAGACTCCTATCGATGCAAGCATTCCCCTGAGCGAGGACCTCAACTGGCTGAGTTCCTTGCGGTTCACTGATGCGCAAGAGAACGCGCAGGAGGACTTCTTTGCGCAGATCGACGCCGACGAGGCTGAGGGACATGGCTTCGCGGGCTAACTACTACGGTGGGCGCCTGGGGGTTCTCCTTGCCCTGGAGGGGATAACGCAGGCACAGGTAGCCGAGCGGCTTGGAGTATCGCAGGGAGCTGTCTCGAAGGTCATCCACGGCGTATCACCGCTTTCCGAGGACCTGGCTGTTCGGCTCGCTGCTGAATTCACCGTTCCCCTCTCATTCTTTGCGCGCGCGCCGCGGGCATCAGACGCTGCTGCGGTGACGTTCCGCAAGAAGGCGTCGACGAGGGCCTTTGAGGAACGTAGGATCGGGGCGCTCACGCAGCTTGCGGGGGACCTGTGGCGCGCAGCGTCGCAGCGTTCGGGATACTATCCATTCACACCTCCCGACGTGCTGGACATGGATGCGGACGATGCAGCCACGGCGGTCCGTGAGGCCGCAGGATTAGGAGCGGACGCCCCGGTCGCATCGATGACTCGCATGGTGGAGCGTATGGGTGTTGCGGTCGTCGCAAACCTGGACCCACAACGTTCCTATGGAACGACAATGGCGGGCGTATCGCGCCCCTCTGCCAGTGAGAATCGGCCCGTGATGGCAACCTTGGGGCCCGAGCGGGGCGACGTACAGCGTATGACGATCGCCCACGAGCTCGCTCATCTGCTCTTCGACCACGACCTGGCGACCCCTCCTCGTGCGAGGTCGCCACGTGAACGCATGGCCTTCGAATTCGCGGGAGCGCTCCTCCTGCCAGCGGCACCCATGCGCGCCTCAATTGGCGAGCGGTCGACGATTCCCGATTACATGCGCCTCAAGGCACGATTCGGGGTGTCACTCATGGCCATCGTGAAGCGCGCCGAAGGGCTACACCTGATCTCGCCCGGGCGCGCGAAGAGCATGTACGGACAGATCAACGCGCGCGGCTGGCGCCTCGACGAACCTGTTGACGTCCCCGTCGAAAGGCCCTCACTCCTCACGCAGGCAACCGAACGCGCCTGGCCGGGCACCCCCTTCAAACGAGTCAGCGAAGCAACAGGCGTGCCCACCACGCTTATCGCCGCTTGGATAGGCACCAACTCCAACGCAGCCCACCGGCAGCAGGGCGCCAAGGTAATCAACCTCGCCGCTAGACGAGCGCTGCTCTCAACTACCTCACGATGACCCACCCCAAACCAAACTTCCGCGAGCCCCACATGGACGCTCGAGGGAGTCATTTTGCGCTGGGCGCATGAAAAGCGCCCGTTTGAGGCGCGTTTTCGACTGCTTAGGAGCGGAATCCTATCTGAGCGCGGCGCTGCCAGGCCTCGACAACCCCGCCGGGCAGGTCGATCTCCTCGGCGATGAGAGCCGGGCCCGGCCCGACGAGACTGCCGGCGCGTGGGTACAGGCCCGGGGCAATGAACCGGCGGGCGACGCATACACGACCTGCGCCGCAAACACCACGATCACGCCACCAGACAGAGCATGCGCGTTCATTGCCGTGCCTCCACGCTCTCAATCTGAGGAATACACTCCACTGTTCGCTCGGTGTTGTTCTCCAGCTTTGAGCCGCGAGACGCACCGTGCCGTGGACGGTACTCTCAGCGCAACCGTGCACCCTCCCACGCATCGGAGCGAACCAGCACCACCGCCAAGCCAGCGAGTACCAGGCCAGGAACAAGCAACCAGTCGGGCCAGCCCCCTTGGTTCTCGAGGCAGCGGATACCCAGCCCCTTCACAAGGCCGAACGCCAAGGCCAGGCCACCATTCAATGATCGTCACAGCCACAAAGACCGACGGGACGTGATATCCTTCTTCACGAGCAACCTTTTCGCCTGCTCTCGCGCCCCCGCGTTGCAAACGCTGGGGCGCATCTCTTTACCTTGTTCGCCAATGAACGTGATTCCTCGCGACGGCGCGGTCGGTCTACCAGGTGCTCGCCAGAATCCGAATCGGCGGGGTGAGTCTTCTCGAGCGGGTGCGGGTCGTGACTCCTGCGGTCAGACCCGCGCCGACATCGAGGGTGAGGCCGGGGGCGCGGTCAGGAGGGCAGCGGTGCCGCGGGTCCACCTCGATAACGGGCTCTTCATAATTGGGGGTGTAGTTGGGGTCTGAATCCTCCTGTTTCGAGGAGTGCTCGGGTGGTGTAGTTGGTGAGGTTTCGCAAGTCCGAGGGCGGAGCCGCGTAGGTGTTCGAGGCGGCCGTTGATGGTTTCGGTGGGGGCGCCTGTGGTGTGGGGGTGGTCGAAGTAGGTCAGGATGTCCCCGGCTCGGCGTTTGAGTGTCCTGCCCAGCGTAATGAGCTCCGTGAGGGAGCGAGGGACGCCCGCGTCGCTGAGACAGGCTATTTCGGCTTGCATCAGGGCCTTGCCCACGCGCGTGTCGGGCGCGCGGTATGCATCGATGATGTTCTGGTAGACGCTCCAGGTGACCTCGAGGGCGACGCGGCAATCGCTGGCGAACAGGTCGGCTAGCTGGTGTTGTTCGCGTGGGGTGAGTAGGCATGACCGGGTGTGTAATATCCTGCGGGCCTTGTACAGGGGATCCGTGGCACGCCCGCGCCGATGGCGCAGTTCCTGCCCGGTAGGTTTGCAGCACTCATCGAGAGCATCACCGGCAAGGTGCACGACGTGGAAGGGGATCCATGACCGCCCTCGCGCCGGGGAGTTTTTCGGCGGCGGCGCTCGTAAAGCCGGTGAATCCATCCATCGCGACGACCTCAATGCGCTCGCGCCAAGTGGGCCTGTGTGCAAGTTGTTGGTGGTTTGTTGATGGGGCTGTTGTCTGGGCCGCTTGGTGTAGTTCATTCGGTGGAGGATTTGCCGCCGAGGCTGGTGTGGATGCGGCGCCGGTTGTAGACGTTTTCGATCCAGGTGGCGACCCCGGTGTAGACCTGGTCGCGGGTGGTGACGGTGCGCCGGTAGTAGTACTCGGTTGTGAGGGTGGCCCAAAGGGATTCGGCCATGGCGTTATCCCAGCACACTCCGGCCTGCCCCATCGACACGCTTCCTTTCACGGCGTGCATGTAGGCGGCCAGTTTCTGGGAGGTGAACTGTGTTCCCCGATCAGCGTGGAGCACGACCCCTGCGGGGGAAGCCTCCGCGGGTGGTAGCGGCCATGTCGAGCGCGGTGATGACCAGGTCGGTGCTTTGCTGCTCGCCCATGGCGTATCCGAGCACTCGGCGCGAGTGCGCATCGCGTACGGCGCGCAGGTAGACTCAGCCTTGGGCGCACCGCAGGTAGGTAAAGTCCGTGATCCGCACGCGGTCAGTCGCGTCTTGGTCCCACTGGCGGGCGCAGTGATCCTCATGGGCCACAGGACCGCGCTTGCTGTGACGCGGGCGCGCATGTAACCCTGTCAGGCCCAGGCGGCGCATTGACTGGACAACCGCCCGCACCCCCACATCCACGCCACCGCGCGTCAGGGCGCACTGGATGCGAGCAGCGCCATAGGTGCTGCCCCAGACCTCGAAGGCGCTGGCTTTTCCCACATACTCATTCTCCTTCTCCAGCTCGCGCACCCGCCTGCGCACAGCAGTGACCTCAGCTTCCATCTCGCGTGGATCAGGACGGCCCTCACACACAGCCTAGCGTCGCTCGCGCTCGAGTTTGACCCACCAGCCCACCACCGACTCACCCAGCCCTCAATCCCGAGCCACAAACGCGATCGCAGACCCCGTATCCAACACCAGAGTCACAACATCACGACGATACTCCGGAGTAAAACGACGACGAGAACCCATAACAGGCACCTCACTCTCCGCAGGCACACACACCCGCTTCACGAAGTATCAACAACACCAGACAAAGCCCAGCGTGGCGCGTGGTGCTGGGGTCCCGTCGGTCTGGGGTGTGGTGCCTGCTGGGGGTTTAGTGGCCTTGTTTTTCTTCTGCGGTGTCGGTGTTGTTGATGATGAGGTGGTCGAGGCGGAAGGGGTCGGTTGTTTCGGTGGTGGTGACCAGGCCGTTGATGGTTTGTGTGTCTCCGGTGAAGGGGTTGGTGGCGGTGCCTGCCCAGGTGGTGGTCAGGGTGATGGTGCGTGTGGCCTTGGGGTAGGGGCCGTCGAGGAAGGACTTCCACCCGCCTGGTGCGGCGTAGTAGTGGCGTATCAGGGCCGGGTCGGTGTTGGGGTCCATACCCGTCACCCACGCTGCTCCTGGTGAGGACGTGACTGTGCCCGGGGTGTCGTCTCCCCAGTCCCACGTGTACTCCTGGGCTGTGAGGGTCACGGTGACCTCTCTTCCCAGCAGGGTGATGGTGTGGGTTTGGGTGGGGTGAGTGACGTTGACGAGGGTGGGGATGAGCCGGTTCGTGTAGGACACCCCCTCGGGACGCTTACGCAGGCCTGCGCCGTCAGGGTGGATGAGGGTGGCTGCTGCCAGGAGGAGTTCGCGCGTGGTGGGTGGCCTGTTCTGGGGTGAGTCCTGACCCGGCTCAGGCGGAGGGTAGGCGCACACCCAGCTCCCGTGCGTGAAAGGGTCATCCCCAAACGGATTCGTCTCCACCGCGCAATGAGCGAAATCAAAATACGCATCAGCCTCACTCGCAGGAGCCGCTGTATTAGACTGACGCGTCGTATCATCACCCGCAGTCGTGATCGGACCCGACGCCGGAAGTTCAGGATTCGACGACTGTCCCCACTTTTCCTGAGCGCTGACCATGATGCCACCGTCTCCATTGCCTTCTGCAATCTGATCCCACTTGTGGTCGGCATCATCCCAATCATCTGCGCGTACTTCTGCGGCAAGTCCGACAGTCAGCACGGCAATAGTGAGCGCCAAAGACATCGTCCGTACATGGAATAGGCTACTTGTCATCGCTCTCTGCCCTTCCTTGCGTTTCAATCCAACGGTTGTCTCGCCAGGTCATGAACAGCGAGATTGTGGAATGGTATTCCTCGTCTTGGACGGTAATGCGCTGCCCGCTGCAGGTTGTGCCATCAACCGCTGTAACCCTGAACTTAACGCCAATCGTATTGGGTGGGACATCTGCCCCATTTGCTGGGACAGGCTCAAGAAGAAGAACACGGTCGATCGTGATTGAGTTTCCGAACGTCCATCCGTTCGAGTAGCTGTCGTCGATCCTCTTGATGAGCGCCCGTGCGAACGTACTCTCGTCGCCAGATAGTGCCGACACCGCGGACGTGTCACCCGTATTCCACGCGTAGGTGGCCACCGCCAGGTAGTGTTCGGCTGCTGCTTCTGCTCCTCGCTCACTGTTTTCTGTGGCGGCTTGGGGGAGTTCGGGCAGGG
>ERZ773049.1936-NODE-1936-length-11552-cov-2.718448_pt1 | contig 11552 bp, 13 predicted proteins | sample MGYA00580633_ERZ773049 | MGnify/ENA primary metagenome ERZ773049 (study PRJEB29015, sample SAMEA2737991) | human oral metagenome | biome: human oral; feature: human-associated habitat; material: dental | place: China | collected 2066 ... | reverse complement strand
TAGCTCGATGGCGCGTTTTTCGCGCTCGGCTTTCATCTGCATATTCATCGCCTCTTCGATGCCGTGCGGCACGGAGATCTCGGAGATCTCGACGCGCATGATCTTTACGCCCCAGTTATCGGCGGCGTCTCCGAGCGCTCTTTGTAGCGCGGAGTTTAGGCGGTCGCGCGAGCTAAGCGTATCATCAAGGTTCATCGCGCCTATCTCGCCGCGCAGCGTCGTCATGGCCAAATTTGCGATCGCGCGTTTGTAGCTATCGACGTTATACAGAGCCATTTTGCCGTCCACGACCTTTAAAAACACGATACCGTCGACGCTGATATTTACGTTATCTTTGGTGATAACCTGCTGCTTCGTGATATCTACTAGCTGCTCGCGCACGGTGATCACGGCGCGGATCTGATCGACAAAAGGGATGATGATGTGAAATCCGCCGTCAAGCACCTTGTGAAATTTACCCAAACGCTCGACGATGTAGATATCAGACTGCGAGATGATCTTAATACCGGCTTTTAAAAACAAGACCGCAAAGGCCAGCACAACCACGGCAAATACGATAAACGGGATGCTCTCTTCCATGACTACTCCTTAAAATATTTTTCATCATTTTAGCGGCTTTTTGCTAAAAAATCGCCATTTTAGCGGAAAATTTTTAGTATAATTAGCCAAAATTTTAAGGATAAATCATGAAAAATATTTTATTTTTAGCCGCGGCTGCGATGATATTTGCTGGCTGTGCGGCAAGCGGCGGCGCAAGCGCAGTAAACAACAAAAAATGCGGCAGCACGGAGGTTTTTGAAACGTGCGGCACCGAGATGGATAAGGAAAATTTGATCGGCGTTTACGAGGCTAAGGTGTTTTGCGACGGTTGTAGCGAAAACTCAAAAAGCACGCTAACACTCAACGCGGACGGTACGTTTAAAATCGACACCGTTTATCAAAAAAAGATCGCGCAAAGAGAACTACAAAAGGGCATTTACGATATAAGCGGCAACACTCTAAGAGTGACGAATCAATACCGCGAAAAGCTAAATTTCGAGATTAACGGCGATACGCTTCGCCAGATCAGCAACCAAAACAGCTTTATCAAAGAAAATTTCGCCCAGGAGCGCATCTACAAAAAAGTAGAAGCAAACTAAGCGGCAAATTTAGCGTTCAAATTTAACCCGAAGCCCAAAATGAGTAAATTTATCGACCTACTAAAAACCCAGCCCGTTTTCGCGCGCCTCTCGCTCATACAGCTGATTTGTTATTTTGGCGTTTGGTTCTCGCACACGGGCATTTTTACGCTGCTTATCGAGCTTGACGCGCCCGTTTGGGCGATCACGGCGGCGGCTGCGCTAGCTTTCGTGCCGGGCGTGCTACTATCGCCTTTTAGCGGTATCGTGGTGGATAAATTTAGCCCCAAACCGATGCTAATAGCGCTCACGGTCGTGGAGATGGTGACGGTTTTTATGCTCGTTTTTATCGACAAGCTCTCCTTGATGTGGCTGCTATTTGTGATAATATTTATCAGAGTCGGAGCCGGTGGGACGTATTTTCAGGTCGAGATGAGCCTTTTCCCCAAAATTTTAAACAAAGACGAGCTAAAAACCGCAAACGAGATCCACTCGCTCATCTGGGCGTTTTCATACACCGCGGGCATGGGGCTAGCGGGCATTTATATCCATTTTTTCGGGATAAAAAGCGCCTTTTTGCTAGACTGCGCTCTTTACGGCGTGGCGCTTATAGTCCTGCTTAAAACAGATATCGCCGTGCGAGCCAAAAAAGGCGGCGAAAAAGTCCGCGAGATGCTAAAAAACGGCCTAAAATACGTAAAACAAAATCCCCTCATCGCGCATCTCATCATGCTGCACGCGGTTGTAGGCGTGACCAGCTACGACGCGCTCGTAGCGCTACTAGCCGACTATCCGTACGCGGGCCTGCTCTCGGCATCTCTCATCATCGGCTACATCAACGCCTGCCGCGCCGTCGCCCTTATCGTCGGCCCGCTCGTGCTTAGCAAATTTGTCTCAAACTCCAACCTAGTCTATATCTACGTCGGACACAGCCTTGGCGTCATTGCGTGGAGCGCGCTGCAGTTTAACTTTTATATCGGATTTATCGGGATTTTTTGCGCGGGATTTTTCACCTCGACGCTTTGGAGCTACACCTACACCCTCATCCAGCAAAAGTGCGATCCGGCGTATTACGGACGTATAATCGCCTATAACGATATGGTTTATCTAGGCGTCGCGGCGGTGATTTCTAGCGGTATAGGTTTGCTTTTTGAGCTAGGACTCAGCCTCTCGCTGATCACGGCTCTAATAGGCTGTATGTTTTTTGCCGGAGCGATTTACTGGCTTTTCGTGCGTAAAATTTACAAAGACGAGCTAGCATAAATTTGCCCTGCGGCGCGGGTTTGGCAAGACAAATTTAAACGCATAAATTTACCTCCGCGTCAAAAACGTAGCCGTCCGCTCGCGTCAAATTTAAGCAAATTTGAGCCGAATTTGACCTCAAATTTATCTCGTCTAGGCCTTAGCGTAATAAGTCGTTCCGTTTGAAATATGCTTTTTATAAAGCGTCGTAAACGGCACCAGATCGGCGTGTCCGACGTAGAGCCTGCCGTGATCGCTCAAAATTTTATGAAAGCGCTCGACCGTTTTTAGCTTAAATTCCTCGTTAAAATAAATCATCATATTTCGCGAGAAAATGATGTCAAATTTACCGAGTTTAAAGATCGCGTCGTCAAAGATATTTGCCACGCTAAACTCGCATCTAGGCAGCATCTCGCGCCTGATTTCGTATTTGCCGTCGCGTTTTGTAAAGTAGATATTTTTTTGATTGTCGTTTAGGCGGTGCAGTGAGCGCTCGCTATAAACGCCCTTTTTACAGCTATCTATGGCCTCGGAGTTTATGTCGACACCCACGATGCTGACGCGATTTACGTCGAGCAAATTTGAGTGCGCTAGCATACCTAGCGAGTACGCCTCGTCGCCCGTCGAGCACGGCGCGCACAGTATCCGCACGCTATCAAGCTCCTCTCTGGCGTAGTAGATCGCGGCTTGTAGCTGCGGCAACTCTCTGTAAAAATAAGTCTCGTTCGTGGTGATCAAATTTACGATTTCTTGCCTCATAAAGCGGTCTACGAGGACTTTTGAGCTTAGTGCTTCAAAGCTTGGGATGCCGTTTGCTTGGCAGAAATTTATTAGGCGTTGTTTTATCATGTCCTTTTTGGACTCCAGATCCACGCCGCACATATTTTTGACGACTTCTACGAATTTATTTAGCCCCGCCGCATCGCTAGGAGCGGGCGTCAAATTTGCATTTTCAAGCATGTAAAAACCTTTCCAGTTCCGCTCTTATACCGCCGATGGGTAGCGACTTTAAATTTGCATTGATTTCTTTCGCGCGTTTTGGCATGCCGTAGACGATCGCGCTCTCCTCGTTTTCGGCGATGCATTTAGCGCCCGCTTTATATAGCTCGTTTAGCCCGCGCGCGCCGTCATCGCCGATGCCAGTTAACAGGATCGCCATGACGTCGGCAAATTTACAAGCCTGCACGCCGGAGTGAAAAAGTACGTCCACGTTTGGATTATACGTGGTCTCTTTCATGGGTGAACACATGCCCGCCATTAGGGGGCTAGCGGAGATTATCTCGGAGTTTTTCTCGCAGATATATATCGCGCTTTTTAGCTGCACAGGCGCGCCCAGCATAACTACCTCCGCCGCGCACTCCTTGTCAAACTGCGAGATAAAACTCGGGATAAAAGCCAGGCTCATATGCTGCGCGATAACAACGCTAGCTCCGTTTAGATCAAGCCCCTTAAAAAGCCTTTTTAAATGTCCCGGACCGCCCGTCGAGGCGCCGACTAAGACCAGTTTTTGTTTCAAATTTATTCCGTTTTTTGAGTTAATTTTACGGCTATTGTATCTTTATTTATATTAAATTTAGCTATAAGGCAGAATACATAAAATAATGCAAATAATTTTACGCTAACTAAACGCTGTGGTCAAATTTGAGTGAGATTTTAGAGGTTGTCTAAACGGTGCGAAAATCGTCAAATTTTTGCGACAAGATTAGTGGTTTTAAACGCGGCATTTATGCTTAAATTTGACGCATTTATTTACAGCGTTTGGCCGCGAGATTTCCGTCAAATTTTACTTTATGATTGACGGTTTTATCTTTTTTGGATGAGATTCTTTTTTATCGTGCGTTACCGCTTTTTCTAGCGCGTGTTTTGGGTAGTTTGCGACTTTTGACGCATTACCGCTAGCAAAAACTAGAGCCGATAATAAGATCAACAAAGGCAAGGCTAAAATTAGCATTATTCCAACCGTCTTTTTCATTTAAATTTCCGTTCGCACTCAAATTTCGCTTGAAAACGGCCTGCTCTCGCCTTGCTTTTACGACATGCGCCCTATTTTTTATTCGTCATTTGATACAAAAAGCTAAAGATTTCGGCGACCGCTTTATAGAGATTTGGCGGGACTTCCTCGTTTAGATCGACCTTGCTTAGAACCTCGATTAGATCGGCGTCCTCTTTGATCGGGATGTCGTGAGATTTGGCTAGATTTATGATATTTTTCGCCACTTCGCCAGAGCCAGTCGCTAGCACCTTAGGCGCGTTATCTTTTTGGCGGTTGTAGCCAAGAGCCACGGCCTTTTTAGTTTTTTGTACTTTCGCCAAATTTACGCCTTTTTATCAAAGCCCATATCAAGCTTATCCAGACCGCCGTAAACGCCGCTAAGACGCAGCTTTGGCATGGTTTTTAGGCTAAAATTCGACACTATCAGCCCCTGCTCGCCGATAGCCCTTTTTAGCTCCTTCGCGCCGCTTAAAATCAGCTCCTTAAACTCCTCTTTTTGCGTCGCGATCGCAAGGTCGATGTATTTATTTTCGCTAAGCGCCACCATGATATTGATTTGCCCGAAATTTTGAAAATTCAGATCGATTTGCGCGTAATGCTTTTGCTTTTTGCCCTGCTTAAATCTGATATTTCCGCCCTCTACGCCCTCCCAGACGTACGGCAGATAGGTCTGCACGCCGCCAGCGACCGCGGAGGCTAGCTGGTGCATCTCGATTTGGGCTAGCAGTTTTGAGGCGGCGTCTTTTACGGGGCTAGCGTCGGGAGACTTTGACTGCATGTTTAAAAGCGCGCTTTTTACGTCGTTTTGCAGCACCTTTGCCGTCTCTTCGGCGCTTTTTGGCGTCACGGCGCCAAGCTCGCCGCGAGCGATATTTTGCTGCTTGATTAGCTTGCCGACTTCATCCAGGCTATTTTTTGCTTCAAAGCCCGCTTTATCGACGATTTGTAGGGCGAAATTTAACTTTCTAGCCGCATTTTGCAGCTTATCTTGCAGCGTCGTGCCCTCGCTTCCTTCCGCGCCATCTCGGACGATTTTTTGCGCGAAATCGTTAAATTTATCCTGCGAGGCCGCAAGCGTGCTAAGCTCGTCCGTTAGCTCTTTTATAGCGCTTTTTAGCTCGGCGAAATTTAAAGTAAAGCCCCTGTTTTGACTTAGCTTTTCGCTGTTTAAATTTTGCATTTTTTCGCCCGCGTTTGCCAGCAGCTGCGAGATTTTATTTAGCTCGGCGTTTAGCGTTTTTTCGTTTAGGCTTAGCCCGCTGCCGCTCATGGCGTTTGCTTGCTTATCCATAAATTTAGCCGCGTTTTCTAATTTATCCGCGATCTCAAAAAGCTGTTTAAACGGCGAGCCCGCTAGCGTATCCTTGGCTGCAGTTTTAGCGTTTTGTAAAATTTGATCAAGCCTTGCAAAGCTCTCGTTCGTGCTTAGGCTGTCATCCTTAGCTAAGGCTGAAATTTGCTCCAAAAGCTGCTGATTGGAGAGATTTTTAATATCGCCAAACAGCTTATTTATCGCGCTAGGTAGGTTAAATTTACCGTTTAGCGCGTCTTTTAAATTTGCCTCCAGCATGATACCCGAATTTTTTATCTGCTCATTTAGCGGCGCGTTTTTTAGATCGGAGACGGGCTTTAAAAACTCCTTTAGTTTAAGCGCGAATTCCTTTAGATCAGGCTCGTTTTCGGCAAGTGCGACGAGGCTTTTTATATCTTTTGCGAGATTTGGCGAGAGCTGGAGATTTTTAGCCTGCGCGGCTAGCTCTTTGGCCTGCGTCGGGCTTGATTTTAACTCGTTTAAAAGCTTATTTACGAGTTTATCTAGATCCTTTACGGCGTTATCCGCGGCCTCGGAGTCCAAATTTTGCGCAGGCACGGGCTGATTTTTAAAAAGATTTTTAGTTTCGCCCGCCTGCCCCGTTTGTCCGGCGTTTGCGCCGCCTACGCCGCCGGTTTTGGGTAGCGCGCCGCCAACTGCGGCCTGGGTCGCGACTTGCGAGCTTATAGTGTTATTTACTGATTCCATACGGCTATATCGTCAAATTTGAGATTTTCATTAGCTATTTGCCATCGTGCCGGGGCTGTGCTCAAAGTCGCTTCTGCTTTCAAGCGGAACGGTCTTTTGCGTGAGGCAAAACGCGATGAGAAACGCAAGCAGCGCCACATAAACCCACATAAAGCCGTCAAAGCCTAAAATTTGCATGCTAGCGCCCATTATCACGGACGAAAGAAGCGAGCCGAAAGAGTAGCTAAAAAGTACGGCACGCCCTACTTCGATGCCTTGATTTTTGTGTTTTAAAACGTCGTTGGCGCGAGCAAGCGACAGCGCATAGAGGCAAAAAGCGCCCGAGCCTAGAAAAAACGACAAAACGTACTGCGCGTAGATAGAGGGCTTAAGCGCCAAAAAACAAATAGCCGCAAATAGCGACACGCCCGCGCAGCACATTATCGCGGGACGGCGGCCGAATTTATCGGAAAAACCGCCTATGAGAGAGTGGGCGATAAAGCCGCCCGCCATCGCGACGGTCATAAAAAACGAAACCTCTCTCGCACCGTATCCTTGCAGCAGGATATAAACGCTAGCCATCGTAAAAAAGCCGTTTATAAGGATGCCGGCGACGATGCTGGTGATGAGCGCCAAAGGCACGAGCGCAAAGACCCTCGGGATCGAGACGCTCTTTTTTTCGGGGATCGGCGGCTCTTTGATGCGGATCAAATTTAACGGAATACTCGAAAACAAAATAAACGCCGCGCTAAGCAAAAGCACGTGAGAAGTGGATAAATTTAGCGATAGCACGAGGATACCCAGCCCAAAACATACGTAAAACGTGATCTCGTAAAAGGCCAGTACTCGCGAGCGCACTTCGTTTCTGGCGCGCGCGTTGAGCCAGCTTTCGATTATCATCAAGATCGAGTAGTAGCAAAATCCCAAACACCCGCGCAAAAACGCCCAAAAGTAGAGATTTTGGCTAAGGTCGTGAAACATCGCCGCGATACCAAAAAGCGACGCAAATATCCCAAAGCTCCTGATGTGGCCGACTTTTGAGACGATTTTGTGCGAAAATATCGTAGCTATCATCGCTCCAACGAAAAATACCGCGATAACAAATCCCGTCTCTAGCTCGTCCGCGCCCATTTTTTTTAGCTCGACGCCCGCAGAGCTGATGATGAGGCCGTTTCCTACAAACAAAAACGCCATCCCAACAAATAGTGCAAACATCGATCTGATCGTTATTATCGAGCTATTTCTCATTGCTTTTTACTCCATATATCAAAGCGCCCGCGGGCATCGCCGCAAGCGCGATCAAAAACGCGGCGATATCAAGATTGTCTTGTCTTTTTAGCGCCAAAAATCCGACGACCAAAACCGCATACGCGATCAGCCGAAAAGGCACGAAGGCGGTGAAATAGTTGGGCGAATTTTGCTTTAAATTACGCGCGAAATTTTGCTTTTTTGAGGGCTTAGTTTCGCTATTTTGATTTGATTCGTTTAAATTTGACTCGTTTGCCCGGCTTAAATTTGACCCACCGCTTTGGCCTGCGTCGTTTAAATTTTGCTCGTCAAATTTGCCCTGCGCGGCTTTGTTTTGTCCTGTTGCCGCGTCAAATTTAACCAGCACGTTTTCGCCGCTTAAATTTAACTCCGCCGCTTGGTCAAATTTCGCATCTGCTTTTACCGAGCCGTCCAAATTTGACGCGTCCAGACACTTGGCATCTTCGCGGTGCGGGTCATGCCCGTCAAATTTAGCGTTTTCAGCGCGATCAGGAAACTCCTCGTGATTTTCGCCCCATTCGTCTATGTCGTCCTCCGCATAGGCGTCATAGTCTCGCACGCCGTTTTGCACGCGCTTTTTGTAGGCTCTAAAGGTCGCGGCTAACACCAAAAGCGAGCCCGCAAACGCAACCTGCGAGCTGTAAAACCACGCGCGGCCAAATGCCGCCGAGCCCAGCAAAAGCAAAGCCTCAAACGCGCCGTAAACGGCAAGGAGCTTAAAATTCACTCATCATCCTCGTCGTCGTCTTTCGCGGGTTTAAATTTACCTTTATCTTTTAGCTCGTCGAGACTTTTTATCTGCGCGTCGTAGGCCTTTTTGATGTTTAGGCCGGCTGCGGCGATACCGACTGCGATGCCCGCAAACAGCGTCCACGTCCAGCCGGTTTCCTTCATCATCCAGTAGCCAAACCCGGCCCCGATAGCAAGCGCCACAACGATAGAAACGCCCAGACTTAGCTGCTCGGCGCCTTTTACGACGTCGCCTAAATTTATCTTAGCCATTAGGCAAATCCCCAGCTGTTTTTCATGCGTTCTTGTATCGCTTCGCGCTCTTTTCTGGCCTCTTTTAGACGCTCTTCTAGATCGGCGATCCTTGCTTTTACCTCGTGCATTTCTTCGTTTTCGCCAGCCGTCTGCGCGACTATCTCCGCAAAGCTCTCGTCCGCGGCTTTAATGGCAAATTTGATATCCTCTTCGCTCATCGCGTCGCAGATAAAGCCCGTCTCAAACTGGCTAGGCGCTAGATAAACGCCGCGTTTTAGCATACATGCGTGAAATTTGGCGTATAAATTTACGTCGCTTTTTAGCGCATCGTCGTAGTTTTTAACCTCGTTTTGATTAAAGAAAAACCCGAACATCGAGCCTCGCACCGTCGTTTGCAGCGCGATACCGTGCTTTTTAGCAGCCTCGGCAAAACCTCTCATTAGCAAATTAGCCTTTTTACTTAGCTCGGCGTATAAACCGTCGTCGGCAAAAATTTTACTTAGGCTCGCGATGCCTGCGGCCATAGCTACGGGATTGCCGCTTAGCGTACCTGCCTGATACACCGCGCCTTCTGGGCTCAGGCAGTCCATGATAGCAGCCTTTCCGCCAAACGCAGCCGCCGGGCAGCCTCCGCCGATAACCTTACCAAAGGTCACGAGATCAGCCTCTATGCCGTTAAATTCGAACGATCCGTGCCTGCTCGCGCGAAATCCGCTCATGACCTCGTCAAAAATTAACACTGCGCCGTTTTTGTCGCAAAGGCGTCTAAGCTCGCTTAAAAACTCGTTATCAGCAGGCACTAGCCCCATATTTCCCGCGATCGGCTCGATGATTAGCGCGCCGATTTTGCCCGGATTTGCCTCAAATATCGCCCGTACGCTTTCTATATCGTTGTAGCGCGCTAGATAGGTGTTTTTCACCACATCCGCCGGCACGCCGCCGCTAGAGGCGTTGCCGTAGGTCGTAGCACCACTGCCGGCTTTTACCAAAAGCGCGTCGCTGTGCCCGTGATAGCAGCCTTCAAATTTTATCAGCCCGTCCTTGCCGCTAAAGCCGCGCGCCACGCGGATCGCGCTCATCGTGGCCTCGGTGCCCGAGCTTACGAAACGCACTTTTTCGACGTTTTTAAACTCGTCGCAGATTAGTTTAGCAAGCTTCGTTTCCAAATTTGACGGAGCGCCAAAGCTAAGTCCCCTTTTAGCCGTCGCTATCACCGCGCTTTCGATGTCGGGATCGCAGTGCCCGAAAATGAGCGGTCCCCAGCTCTGGATGAAGTCCAGATAGCGGTTTCCTTCGATATCGACCAGATACGCGCCCTCGCCGTGGTCCACCACAAACGGCTCGCCGCCGACGCTGCCAAACGCGCGAACAGGCGAATCTACGCCGCCCGGGATATATTTTTTAGCTAGCCCGAAAGCTTCTTTGTTAGTCATTTTTTATCCTTGTTGAAATTTATAACGTATTCGTAAAGCAAATTTATCTCTTCGTCGGTTAGAAAGTAGCTAGGCATCACGCTTTTTGCGCTTAGCACGCCCTCTTTAAACGTCTCAAAATCAAGATTGTTTATCCTTGGCGCTCTTAGCTCGTCGTCGATGACCTGCTTGGTTTTTTTATCGAAATGTCTATATTTTGATATGAGTGAGCCCTCGCCGCCCTTGCCGTGACACTTGTCGCAGCCGATGCCGCGCGGGTTTTGATAGAGCATCTTCGCGTATTCGTTTTTCGTGATAAAATCGCTCGCAAACGCCGCGCAGCAAAGTAGCCCCAAAATCAGCCAAATTTTCATAAATTCTTTCGCTTTTTCGTAAATTTAATCTAAAATTAGCTATCATACAATCTTTGCGATTAAAAAGTAATAAAGGACGAAAATGACGATATTAGACGGCAAAAACGTAAGCGCGCAGGTAAAAGAAAGAGTAAAAAACGAAGCGTTAAATTTGAAAAATCAAGGCATAGAGCCGGCGCTTGCGGTGATACTGGTCGGCGAGGATAAAGCCAGCCAAACCTACGTCGCGGCAAAAGAAAAAGCCTGCATAGCCTGCGAGATAAAAAGCGTAATGCACCGCTTGCCCGAATCCACGACGCAAAGCGAGCTAATCGCGCTAATAGACGTGCTAAATTTAGACGACGGCATCGACGGCATATTAGTGCAGCTGCCGCTACCAAAGCATATAGATACGAATAAAATTTTAGAAACCATTAGCCCCGAAAAAGACGTGGACGGCTTTGCCGCGATAAACGTCGGCAAGCTAGCTAGCGGACTTGACGGGTTCGTACCGTGCACGCCGCTAGGCATAATGGAAATTTTTAAAGCCTACGATATAAATTTAGAGGGCAAAAACGCCGTCGTGATCGGACGTAGCAACATCGTGGGCAAACCGATGGCAAATCTACTGCTAAACGCCAACGCGACCGTAACCGTGACGCATAGCAAAACGCGAAATTTAAAAGAAATTTGCGCGGACGCCGACATCCTAGTGGCCGCTATCGGTAGGGCTGATTTCGTAACGGCCGATATGGTAAAAGACGGCGCCGTCGTAATCGACGTAGGCATAAACCGCATGGACGACGGCAAGCTAAAAGGCGATGTCAAATTTGACGAGGTAGCGCCAAAATGCTCGTTCATCACGCCCGTTCCAGGCGGCGTAGGTCCGATGACTATCGCGATGCTGCTATCTAACACCATAAAATCGGCCAAAAACCGCGCGAAAAAGGCATAAATTTTGAAAAAAGCGTTTAATAAATTTTTAGATTTTTCAAACAGCTGGACGGGCACTGTCATCATCGTCTTGCTCGTGATTTTCTTTGTCGCGCAGGCCTTCGTGATACCGTCTGGTTCGATGAAGGACACGCTTTTAGTCGGCGATCATCTTTTTGTTAAAAAATTTAGCTACGGCATTCCGACACCGCATATTCCGTTTGTAGAGTGGCAGGTTGCTCCAGATAG
>ERZ773049.1933-NODE-1933-length-11562-cov-37.855740_pt1 | contig 11562 bp, 9 predicted proteins | sample MGYA00580633_ERZ773049 | MGnify/ENA primary metagenome ERZ773049 (study PRJEB29015, sample SAMEA2737991) | human oral metagenome | biome: human oral; feature: human-associated habitat; material: dental | place: China | collected 2066 ... | reverse complement strand
CAGACCCCGCAGGGCTTTGAGACGGGCGCTCTCGTCGCGGCCCATCGCGCCGGAGCCGAGCGGGCGGCGGAAGAATCGCTCGCCGCCTCCGACGATGCCGGCCTGGTCGAGGCCTGCGGCGGGCGCGTCGTCGTCGTCGCCGGGGACGAGCGCTCCATGAAGGTGACGACCCCGATGGACCTGGCCCTGGCCGAGCTGCTCCTTGAGCAGCGGCCCGGCAGAACACCGAGCGTGAGTACCCGGGTTCTCCGGGATGGGGAGAACTGACGATTGGGTCTGTTTCCCTTCCGGTATCGTCTCGGGCGTGGATGGTTCTATCGTCTGTCCCATGAGCACGACCGTGATGCCTGCTCCGACGCAGGCCGGCTCCAGCACTCGGCTCCTGTCCTGGCCCGTGATCGCTTGGGGTCTGTGGGACTGGGGGTCGGCGGCTTTCAACGCCGTCATCACCACTTTCGTCTTTACCGTTTACCTGGTTAGTGACTCCTTCGGGGCGAAGGCCGACAACGAGTCGGCACTGTCGATCGGTCTGGCAATCGCCGGTCTGTTCATCGCCCTGCTGGCGCCGGTGACCGGGCAGCGCTCGGATCGGGCCGGGCGGACCGTTTTCTGGCTCGGGGGCTACACCGCAGTGGTGGTCGGGGTCTCGGCGGCCCTGTTCCTGGTGCGGCCGGAGCCCGGCTACCTGTGGCTCGGCATCGTCCTGCTGGGGGTCGGAAATATCTTCTTCGAGCTTGCCTCGGTCAACTACAACGCTATCCTCAACCATCTGGCCTCCAAGGACCGGATCGGCGCCGTCAGCGGTCTGGGCTGGGGGATGGGATACCTCGGCGGTATCGTCCTGCTGCTCATCCTCTACATCGCGCTGGTGGGCCCCAGCCCCCTGATCTCCTTCCCCGCCGGGACCGGAATGGGGGTGCGCGTGGCCATGCTCGTGTCGGCGGCCTGGTTCGGCCTGTCCGCGCTCCCCGTCCTCATCAACCGCTCCCGCAAGCTGGAACACTCCGGAGCCGACGGCAGCGGAGAGGCGAGTGAGGGAATGACGTCGGCCGAACCGGGGCGGGACCGGGCCGGCATGGAGACCGAACCCGAGGACGCCGCCTCCCACAACGCCGAGCGCAGGGAGTCGTTCCTGACCTCCTACAAGCTGCTATGGCGCACCTTGCTCCAGCTGCACAACTTCCAGCCGCGGCTGCTGTGGTTCCTGCTGGCCGCCGCCGTCTTCAGGGACGGGCTGGCCGGGGTCTTCACATACGGCGGCATCATCGCCCAGAACACCTTCGGCTTCTCATCGGGCGATGTCATCATCTTCGCCATCGTCGCCAACATCGTGGCCGGCATCGCCACGATCGGCGCCGGGCGGCTCGACGACCGCTTCGGCCCCCGCAACGTCATCATGGCCAGCCTCATCATCCTGGTGGTGACCGGACTGCTGGTGTTCTTCCTGCACACTGCAGGTACGGTCGCCTTCTGGGTGCTGGGCCTGCTCCTGTCGGCCTGCGTGGGGCCCGCCCAGTCAGCCGCCCGCTCCTTCCTGGCCCGCCTCATCCCCGAGGGGCAGGAAGGGGAGATCTTCGGCCTCTACGCGACGACCGGGCGGGCAGTCTCCTTCATGGCGCCCATGATGTACGGCATCTTCATCTACCTGGGCACGCGCGTCGTCGGTCAGGGGGCGAACTACTGGGGGATCCTCGGGATCGTCACCGTGCTGGCGACCGGGCTGCTCCTCATGCTGCGCGTGGGAGATCCGGTTTCCGACGAGGAGACCGCTGCGTAGACGGCTCGGGGAGGCGGCGTTGCGAGGGCCTTGCGGGGAAGGAATCGGGAACCCCGATCAGGATGAGGACTTGCGGGCCTCTCGCTCGACGCGCATGCGCTCGAGGTCCTCCGACGTGAGCGGCCCCTGGGTGGTTCCCGGCGTGCCGTCCTGACGGAGCCAACTCACGGTGAGGCCCTCCTTGGCGCCGAAACGGGCCAGATGGATGCCGACGACGTGTTCGAGCCGCTCGAGGTGCTCGTCGTCGGCGGTCAGATCGAGCTGGAGGGCGCCGTCGTGGCACGAGAGCGCCACGACGCCGGTGGCTGCTCCCTCGCGGTCGAAGGCCAGGGAGCCGGTCTCGGCGTCCTCGTCCCACATGGTGGTGATCTTGCGGCCCATGTGGCTGGCCAACTGCTTGCCGTACCGGGCCGGACGGTCCGTGGCGATGCGTGCGGTGGAGCGGCGCGAGAAGTCGGGCCGTACTGAGTCAGTCATGCTCCTATTCTGACGCGCCTCCCCATCAAAGACGTCTACGAACTCTCTGACATTGCGAGGCAGTAGGAGAGGCGGCAGGCGTGACAACAGGAGTAATAAGAGATCGTGTATCGCGGTGCGCCGCGAGCAGCCTCGCGAATGCGCGGGACTCGGCACGTGGCTCCTTCAGGGCCGATGCGGTCCACCGGCGTGGGTAGCCCACAGGAACCGATGCTTCCAGTAGGCCTCACCCCTCATACACCGTGACCGATATCTGAACCGCTGACAGTTCGTCAACTCGGCCTCGCGCAGTACGGAGACGAACTGCGCGTGCTCGCGCTGGGCGATGTCGTGATCGGGGATGCTCACCGTGTTGTTGGTGAGGTAGAACGCGTAGCTGAGGCGGGGGCTACGTAGCGTATCTCGGACCAGAGACCACCATCCGAAGCGCTTGTACGGCCCTGTGACGACCTCTTTCAGCGGGGCGATGTCGCTGGGGTTTTGAATTTGAATCATGGCACTCCTGAGGTGTAGCTGTCGTTCGGCAGGCCTGTGACGCGCGCCGTCTCAACTGCTGGTGCAGGTACGGCCACCAGCAGCATCAGTGGCTTACTGCGGTTCCAGGAAGGGTTCTATTCCCCGGATGAGCTGTTCCGCGCCGAGGTTGGGGTCGAGTGCTCTTTGCAGCAGAAACCCGTCAACGGCAGCGACCAGGACGAGTGCCCTGGCTTCCGCTTCCCCTGCGTGCGCGCCCTTCTGGGCGGCGAGCCGCTCGGCGAGGCGGGCACGAAAGGTGGAGAACATCGTGGCCAGGTCACTGCGCAGCTCGGCGTCGTGCGTGGCTGCGACCAGTGCCTCGTTGAGCAGGACCACTCCCGGGTAGTCGGGCTTCAGGTCAAGGCGGAGGAGAAAGGCCAGCAGCCCCTCTCGGAGGTTCGGCGCCTCCAGCGCCTCCCGGAAGGGACCCTCAAGGAGGCTGCGCGCGCCCTCGCATGCGGCGGCGCGACGCAGTCCCTCGATGCTGCCCACGTGGTAGTGGACGAGGCCGGGGCTGACTCCGGCGCGCTCGGCGACTCGGCGAGTTGTCACTATCTCCCAGCCGCCGTCAACGACGAGCTGCTGCGCGGCGGCAATCAACTCCTGACGAGTCGAGGTCTTATCGGACACGTAACCTCCTCAACGTCTTCACAACTTGATGAACGACGTACTTGTACGGTTGCCTTGGGCGAACGCCCAAGGCAACCGTACAAGTCACTTCTGCGTGTTGCAAGGCGAGGGGCGGTTCTCGCAAAGTGAGCCAAGTGAGCAAGATTCGGCTGGGTTGCGCCTTACGTCGGTGACGTTGTGGCGTTCCTGGCGTGCGAGCCGGCGGCGCGCGTGCTGCGGGGCGGCTGGGGTGCGCGGAGCCGTTGGTGTTGCTTGCGTACCGGGGTTATCGGCGTCAGTCGTCATGCCGGTCGCTCATGTCGGAGGCCCGGAGTCGGCAAGAAAGGACTCGGCCCGCAGCTCGGACTTCCGAGCTGCGGGCCCAAGCCTCGCAAGGTCCCACCTGCGACCCGGGGTCCCATGCACCCGGGGAGGCGGTTCCTCCTTCGCCGAAACGATCACGCCAGGCTCCCTATGACCCGGTGTCATCTCAGAGATGCAGTCCGTCGTCGGGCTCCCCAACCCTCGAGACCGTCCCTGTCCAGCGGTTGACACTATGTAACGCCATCATTCTGTGAGGACGAGGGTCAGAAACCTGGGAAAAATCTGGGAAATTCTCGGTCGGGTTGATTCGGTGAGTCAAGGATTCTCTTAGGGAAGGCGGACGCTCATCATCGCTCAGGAGATGGGGGAGAAGCGGACAGCGGTGCCTGATGCCGTCACCATGAGCATGCCGTTGTCCGAACCCAGTGTCTCGTAGTCGATGTCGACGCCGACGACGCCCTCGGCCCCGAGCTCCTGGGCGCGCTGAACCATCTCCGCCAGGGCCGTCTCCCGAGCTTGGATGAGCTCTCCCTCGTAGGTCTGGGAACGACCGCCCACTAAGTTGCGGAACCCCGCGGCCATGTCTTTGATGAAGTTGACTCCCGCGATGGTTTCCCCGCAGACGACTCGCAGGTACTGCGTGACGGGGGTTCCCTCGACGGTGGGGGTGGTGGTGACGATCATGGGCTGGTCCTCCTCGGGTTGTTGATCGGTGATGCCGGTGGTCACGACCATACTGTCCCGGAATGTTCTGTGGGCGCTTCTTACGGTTGGCTCCGAGCCAGTCTCAGAAGGCGGCTGTAGCGCTCGCCGATCTCCTCGTGGGGGACGGGCGCGCCGTCGAGGCTCCAGGACAGCAGGTGCTCCAGACTGAATCGAGCGGCGCAGCGCGAACAGGAAACGGGCGAGGACGGGCGACGCATCCGATCGACCTCGTGGCCCTCCGGGCACCTGCCCACCCATCGCCCCCGCAGCCTCGGAGCCCGGGCGTCCACGAGCCGTCGTCCGGTGGCTCCCAAACGGGTCGCCTCGGCGGCCCAGACGGCGTCGTGCCCGTGATGGGGGCCTACGCGGGCGTGGGCGATCTCGTGCAGGATCGTCTCGCGGACCTGGGGTTCGTCGTACAGGCTCATGAGGTGGCGGCTGAGTGTGAGTCTGCGTCTCGTATGGTCAGTCTGGCCCGCCCGGCGGCGCGCTCGGTCGAGGCTCAGCTCCCAGTCGCCGACGCCGGCCTCCTCCATGAGGGCGTGCGCCAGGCTCAGGACGTCGGGAAGATTCACGGCCCCACACTATGCACTGGCGGCCCTGCCTCCTCGACGGCGGCACCGGTGATACCGGGCGCATCCCGCCGGCAGTGCGCGGCGGTCAGTTATTCCGGGAAGTCCTGGCATCGGGGGCGCGGTGAGTCCTGCCGTTGTGTGACACGATGATCCTGATGTCCCAGCATCCCTCCAGCCAGCGTTCGCGGGACCGCCGAAGTGCGAGCGGTTCCGGCTCGTCTCAGTCCGCCCGCACTCCGCGCCGCGCGGGCCCGACGGCGCAACGCGGCAGTGAGCGAGCCCGGAGCGGTGATCGACCGGGCCGCCTGCGCAGCAGTATCAAGCGTAGAAGACGAAGCGGGGAACGCGCGGTCGTGGCCTTCCTGCGCAGTCCGGTGGGCGTGGTTCTCGGTGCCTTCCTCGTCACGCTCCTGGTGGGCCTGATCGGGGTGCGCGCAGTCGGCTCCTCGCTCAGCGGACTCATGGGGTTGGGGCGACGGGCCTCTCATGGGGCGACGAGTTCTGCGCCGGCACCGCTGGTGCCCGATGCGAGCGGGTTCGATGCCACCCGCATCATCGACGACGAGGTCTTCTACGACTCCGGTGCGATGACGCGCGAGGAGATCGCCGCCTTCCTGACGCGGGTCAACTCCGGCTGCCAGCCGGGCAGTGATGGCACCGAGTGCCTGGCCACGGCCACCTTCTCCATGCAGGAGCGCGAGGTCACCACGTTCTGCCCCGGCGGCATCAAGGCCGCCTCGGGTCTTAGCGCGGCCGATGTCGTCTGGGAGGTCTCGCAGGCGTGCGACATCAACCCCCAGGTCCTCCTGGTGCTCATCCACAAGGAGCAGGGACTGCTCACCGCCTCGGGCCGAACCCTGAGTGCCCGCGACTACGAGGCCGCGGCCGGCTACGCCTGCCCCGATCATGGAACCTGCGATCCTCAGTGGGCCGGTTTCTTCCCCCAGCTCTACGGGGCGGCCTCCCAGTTCCAGCGCTACCGCATCAGCCCGGAGACCTATGACGTGGTGGCTCAGCGTCCCACCCGGATCGCCTACTCGCCCGACGCGCAGTGCGGCAGTGGCGAGGTCACGGTGGCGAACCAGGCGACGGCCGGTCTGTACAATTACACGCCCTTCCAACCCAATGAGGCCGCCGGTAGCGGAGGCGACCAGTGCACCTCGTGGGGCAACTGGAACTTCTACGGCTACTTCAAGGCACTCTTCGGGAGTCCGACGTCGGGCCAGCCGCTCCAGAGCTAGTCTCTGGAACGCCGTCATTTCAACGATCCTGGGGTGTGGCGCAGGTGCACTCAGGAGGTCGTAACCATATCGTCACCAAGCGTCACCATTTAGATGCGTTATTTCCAGGCTTCTCTCAGACTGCGTCGGCAGAGTCAGAGTCACCACTGAACGGTGGCGACCGCGAGGTACTGGGGAGTACTGCAGACCGGCCACCATCGAGTCTGGGCCACAGCCAAGGGAATGTGCTCGGACGTTTCGGTGAAGGAGGACCCGCTGCCGAATGGGAACCGGTGAGCGACCTCGTTGCGAAGGGCCCGGCCCGGTGTTTTAACCGGGGCGGGCCTTCGCAGTGCCTGGGCGCAGGACCATCCGGTCCGCGCCCAGGCTTCTTTCCAGGGACTGCTCCCGTGGCATGACATGATGCGAACATGACGCTGCCGCCGGTACTGGCGACCACCTGGGTCGTCATCGAGTACCTCATCAAGATCGCCGCGCTGGGCACGGTTCCGGAGAACCGCCGTCCGTCGTCGTCGACCGCGTGGCTTCTGCTCATCTTCCTGCTGCCCCTGGTGGGACTCCCGCTCTACCTGCTCATCGGCAGCCCGTGGGTCCACGGCACCCGCCGCCGCCAGCAGCACACCGTCAACGAGATCACCCTCGACTACACCCGCGCCATGCCTGACCTGCCCAAGGGGGCGCGGCCCTCGACCTACCTGGCCGGGGCGCTGCGCATGAACCGCAGGCTCACCGGGCTGCCCTGCGTCAGCGGGGAAGTGGTGGCCGTTCACGCCGAGCCCGCCGCCACCTACGAGGCCATGGCCCGCGCTGTTGACGCCGCCACCGACCACGTCCACGTCGAGTTCTACATCATGAGCTGGGACGAGGTCACCGACGTCTTCTTCGCCTCCCTGGAGCGCGCGGTGGCCCGAGGGGTCACGGTGCGCCTCCTGCTGGACCACCTGGGCAGCCGCAAGTACCCCGGCTGGAAGCAGTTCTGCCAGCGCATGACCGACGCCGGCATCCGCTGGCGGCTCATGATGCCCCTGCTGCCGCTCAAGCGGCGCTGGCGCCGCCCGGACCTGCGCAACCACCGCAAGATCCTGGTCATCGACGGTGAGAAGGCCTTCATCGGCAGCCACAACGTCATCGACCCCACCTATCGGACCCGGCGCAATGTGCGGGCCGGGCGCCGCTGGGAGGACTTGTCCGTGGAGGTCACCGGCGAGATCGTCCTGGAGGCCCAGGCCGTCTTCGCCATGGACTGGTACTTCGAGGCCGGCGAGCAGCTCGAGGCCTTCGACCTTGCCCTGGGAACGCCCGTGGAAATGCTGCCGGAGATGGCGGGTCTGCCGGGGATCCCGATAGGGACGCCGGCTCCCCGGCCGGGGCGGCCCGACGCAGTCGTCAACGCCATGCAGCTCGTCCCCTCCGGTCCCGGATACCCCACCGAGCCGAACCTGCGGATGTTCCTGGCGCTCATCAATGGGGCCAAGCGGCGCGTGTCCATTACCAGCCCCTACTTCATCCCCGACGAGGCGCTCCTGTCCGCGATGACGTCGGCCGCCTACCGGGGGGTAGAGGTCGAGCTGTTCGTGGGCAAGGAATCCGACCAGTTCATCGTCAGCCACGCCCAGCGCTCTTACTACTCAGCGCTTCTGGCCGCCGGGGTGCGGATCTACCTCTACCCGTCGCCGACCGTCCTGCACTCGAAGTACATGACGGTCGACGACGAGGTCGGAGTCATCGGCTCCTCCAACATGGACTTCCGTTCCTTCGCCCTCAACTACGAGGTCATGCTGCTGGCCTTCGGCGGGGACCTTGACGATCTGCTGCGCGTCAATGACGTCGACTACCGGGCCATCTGCACCGAACTGACCCCGGAGGTGTGGGCCACCGAGCCCTGGTACAACCGCTATGTGGACAACGTCTGTCGCCTCATGTCGGCTGTGCTGTAGGGCCGGTCAGGGGGCGAGCATTTCTCCCAGGCGCACTTCAGGTTTGTAGGAAATATACAATATATGGTCGCTTGGGTCGTATGTGTCATAAGGTCGGATTTGCTGGAAAGATCTGTGTGAAAACGACTGTCAGGGGGCGAGTGTAGGAACTGCCAAAATTTGTCACATTATCTGATGTGGAGTGTTTGTGTGGAGAGGTATGATGGAAATGTCATTTATCCGATCGGTAGATTGTGGTGAATGACGAGGATGAGAAGGCTCAAGTATCCAACTTGCGTTCAACGACTTCGAAGGAGAGATATCGATGAGTGCGACGTGAGTGCTAGGGCGGATAGGTGTTCCAGTAATGGCCTTTGTTATGGCGATTGGAATGTTGTTCGGCTCAGCAGGGCAGGCTGTAGCCTCACCTCAACCGGTTGCTCAAAGTCCTGAGCAGGCGAAGGTGGCGGAGCTTCAAGCCGAGTATAAGGCGAAAGCTTCACCTGAAGACTACCGGAAAGCGGTTGAGACCTATGATCGACTGGTCGCGGGAAAGCCTGACCCCGTTGAACAACCGGCTTCTGCATGCGTCAGTATCCCCAAGGCAGCCGTTGTTGCCTATGGCTGGTATCTGATGGCTGTTGGTGCGGTAACGGGTGTCGCTGGAGGTGCCGCAGATGGGACGATCGTCGGTATTCCTGCTGGTGTGGTGCTCAATGGCATTGGTGCTGCTGAAGGGCTTACTGGGGCTGCGCTCGTGTATTGGACCGATCACACCTCTTGGCCTAAGCGGATCTGCGTTTGATGCGAGTCTTTGATGCTGAGATCGCGGTGCAGGTTTGGTGCTAGTTGTGCGCAAGCCTGCACCGGGTCTCTTTCGTTAAAGAATCTGAATCTTGCTCTGAGTTTGGAGTGTCGTTATGTTGTCTTGGTTTATTGGGGTGACTATTTTCTGGCTGTGTATGCTGGCTGGGGGGCTGATTCGCTATTACCGCACTCGACAGAAAAGTGAATATCGGCATCGAGGTGATGATGTGCAAGATTGAGATGTCGGCTGTTCCGTTCTGAATCAGATGAGCCCGTCAAGGTGAAGAGGTATTGCAATGGGCATTCCTCCGTGGGTGCTGGCGCTAGCAGTTGGTTGGAGTGGAGTTCTGATGGGGATGGGGGTCCGTCTGTACCGGACCAGGCACTCCTGGATGCGCAAGTACCGGGATGACCAATCCCAGCGCTGACCCGAGCAGATCAACAAGTATCGACGTCGTCGGCCCCCGCACTGGGATGGTGCGGGGGCCGACTGTGTGGAACCGGAGAAAGGGTCTTATGGGGCGCATGGGCCGGTTGGGCTCAGACGTCTCGGCGGGTGAAGAGGACTCCGGCGATCACCATCGGGACAAGGGCCCAGGCCGCGAAGACGGCGATCGCCTGCCAGTGCTGGAGGAAGGTGCCGGTCCCGGCCTGGCCCCAGTGGTGGGACAGGCTGAAGGGGTCGGCGACGGCGTCGGCCACGGTGTTGGGCAGCAGGCCCAGGACCTTGACCGCCCACTGCCAGCGGCCGGCCAAGAGCTGGAGCGGAATGGTGACGACGAACAGAAGTGAGACCACCACGGTGATGGCTCCCGCCGTCGAGCGGGTGAGGTAGCCCAGCCCCATGGCCATGAGAGCGATGACCATGAAGGACAGTCCGGTTCCCCAGAAGAGTCCCAGATAATGGGCGTTGGTGAGTGACCCGGCATGCCCCTTCATGAACGGGTAGGAAACCGCGTAGGACAGGAGCACGGAGGTGACCCCCAAAATGAAGGAGAAAGCCGCCACCACGAGGGCCTTCGCCGCGAAGAGGCGGCCTCGGTGGGGGACGGCCACCACCGAGGAGCGGATCTGGCCCGAGGCGTACTCGCCGGTGACGACCAGCGCTCCCAGGACGGCTACGACGATCATGCCCAGGGTGGAGCCCGAGGAGATCATGTCCTTGGCGACGTCGGCCCGCTCTGGAGAACCGGCGTAGCCGACGGCCAGGCCCGCACCGAACAGGACCATGATGGCGATCGTGATGGCCGAGGTGATCCATGTGGAGACCAACGTGCGGAGCTTGAGCCACTCGGCGCGGACCGCGCCGGCGACGGACTGTCTGCCGGCCACACGCGGCCGGGCCGGCCAGATGGAGGCCTCCAGGGCGCGCTGATGCGCGGTGCCCGGCTGCTGGTGAGCGGTAGTCGGGATGGCCTTCTGGGCGGCCTCGAAACGGGTGAGGCCCGTGGTGGGCGCTGCGGCTGCGGTGGTCATGGTGGGGTGGTCCTCGGGAATCCTCATGGTGGTCTTTCTTCCTGAATGACTTCAGGCTAGGAGGGTCGGACCCCGGCGTGATCGTCCCGGTGGGCGAATATCCGCAGCGTGGAGGTACTCCCTCTGGGGGAGGAGGCGTCATCTGTGGGGATGATGAGTCGTCGGCTCGGTACCTGGGCGGACGCACCATAGACCTCGTGGACTGTCCCTGTGGGCTCATGGGTGGGCTCAGAACTCGGGGCCCATGGCGCGTCCGCGAGGGGCGGGACGTTCGTGAGGTGAGCGCGCTGAGGCGTCAGGCGATCTGGGCGCAGAGCTTAGTGATGCGCTGGAGACTCACCTTGCGGCTCGTGCCCAGCGTCTGGGCGAACAGGCTCACCCTCAGCTCCTCGACCATCCAACGGGCCTCCTCCAACAGGGCCTCGCGCTGCGGATCGGCCGGCAACGAGGCCGCCTTGGCGCGGGCCTTGTCCACCACCTCCTGGGCCTGAGAGACCTGGAAGGCCAAAGCCGCGTCCTGGGAGGCGGCCGACGGCGCCGAGGCCGCCTTCTCCACCCGCATCACCAGCGCCCTCAGGTAGCGCTCCAGATGCGCCAGATACTCGGGCGGAGTGACAGTGATGAAGCCATCGCGGATCAGGGCCGCTGCGCGCTCGCGCACCTCCTGGAGTGTGCCCAGCAGGGTCAGCGAGGTGTACTCGCTCACCACGCGGTCCACCTCACGGGCCGCCCTGAGTGCCGCGGCGGCCTGCCGAGCCACCCGGTAGACCTCGTCCTCGAGCTCGTCGCGCATGACGCCGACCAGGGAGGCGAAGACCTCCCGCGTGCGCACCTCGGCCAGCGGACTGCCGGAGGCCGACGCTGCCCAGCGCCCGGCCACGATTCGCGCCCCGGCAACCTGCATATCCTCCACCAGCGCCTTAGTACTCCGATAGGGACTGGCCGCCAGGATCAGCGACTCCTGCGCGCTCCACCGGCTCGTCACCCGGGCCGTCGGCAGTGCGGTGCGGGCCAGGGCCAGCACCGTGACCCCGGCGCCGTGGGCACCCAGCTGGGCGACGGCGTCGGACAGGATCCTCAAATCCGCGCTCCTGGCGGAGGCCGCCACCAGGGCCGGATAGCCGCGCACCACCAGGCCC
>ERZ773049.1931-NODE-1931-length-11568-cov-4.670112_pt1 | contig 11568 bp, 12 predicted proteins | sample MGYA00580633_ERZ773049 | MGnify/ENA primary metagenome ERZ773049 (study PRJEB29015, sample SAMEA2737991) | human oral metagenome | biome: human oral; feature: human-associated habitat; material: dental | place: China | collected 2066 ... | reverse complement strand
TTTCAAAGGCAGCCTTGCTTCTATCTTGTGTGAATAGATATGTTTTATTGTTGTATCTAACTATCTCATCAAGTGTGCTTTTATGGATTTTAAAGTCCTGTGACAAACCTGCTGCTTTGTTAAAATCAGCTCCCATAAAGCCAGCTTTATCTACTGTGTAGCCATAAGCTTGAAGATCACTGAAATTTAAAGAGATGAGGCTGTTTTGTGAAGAAGAGACATAGTTAAATTTAGCAAGCTCTTGGCTTGGCTTGTTAATCTCTTCTTTAATACTTTGTTTTATAAGATCACTAAAATTTGTAGATCTATCTTGTTTGTGCTGTTGCTTAGTGTATGAATTTACATTTGTGCTTAAGATGCTAATATCATTCATGGTTTGCCTCCTAGCTTCTTTTATAGTTTAAAGCAAAAGGTATTCCAGAGAATTAGTATTTCATGCTCCGTCATTATTCTGTAAAAAATAATTACTTGCAACGATATATCGTTTTTAAGATATTGTATAATGGTGCCCGAGGTCGGACTCGAACCGACACAAGGTTGCCCTTATCAGATTTTGAGTCTGACGCGTCTACCAGTTTCACCACTCGGGCTAAGTTAAGATTAAAATTTTAAAATTGTTAGAAGAAAGAAAAAGGGGAGATTTGCTCCCCGAAAAAGAAAATTATTTCTTTTTGCCTTTTTTAGCAGCACCAGCAGCAACTGCTTCTTTAAGTTTTTTGCCAACTTTGAATTTGACTGCTTTGCTAGCAGGAACATCGACTACTTTCTTGGTTCCAGGAACTCTAGCTTTCCTTGCAGCTCTGTCAGCAGTACCGAAAGTACCAAAGCCTATAAAGCTAATTGTATCGCCTTTTTCAAGAACCGCTTGGATTGTCTCCAAAGTAGCATCAACAACTTTTAGAGTATCTTTTTTTGAAAGACCAGCCTTGTCGGCAACCGCTTGAATAAATTCAGCTTTTTTCATGAACCATCCTTTTAAGAAGTTATGCGGCAATTCTACACTCTTTTAAAAAAAAATACAATACTTTTTCCCTAAATTTAGCTCTTTTTTTACATTTTTTTAGTAAAAAAGACCAAAATTTGAACTTTCACTCACAAATTTCAAACGTAAGCTCGTTTTTTAGCCCTATCTTTTTCATATCTACAAGCTTTAAATTTTCAAAATTTAAACCCATTAGCTCATCTTTGTTTGTCACTTTAGCATTTGCGATCTGGCGCAAAACCTCACCTCTATAAGCTTTTGCATGGTGGCTTAGTATCTTTTTGTTTTTTAAAAAACAAAATGTCGTAAATTCTTTTTTTACCGTATAAAATTTCTCATAAAATTTAGCTCTAAGATCTAAAATTTCATCATTTTCTAAAAAGCTATCGACTGCCTTGCTAAAATTTTGCTCATAAAATTTACAAATATCAAAGCCAGCTAGCTTTTCGCCTTGCTTTAGTTTATACTCAGCTATCTCATCTTTTGCTAAAATTGGCCCAAATAAATTTGAAAATATCAAAACATTATTATCTATATATTTTTGAGCCTCAACGCTTAGTCCGCGGTAGTTTAGGTGCTTGTAGGCAACCCCATCATATCTTAAGATGGCTTTTATGCTGCCTTTTTTAGATAAACTTTCTCGCAGTTGCTCGCTATCCTCAAGCTCTTTTAGTCCAAAAAGCTTTTTTATCTCGTCTAAATTTGCACTTTTTAAAAACTCATCATATCTTTTTAAAATTTCAGCCCTTTTGCTAAAAAGCTCAGAAAATATCAAATTTTTACCATCAAATTTATCATTTGTATTTAGAGAAATTTTGCTTTCGCTTGGTGAGAAGAGGATTTTTAACGCCATTTTCTTTCCTATTTTATATATGTAAATTTTGGCAGATTATACAATAAAACTTTTTTGCACTAAAAAAAATCAAATTTTCACCGATATATCACAAAGCGGAATTATTCTTGCTTAGAGTGAATAAAAATTTAGGGAAAAATTATGAGAATTACAAATCAACTACGTTTTAGTCAGACTTTGCACGACTATCAAAAAAATATGGTTGGCGTAAATAAAAGCTACCAGCAGCTCTCAAATGGACTTAAAATCCAAGATCCATACGACGGTGCTGCGGTTTATAACGATGCTATGAGGCTTGATTATGAAGCGACCACTCTCACTCAAGTGGCTGATGCTACCGGTAAGTCAGTAAATTTTGCAAAAAACACAGACAATGCGCTGCAAGAATTTGAAAAACAGCTTGAAAATTTTAAAACAAAAGTCGTTCAAGCAGCCAGCGACGTGCATAGCACAACGTCTCTTGAAGCTTTGGCAAACGACCTTCAAGGCATCAAAAACCACCTTGTAAATATCGCAAATACCTCTATAAATGGGCAGTTTTTATTCTCAGGAAGTGCTGTGGATACTAAGCCGATCGATGGCTCAGGTAAATATCAAGGCAACCGCGACTATATGAAAACTTCAGCTGGCGCGCAGGTCGAGCTACCTTACAATATCCCAGGATTTGATCTTTTTTTAGGAAAAGATGGCGACTATAACAAAATTTTGACAACAAACGTGATGCTAGCTGATCAAACTAGAACTGACATCGCTTATGCGCCAAAATATCTTGATGAAAATAGCAAGATAAAAAATATGATCGGTCTAAACTACGCAAGCGACTCAGTTGTGGGCAGTGATGGCTCTTATAAAGGCACGATCGAGCCTGATTTCGACTTTTTGGATACTTCAAATGTAAATTTCCCTGACACATACTTTTTCATGCAGGGTAAAAAGCCAGACGGCACGACATTTACGAGTAAATTTAAGATGAGTGCTGATACGTCAATGGCTGGTTTGATGGAGAAGATCGGTATGGAATTTGGCAACACAAAGACGACAAAAGTTGTCGATGTGAGCATAAATAACGACGGACAATTTAATATAAAAGACCTTACAAAAGGTAATCAAACGATAGACTTTCACATGGTTGCAGCTACTTCTGTGGCGGCAAATCGTGGTGCGATAGCTCCAAACAATACTCTTGATACGGTAAATTCGCTACAAAGCCTTGAAAATATGGCAAATGCTGTGCCAAAAACGGTTCATATAACTGAATTTACAAAGAGCAAATACCTTGATAAAGATGGAAATTTAACAAACGCATTTGACTATGACAAAGTTAGATTTGAGCGAAAAGACAACGAATTAATAGCAAATTTACCTCAAGTAGCTAGAAGAACGGGTGAGTTTGCAACTGATCAGACAAAGTTAAGCGAGGTTTCTGGCACAAAAGAGAGCTACAATAGAAATTTATACCCAAAAGATGTCGATGCTAGAAAGAGGGAGCTTTACAACATAGATAATCAAGAGATAGGTCTTCAAGTAAAATCAATCACTGGCACAATGTACGACATCAAAGTAAAAATGGGCGAAGCAGGTGGCGTAAATACCCCAGTGCAGTTTCAAATAACATCTACAACTGCTGCTGGCGTGGTATCTCCAACTAGAAATTTGACCGTCTATAACTCAGATGAATTTGGCAGTTACAGAACCTATGCAAGTGATTTTACATATCGTCAGCTAATGGATATCGTAGCGATGGCTGCGAGCGATAATATCCCTGATCCTCAAAACGTAGAAAATGCAAATTTTGATACAGATATCGAAAAGGTAAGAAGGGATCAAAACTATAATGCCTATAAAGAGGCTTTGTCAAAGACTAAAGGCGCAGTAGAGGTAAATTTAGATGATAAAGGCAGGATGGTTTTAACTGACAAGACGAAATCTGTCACAAATATAGAACTAACCATGTATGATGCGAAAAATGGAGATATATTTGACGGAGATAGCACTGGCATGAACACCGCTGGCGCTGCAAGCCACCCTCAAGGCAAGGGCTCAGTATTTAGCTTTAATGAAAATAACGCTTTAACTATCGATGAGCCAAGCACAAGTGTCTTTCAAGACCTTGATGATATGATATTTGCCGTTAGAAATGGCTACTATAGAGCAGACGCTAACAATCACGACCCACGAAATACCGGCATGCAAGGCGCTTTAAAAAGGCTTGATCACTTGATAGATCACGCAAATAAAGAGCTTACAAAGATAGGCTCTCAAACAAAGCTACTAACTGCGACAAATCAGCGTGCAGAGGTCATGAAAGTAAATGTGCTAACTGTTAAAAATGACGTCATAGACGCAGACTATGCAGAGTCATATCTTAAATTTACACAGCTTTCACTCTCATATCAAGCTACTCTTCAAGCAAGCGCTAAGATAAATCAACTAAGCTTGCTAAACTACCTAAACTAAAATGATAAATCAGCAGGCCTAGCTTGCTGATTTTTTAAAAATTAAACTCAAGCGTGCTATAATAAGCCTTTTTAACAAAAGGATCTAAAATTTTAAGACATATATTATTTACTATTTTTGTTTGTTTTTTTATATATTTTGGTATCGCTACGGCTGCTCCGACTGCTGATTTTGTAGGCTCGCTTGGACAAAGCCTTGGCGTTTTTAATATTAAATATTTTGGCCTTATAGCCTATGTTTATCCATTTTTACTTATCGTTCTAGGCTATTTTGTATATAAAAATTTTAAGAAATTTGACTTTGATTTTGCCCAGTTTGTAGTTGGGATTTTTCTATTTTTTATCGCATTTTTGATGTTTCAAGCTCTCACAACATCTGGAGCAAATAGCGGCGTGATAGGTGGCTTTATAGTCTCAGCGCTAAAAGAAGTCATCGGCACTATCGGCACTGCTGTTGCTATCCTTATGATATTTATCATCTCACTTGGTCTTGCTTTTAGAGAAAATTTTATCATCGTTTTAAGAAAGGCTTTCGTAGATAAAGAGCCAAATAGCTATGAGGAAAAAAGTAGAAGCGTAAAAGAGGTAAGGGCAAGGCAGATACCAAAGATAGAGCGCAAAAAGTCAAAAGCCGACGAGATAAAAGAAGAAGAGCTTATAGACGCTCAGGTGCTAAATGATGATGAGCCAAATTTAGATAGTGAGCCAGAATTTGAGCCGGAGCCAGAGATGGAGCCAGCACAAGAGAGCAGACCTGCAACTATAGGCGGGGTTGAAATTTTAAATGAAGTGGCTGAAAATAAAAAACTTCTTGATCAGATAGAGCGCGGCAAGGTCGAAAAGCCAAAAGACTTTGTCTTGCCGCCACTTAAATTTCTAAACGACCCTCCAAAGCGCTCACACAATATAAATGAGGCAGAGATCGACCAGCAAATTTCAAATTTACTCGACAAACTGCGTAAATTTAAGATAGATGGCGACGTGGTGCGAACTTATACTGGCCCTATCGTCACGACATTTGAGTTTCGTCCAGCCCCACACATCAAGGTGAGTAAAATTCTCACTTTACAAGATGACCTAGCGATGGCGCTAAAGGCTCAAACTATCCGTATCCAAGCGCCGATCCCTGGCAAAGACGTCGTTGGCATCGAGGTGCCAAATCAAAATTTAGAGACGATCTATCTAAAAGAAATTTTAGAAAGCGAAGTCTTTAAAAACGCGAGCAGTCCGCTAACCATGGCTCTTGGCAAGGATATAGTGGGCGCTCCTTTTGTGACTGACCTTAAAAAGCTCCCGCATTTGCTAATCGCAGGTACAACAGGATCTGGCAAGAGTGTGGGCATAAATGCGATGCTTTTAAGCTTGCTTTATAGAAATAGCCCACAAACTTTGCGCTTAATGATGATCGATCCAAAGATGCTTGAGTTTAGCATATATAACGACATCCCACACCTTTTGACACCGGTTATCACAGAGGCTAAAAAGGCGATCACAGCACTTTCAAACATGGTCGCTGAGATGGAGCGAAGATATAAGATAATGAGCCAAACTCGCACAAAAAATATAGAGAGCTACAACGAAAAGATGAAGAGTGAGGGCGGCGAGCAGTTTCCATACATCGTCGTGATCATCGATGAGCTGGCCGATCTTATGATGACTAGCGGTAAGGACGTGGAGCTTTATATAGGCCGTCTAGCACAGATGGCAAGGGCTAGTGGCATACACTTGATAGTGGCGACCCAGCGTCCAAGTGTTGATGTCGTGACTGGCCTTATAAAGGCAAATTTACCAAGTAGGATAAGCTACAGAGTAGGGCAGAGGATCGATAGTAAGGTAATCCTTGATCAAATGGGTGCTGAGAGCTTGCTAGGACGAGGAGATATGCTATTTACGCCTCCTGGAAGCCCTGGCGTGATCAGGCTTCATGCGCCATTTGCGAGCGAAAAAGAGATTGAAACAATCGTAAATTTCTTAAAAGAGCAACAAGACGTGATCTATGACGAGAAATTTCTAGCAGAAGAGGGCTCTAGCGCAGGCTCAGCTGCTGGCACACTAGGCGAAGAAGAGCTTGACGAGCTATATGAAGAGGCAAAAGAGATCATCTTAAGCGAGCAAAAAACATCGATCAGCTACCTACAAAGACGCTTAAAAATAGGCTACAACAAAGCTGCAAATATAATCGAACAGATGGAAAAAATGGGCGTTTTAAGCCCTGTAAATGCAAAGGGCCAGAGGGAAATTTTAGTTTAAATTTATATAGCAATGTAAAGATAAAGGAATAAAAATGTTTAAATTTGGAGTTCTCATTTGTATTCCTTTTTTAATGCTAGATTTTACCTTTGCTCAAGATATTAATACGAGTAATGTAGAGATAAACTCGTCAAAATCAGCTTCTGTGCTAAAAACTCTAAAGTAGATGAGCATACCTTTTTCTGGCAATGAGTATGAGATAGAGAATTTATCTAAGCTAGATAATAAGATGCTAGCGGCAGTGAAAGTACCATTGCCAAAACAAACCGAGCTATATGATGCCATCAAGGGTGATCTAAATAAAGATGGCATAGAGGATGTAGTTGTGGTAATTCAAGAAACATTTAAGGAAAAATTTTTACCTTTTAGTGATGGTTGCGATGAGAGTACCAAGGACGATAAATGGTGTTAAATAGTAAATAAAAATCGTCGTGGTATCATGATCTTGCTCTAAAATGGCGACAAATATGAGGCTGTAGTAACTAAGAGAGATATCTTTGAGAGCCCAAATGAAGATGGCGGAGCTTATTTTCCACCAGAGCTTGCAGTAGAGATAAAAAATAGTGAGCTAAAATTTTTCTATAGTTATGGCAAGTACAGATACTGGGAATATGTTTTTGCGCTAGATGGAAAAGATTTCAAGCTTGTAAGATATTTTAGTAGTGATAATAACGGTCCTGTGCCAGAGTATATAGTGCTAATGGACTTTATAAATCATAGGCTAGATAAAAGTGCAAATTTGCTATACCATGGAAATGAAGAGTATAAGAGATACGAAGAGTGTATAGAAAAGTATAAATCTTTATATGATGTGCAAGAAGAGGATGATTATGATGGAACATTTATTAGAAAAACTTACGAGCTAAAAACACAAGAAATTCTACTCTCGAAAGTTAAAAAGGTTGATTATATAGATGGTCGTTGGCTGGATGATTTGCAAAATTCAAAGCAGTTAGGAAAAATTTTGAAGATTGATTTTTGGAGTGAATATCCGGGTGATAACGAAGATGAACTTGTTAGATGTGTCGCGGATAAGATATAAAAGCCTTGTGCTAATTTAAATTCTTCTACTAAATTTAATGGATAATGAAAGTTTACGAAATAAAACTATCGTTAAAAATTTAAAAATAAATTTTAGAAATAGCTAAAAACATTTTAAAATATTTAAACTCTTTATGAAGCAAATCCGTATAATGTGCTAATTGACACTTGAAAAAGTTGTAACGTAATTAAAAAAATGCTCTCGATACTTACGAAATAAATTTGACATCTTAATAAACTTTATGATAACTGCAAAGACTTACCACTTGATAAGTGCCCTATAACTCACCTAAATCACGATACAGCAAATCGTATGTGGTGGGCTGTTGAAAACATCTTGGATATTTAGGGACTAGCAACACTCACGGACTTTACGTATTACGCCATACAGTGGCTTCTAGGTTAGTGAGTTTGAAGGGATTTAACGCTCATAAACTGATGGCTCTTATGGGTCACACAGATATTAAAAGTAGCCTACATTACGTGCATTTAAATGTTGATGATATACGCGATGGTGTGGGAGTTGGTGTTTAGTTAAAAGGTGGTAAAAGTCCTTGGTATTTGGTTGCGGAGGACGGATTTGAACCGCCGACCTTCGGGTTATGAGCCCGACGAGCTACCACTGCTCTACTCCGCGATAAGAGTTATTTGGGATTTTTAAAAGTGGATGGGGTAAGAGGATTCGAACCTCTGAATGACTGGACCAAAACCAGTTGCCTTACCGCTTGGCGATACCCCAATGTTTTTAAGAGTTGTAATTATATAGACTTTAATGTTATTTGTCAAGGTCTTTGTGCAAAAAAATTATTTTTATTAAAAATAAAATTTCCAAACCAGAATTTAAAAGCAAAAAATGGTTTGGAAATGGCTTGTTTATTTTTGCTCTTTATGTTTTAAAATTTGAGCGTAAATTTCATCTTTTAGTTTTAATTTTTCTTTTTTTAAGGCATCAAGCTCAGAGACTTGCGCTGCTTTGCTATCTATCTTTTCATTTAGCTCGTCATGCTTTTTGCAAAGTGCGACAAAATGAACATCAACTTTTTTCAACTCGTTTATGAGATCAGTGTATTCGTGTAACATACGTAGCTCCTGTAAAAAATTTATAAATTCTAACAAGGCTTTGTAAATGTTTGGCTATCTAAATTTAGATCTACAAAAGCTTAGTGTTTAAGCCAAATTTATCACAAAATGCAAAAAACTAAACGTATTTTAGCTCTTCTGGCTTGTGTTTGCTCTTTACTAGGCGTTTGGTTAGACGTATGCCATCAACTGTACCGATGACTAAAAGTTTTGTGCCTGTGCCAATTAAAGTGTCGCCATTTGGCATCGGGATAAATTTATTATTTATGTCTCTAATGCCTACCACGTCAGCGTTTGTGATATTTCTTAGATGCGTCTCTTTTAGTCTTTTAAACCTTATCCAAGAGTAGTCAGGCACAAGAATTTCTTCTATATCGATAGGTGAGCTTTTTGTGTATAGAAATTGCTCGAGTAAATTTTCCATATCAGGTCTTACGCTCATGGCACTTAGACGCTGTGCGACTAGGCGAGATGGGCTGACTACGTTGTCAGCACCAAGTTTTTTAAGCCTTTGTGTGTCATCTTCACTATCGGAGTTTGTGATGATATGGTAAGGTTTTTTACGGCCTATCTCTTTTTCATAAAGTCTAACAGATGCGATAAGTGCGATATTATCAGCGATATTTGGGCTAAGAGTGATTAGTCCTTTTGCACTTGATAGATGCGTTTTTAAAAAGGCGATTTGAGTGTGAGGCTGAGCTTTTATGAAGTATGGATACTTGTAAATTTGAGCTAATTCTGCGATATCTTCTCTGTCATCAACCACTACAAATGGTATGTGATTTTCACGAAACTGAGCGCTAAGCTCGATCGTGTAGAGGTTGTGATAACAAATAACGAAGTGATTTTTTAGTCTTGCGATCTTGTAAAGCATACGCCTTTCCTTTAAAATGCTAATTAATGTGCCTCTTTTTAGAACTTCTACAACGATACCGATTGATAGCGTAAAAATGATGAAGCCAACAAGAATAAATGTTATAGTAAAAATTCGCCCCTTTGGAGTTATAGGCGCAACTTCGGTAAAACCGACCGTCGTGAAGGTCATACCTGCTTGGTAAAAGGCATCTATGAGAGAGAAGTTATCTATAAAGATATAACCCAGTGTTCCAAAAAGTAACAGTAGTACGACTGAAATTAGTGGAAATCTAAAAGGTTTTAGTTGTTCGTAAAGCTCAGTATCTAGGCTTATTTCTGGTTTTGCGGAGTTTGACCAGTTGAGGAATTTTAAAAGTCTTGAGAGAAAAGACATAAATTCCTCTTCATTTTATCTCTTAGTTTGACTGCTTTTTCATAGTTCTTAGAGTAGAAGCAGCAACTTTTATTCTTCTTGTTGTACCATCTTCTAGAGTAACACGGATAGTTCTAAGATTTGGTAAAAATCTTCTTTTGGTTTTATTGTTGGCGTGGCTCACGTTGTTGCCTACCATTGGTCCTTTGCCAGTTATCGCACATCTTTTTGACATTTTTTTTCCTTATAAACAAAAATTTCTGCTGATTTTATCTAAAACAAACAAAAGTAATGCTTAAATAGATTTTTTTAAAAGAATTGATTTTTATTTATAATCTAGATAAAATAACGCCTTTGCCTATAATTATAAATAGCAAAAATATTTAGAAATCTTGAGTGATACAAAATGCTTAGTAAAGAGTTGATCGAAAAAAATGTTGATTTTGTTTTACAGATGCCAACTCTTTTTGAAAAGATCGAACACTTCTTGTTAGCTGGTAATGTAACTGAGGCAGTTGCTACTTTGCAAAATATAGCATCTTTTAAAACTTATTTTAACTCCATTTTTAAACGTGTAAAATTTGATATTCCTTATGATGGCAACGATTTGGTAGTAATAGCAAATATGCTTGGCATTGATACTTTTAGAGCGATAGTGCTTTCTTATTTTATATTTTTAAAATCCCCAAAAATTTATAAGGTATTTAATTTTAAAATCGTCGATTTGATCGAGCTTAATGCTAAAATTTTATCAGATTGGCTAAAGGTATTAAATTCTTTTAAAGAAAAACGCTACAACTATTTATCACTTGCTCCGTATTCTATGGCCTGTATTATAGTGTGTGAGAATTTATTTTCGAAATTTCCATCTTGCATGTCAGACGTTATTTTGTATTCTGACGTAAGCTATAATAAAATTTTGCAAAAAAAATATGGCTTTAGTCTTTGGGATATTTTTTTAAAAGCAATGAATATGAATAAACAATCATTAAGTAGGATTGATAAAGAGATGCTTTGTTTTTTTGAGATTTTGCTCTCTTATGAGTCCAGTAGGCCTGAATTTTATGATTTTGGAGTTGATAAAATTTTAGGATCTCCATTTTCAATGTAATCACCAAAATAAAATGCTATAGGTATTTTTTGTGATAATAATTCTTTGTATTCTATACTATTTTCTGCTGCAGGTCCACCAGGTTCAATTGCAACTATTGCTTTTATATTTTTGGTATAAACAGGTGCTAACCAACCTGGAGATCCTCCTTGAAAATGGCTAATAAGTATAGATTTTTTACCTAATTCTCTTGTGTACTTCATCAATAGTGGCAGCAAGAGCCTTAGCAACAACTTCTTTATCAAAATCAAACCCTCTGTCAGATTTCATTCCTGTATCAGGAGTCATTTGTCTAAAAAATTGGTCAATTGAGTACTCGTCGTCTGAAAATTGCGAGTTTTTGTTTAAAACTACCTTATATAAATCAATTTTTTTTTATTTACTCTTTTACTTTCAAAACTAAAGGATTTCCAAAAACAAAATATAGATTCATCACTATAACAAATAAAATCATATATAAAAAACCTTTACTAGCTTCTATTTTTAGTTTTATTTTCAAGAAAATTCCAAGTAATGAAATTATAACTAAACATACAAAAAGTAAATATACCCTATAATTTTGTTTTA
>ERZ773049.1917-NODE-1917-length-11594-cov-7.581420_pt1 | contig 11594 bp, 8 predicted proteins | sample MGYA00580633_ERZ773049 | MGnify/ENA primary metagenome ERZ773049 (study PRJEB29015, sample SAMEA2737991) | human oral metagenome | biome: human oral; feature: human-associated habitat; material: dental | place: China | collected 2066 ... | reverse complement strand
AGCGTGGACTGCCACAAGCTGCTACTGTACAAAGATAGTGCCCTCTATGATCTAAGTAAGGAGGGTGATCATGTTGGGAAAACTTCCATTCAGTTGTCTCAGTAAAGCCTTTGATTACAGAATCATAGTCTTGCCCAAAAATCATCAGCAAGAGGGTCAAAAGCACAAAGATAGGAAAGACCAAGAGAACCGACCAAGTAAGTACTGTAAAGCGAGAAGAAAGGAGCAGATTGAGCTTATTGAGCCAGCGGTTTTTAAAGGTTTTAACAGAGAGTTCTTCCCTGACGGCCATAAGGGTACGACCTATAACCAATATGGCTATCAAGCTACTGAATATAGGAAACGAAGCCAATTCTTCTTCGCGGTGATTCTCCCCTAAGAGCTGGCTGGCAATCGCTACATTGATAGCAATTCCTATATAGAGAAAGCACAGACAAAGTACCAAAGGCAGTGGGGGCAACTTGGCCTTACGAACCCAAAGTGTCCAAAGCGCTATATGATACAAAAGAAAAAAGATTAGAAAAGTAAGCCTATACTGTCCTGAGATAAAGGTATAGTTATCATCTATAGGGTCTATAGCTTCGGTATATTCAGCAGAGAAAAGCGAACCAAAAAATAAGAAAAACAAAAGCCATAACACATATAATAGTGCTATAGGATACTGCCAAAAAGGAACATTTCGCTTATACAAATAAACACCTGTATAGAAAATTATAGCTAACGATGCTATAAGAATGACAAAAATGAATACAAAACCCAACATAAGTCTTCAGAATTTAAGAAAAATCGCCTTGAAATCTTCTATTTACTACTAAACAAAGGTATTTCAAGGCGAAAAAGTAACAATTAAATAAACAAATATAATGAAAAAACTTTATTTTACAAGTTTCATTTCATTTACTAAATAACCTGCACCAGCATACTTGTCTATCACAAAGAGTACATAGCGCATATCTACCATAATATTACGACAAATCTTAGGATCATAGTGAATATCACTCATAGTACCTTCCCATACACGGTCAAAATTTAACCCAATAAGGTTTCCATGAGCATCAATAGCGGGACTACCTGAATTTCCGCCTGTTGTGTGACAAGTGGAAAGAAAACAAAGCGGCATCTTCCCTTCTTTGGTACCATAACGCCCGTAATCCTTTTTGGCATATAGCTCACGAAGGCGTGCGGGTACGTCAAACTCATAATCCCCTGGTATATACTTCTCCATAACCCCGTCCAAGGTGGTAGTAGCACTATAGGTAACCCCATCGGCGGGGGCATAGCCTGCTACTTTTCCATAGGTAACTCTTAGGGTACTATTAGCATCAGGGAAGATTCTATCGGAAGGCTTGGACAACTCCAAAATAGCTTTCATATAAGTGCGTTGGAGTGCCTGAATCTGAGTGTCCAAACGCTGATATGCGGGATATACTTGGCTGTCATTCATCTGAGCAAGCTCCATGACAAACTGTACTGCCACATCATTCTTTAAGGCCTGCTTATATGCATCGGCAGGAAGGGCGAGTATCTTGGCGATCCCTTCATAAGAAGTTACAAAGGAGTCGGTATAGAGTCTCTCTGTAAGCTGTTTTGCATCAAAGTTTTGCAAACTACTAACAAGCAGTTGCTTAGGCATGTTTGCTGCATAGAAAGCAATCACTTTTTCAAATACAGCTTTATCTACCTGCTTGTCATTGTCCTTGAAAACAGACTGGAAGGTCTTGAGCAAGTTTTCTTTTCTACTCTCAAAGGACTGTTCGCCCTTGCTTTCCAGCACTTGCTGGAGTTGTAACAAGCGGAAGGCATTGGAAAGCAGATCTACATTGCGGAACATCAACTCACTATAGAGGTTATAGGCCAAGTTGTAGGGTTCTATCTCCTTGTAAAGGGTGGCAAACTGAGGGAGCAGCTGTCCATACTGAGCTTGTTTGTTTGCCTTTTGCAACATTTGGGTAAATTTCTCCTCTTGTTGTTTTTTGAGAGCTACGGCATCAGACTTCTTTAGTCCCTTAGTCTCCCCTATCCATTTTTTCCAATAGTTGGCCACGCGGGCGAACTTGGCTGCGTATTTAATCTTAATTGCCTGATCCTTACGCATATATTCATCTTGTACCTTTAGAGCTACATCACGAATGCCTATTCTGGCAGGGTTGATCACATTTTGGATCTGCTCCACAGCTACCGCTGGCAAATACTCTTGAGTAGTACCAGGATAGCCGAAGACCATCACGAAATCACCCTCCTTCACACCCTTAAGTGAAACAGGGAAAAAGTGCTTAGGTCTATAGGGTACATTGTCTAAAGAGTACTCCGCAGGGTGGTTGTTCTTATCAGCATAGACACGGAAGAGAGAGAAATCCCCTGTATGGCGTGGCCACACCCAGTTATCGGTATCTGAACCAAACTTACCAATAGAAGAAGGGGGTGCCCCTACCAAGCGAACATCCTTGAAGGTCTCTGTGATAAAGAGAATATATTGATTCCCATAATAGAAAGCCTTTACACTCCCTTCTTGCCAAGCCTCTTTGGGGGCATCCTTAATTACCTGAGCAATATTCTGTTCTATCCGCTGGGCTTTCTCTGCTTCATTGAGTTGCTCTGTTCCCTTGAGTACTTGCTGGGTAACATCTTCTATACGAACGATAAAGGTTACTTTAAGATCCTTGTTAGGCAGCTCCTCAGAGAGGTTCTTTGCCCAAAAACCATGTTCCAAATAGTCGTTTTGGAGGGTAGAATGTGCCTGAATCTGCCCATACCCACAGTGGTGATTGGTCAGCAATAGGCCACGATCGGAGATGATCTCCGAAGAGCACCCTCCATTGAAGTGAGGAGCCGCATCCTTAAGACTTGACTTATTCACGCTATAGATGTCTGTGACCGACATCTTCATGCCCAAGGTCTTCATCTCCTTGGCATTCATTCCTTCCAAAAGCGAAGGAATCCACATACCCCCCTGCTGTGCGTGAAGTACAATCACACTGAAAAACAGGGCTACTTTTAAAAATCTCTTCATATAAAAAATGATTAATGTTCTATGTGGGTGGCGCTTCTCTATATGGGCGATACCTCCATGTAAGGGCGAATTGCCATTCGCCCCTACTATGCTTTTACAATCTTATACAACTTATCCGAAGGACGGGTACGGAAATCGGTAAAGAAGGTGCAGGAATCACCTTTTTTAGCATTATCGGCTAGCACATCATTCACATACATATCCTCCAAGACCAGCTCTTGTACCCCCGTGGTAGGGCCTGTGATAAGGAGTTTGTCTCCTCGCTTGATATCGAAGGCCTCAATCTTAAACTCGGAAATACTTGTCTTCGGGAAAAAGTGCATAGCCTTACCTATATATACCTTTTTCTGAGTGGCTTGGGATCCTGGTGCTCCGCTCCATTCGCCTAATTTCTGGCCAAGGTAATAGCCCCCCCAGAAGCCTCGGTTATAGACAGTAGCCAAAGCCTCCATCCATACCGCTACTTTCTCTTTAGTATAAGTACCTGCATAATAGGCATCTATCGCCTCCCTATAGGTGCGAATCACAGTAGCTACATATTCAGGGGCACGTCCGCGGCCTTCTATCTTGAGTACCTTAGCCCCTGTATCTATCACTTGGTCTAGGAAGTCCAAGGTGCAGAGATCTTTGGGGGACATCATATATTCGTTGTCCAACTCTATCTCAAAGCCACTTTCTTGGTCTATAACAGTGTATTTTTTACGACAGTTCTGCTTGCAAGCCCCTCTATTAGCCGAGGAATTATGCGAGTGCAGGCTTAGGTAGCACTTACCTGAGACCGCCATACAGAGTGCCCCGTGGCCAAAGATCTCTATCTCAACCAAGTTGCCCGATGGGCCTTTGACTTGGTCTCGCTCTACCTGTTCGCAGATTTTCTTAATCTGACGGAGAGAGAGTTCTCGGCTCATGACCATAGTATCAGCAAAAAGTGCGTAAAACTTGACCGTTTCTATATTCGTTATATTAATCTGGGTAGAGATATGCACCTCCATCCCTATTTGTCGGGCATAGGCGATCACAGCCTGATCCATAGCAATCACCGCAGTAATGTCGGCCTGCTTTGCCTTATCTAACAAGGTTTTGATAATAGAAAGGTCATGATCATAGATGATCGTATTGAGCGTCAGATAAGTACGTACATTCTTTTGCTTACAACGATGGGAGATTTCCTGTAAGTCGTCCAAAGTAAAGTTGATACTAGAGCGTGCTCTCATATTGAGCTGCTCCACTCCAAAATATACTGAATCAGCCCCATTGTCCAAGGCTGCTTGTAAAGATTCAAAGCTCCCCGCAGGAGCCATCAGTTCTATCTTTCCTGATGAAGTCATTAATTAATTGTTAATTATCAATTGTTAATTGTTAATGACATTTGTCATTTGTCATTATAAAAGTCCATAATAGTATTTCTATGTAAGAGGCTATCCCTGGAACTTTCTATTTGTTGTTCTAACTCCTCTGGAGTGGCTTTAGGATTTTTGTAACCTAAGTAGCGCTTCATCAGCTCTCGGTAGAGGAGTTGGGCAACCTTTTTGGTTCCTCGTGCATTAAAGTGAGTATAGTCCTTTCCTGCCAAAGGAGGGTTGGCTTTTACCCATTTGAGCATGGAGCCTTCCCCTCCCATTAGCTCATAGAGATTGATAAAACCTGCTTGGGTATCTGCCGCATAGGCCTGTTGTGCTAAGGAAAGCGGCACCACTGCTGCATCTGTTTTCATCTCGGTGCCATACTTAGAGGACTTATCGGCTGTGGAGATAATCAGAAAAGAGGCCTTGGGAAAGCAGGTACGCAACTGTTCCACTACCTTGGCCATTCCCTTCTGATACCAACTGTAATCTAAAGAACCATAGTTGAGTACATTAGCCCCAAAGTGTAGTACAATAAGGTCATAAGTACCTAAGGCTGTATCAAAGTCTCGCATCAGTGCCGTGTTAAACAACGAAAGAGGCAAACCCGAATTTCCCCTACTAGAGAAGTTATCCACATGTACCCCACTGAAATCCGCAGAGTTGACCCCATAGATAGGAATAGAATCCGCCTTAAAGAAATTGATACGTACCCCCTTTACATTACCCTCGGCTAGAGTAATCGTATTGAGCAACTTATCTGTTGTCAGAGGCTTTACCAGACGTGTTGTGTCCCCTGGGTAACGTATTTCTATATAAGCATCATGATTGGCAGACTTTCCATAAAACAAGGTAGGGATATATAGTTGAGAGATATGCGCTTGCTGGGAAGCATAGTATTCTACCCAGGCGGGAGATCCCTTGACAAAGAAGACTTGCCCTGCTACCCCAAAAGGACGGGTAGGGCGCTTTACATTCACATAAGATTCTCGTTTCCAGTTACCTGAATAGGTATGTCGCACACTCCCTCTGGAGGCAGCCGACTCTGAAGTAATAGGCAAGAAGCCGATACCATTTCCTCCGAAATTCATTTGGAAAAGAGCTCGTAAGTCCTGTACGATAAAGTCTCCATCGGTCATGGAGTCCCCAAAATAGCCAATACGTATATGTCCCTCTCCAGTACGTTCTAAGTGTTGTAGTTTCTCAAAGAAAGGGGTGAGTTGATCCGCTACTTGTGGGGAAAGTGTATCTACCTTCTTGGCAACAAGGCTATCCTGAGGTTTATTGTCCAAAACCTCGTCTATATCCTTACCCGCAAGTGCCTCCAGCATCAGACTATCCACTACTATATGAGTAGAGGAAGTACCTTCTGGGAAAATACGTGTAGGCAAATACGGCTTTAACCCTACAAATATAAGGGTCGCCAAGGCTAAGATATAAAAAGATTGCTTGAAATAAGACGAATTCACAGGGAATAAAGACTATAAAAAACCAAGGAGCAAAAATACGAAATTAATGATTAATGATTAATGATTAATGTGTTAATTTTTACCCCTTGCTTTTTACAAGAATTTCACTATTATAAGTAGTATATGATCCTTCTATTTTTCTTTATTTTCTTCATATTCCTGAAGTATTCTCCTCAACTCATCCTTTATATCTTTAGTATTATCATATCGGAAACAATAATAACGATCTTCGTACTGACTGCCCTTTGAAGGTTGTTTAGCAATACATCTTCCTTCTTCATCTAATAAGTAAATATAATCATTACTATACCATCTATAGCTATGACTGTTGTATTCAAAATCAATATCCCAGCCATAGAGATATTCTTTATTGCCTACTATATAGGCTTGATCTATAATAATTTTAGCATCTCTATCTTTAGCATCATCTCTAAGGAGAATATCATCTCTATTACTATTATCAAGAAATATACCTTTACCACTAGGATATATAGCCAGATGATTGTGAATCCATCGTATCCAAGAATGAGGTATTTCTTTTATTACAAAATCTAATAAACTTGTATTGGATAGCTGATAGAGTATATGTTCCCAACTACCTTCTTTGGAGGGTTTTCGAGAAACCACTTGTGTATCTCCTAATAATAATTGGTGTATAGGGCCTGTAATATCCTGATGTAAAAGATAATACAACCAAGTATTAGGTCTGTTGTTAAAGGTTCTATGCCTCCAGTGCAGAACTTCATAATATTGTTCTTGTTGGGTAAATCTGCTAATTAAAACTTTTAGAAGACCTGCATCATTATAAGTGTCATTCATAACAGATTCTTTTTTACCTACTTTGTCCTTTTTAAAATACTTCTGTACATTTTTCCATTTTCGATCAAACCAACTCCAATCTATATTTTCCTGATCATCACGGAACAAAAAGCGAATACTACCTCTGAAAAAGGCATAGTTTTCAGCGGTTATGATTTTTTCTTCCCAGGTATCCTCTTCACAGATCTTTTTAGCTTTTTCTATCTCTTCATTGCAACGTTGTTGAAATTCATTAGTTTTGTCTATTATTAGAGTTTTAGACAGCATACTATTATAAACATTATGGCTATCAAAAATAGCTATATAGTCTATCGCTATTTTTACAGCATCAATATTTCTTATTTGAGGCAATCCTTCCTCATCTTCACCTGAAACTAAGTTCCATACCACACGCATCCAGCGTTCTAGTGAATTTTCATCTCCTTCTCCTTCTTTAAAGTATTTACAGATGGCAAAGAAAACAATTCTTTGTATTTGGTTGATTCCTGTAATTCCTCCTTTGTCATCATATTCAGGAATAAAAAAGAAAGGAGCCTCCCATTGAGCATTCGGGATAACCTCTTTGAGCAACTTATCTTGAGAATATTTTCCAAAATTATTTAGAACTTTTTGTAAGTCTTCAAATAGCTCTAATGGTATTATACCTTCACTATTTTTATAGTTCTCAAGACTATCATAGGTGATGTAATTGTCTCTATTTAAGTATTTGTAAGTATCCGTTTGTTCTATTTTACTACCAGTTTCCTTGCTATACCACCCTACATAATAATTCCAAAAGAAACGATTTAAGAAAGCGTAATAAATCTCATCTACTTGATGGGTTACAGATTTATTTTTCCAAAAAATATCCAACCATTCTGTATCTAACAGGATAGGGATACCTTTATAAACATCTAATAACCTCTTCCATTCTTCTTTTTTATCATTTTTTTCATCTTTAGCTTGTTGTTCTATATAGCCAATAAGATCTGCCTTGAAGTTCTCAAAAGGGGTCAGTTGCTTACCGCGAGCATTCATTTTGATATACAAATCATCTGAAAGACCAAAATTTTCTAATGGTTGGTAGTAGAAAGCAATAGGTGTTTCTTCTGTAAGGAGTCTCCAATAACAATCAAAGTCTTCTTTGGTTCCTTTCTCAAATAATTTTTCTATATTATCTATAAGTACTTCATCCTCTCCAGCCAACATTCTAAGCATTGCTTGTATGGTAGGGTCTTGTTTCCAAAAGGAATAAAACCAAGTTTGTTGAGTTATAAAATCAACAACACTTCCCTCTACAAACTTCTCGAAGTTATCAGCCTTACATAGGTTTTTACAAAACTCACGAGAAGAAATTCTTGTTTCGTAACTAAATTTATTTAATATTTCGGAGGCTTCCTCTAGTTTTCCTGCTCTTAGAGCGATGTACCAATGCAAAAGCCATAGCGTTGTAAGTCTTTGTTGTCCATCAAGGGGCTGTAGATGATTGTTCTCTTGAGAACCATAGACAAAATCTAGCTTCAAAGGTTTTCCTTTATTATCTAATGCTTCTTTTAATTCTTTGAGGAAAGATGCTCTTAGATATTCTTTACCTATTCTTCCTTGTGCATAATCTCGTTGGATAATAGGAATTTCAATTGCATTTTGTTGGATAAACTTCCAAAATGATATTTTGTGAGTTTCCATTAGTATTAATTATTTAGTTGGTGAATACATTCTTGAATATCGTTTTGATAGGCTTCTGCATCTGTTTTTGTCCAATAATTATTATCTGCTATAGTAGGAGAATAATACTTGAGAAATACCTGTTTGGTACAAGGAGGTACAAACGAGGAACTCATACTTATAGGTTCTTTAAGTACCCACTTCTTCTCTCTATTAAATTGTGGAATAGCAATATTTTGTCCTTTATCTTTACTAATAATCACCCTACGCTTAGCTGGAAAAATAGCATTGCCATAACTGCGATTGGTTGAACTATCCAAAAGGGTATAGTTCCATATTCTATTTTTCTCCTCTGGAGTCCATTCCTCTTTTGTAGAAAAACTAGATTTTATTTCATCATACAACTTTTTGATAGCAGTTTTATTCGGTGAGTCATCATCTGACTTATTTGAATCTTCTCTTAAGCATTTTGCTATTTCTTCTTGTAGTTCTTCCCCTACACTCAGATATACATTTAGTAGCCATTCTCTTTGGGTTTGTACATCATCTTCTGGATTATCTGTACTCGAATGAATATGTTCTACATCCCAATTTTCCAGTTTATACAGATGGAAAGGAAATTTATAGAAAGTAGCGATTTCATACTTATCTTTTTGATTAGAATTCTGATTGATAACCGTTTGTATATTATGGAATAACAATATGGGTTTGCATAATGTCTTATTTTTTCCCTCTATATCATACTGATGAGTTATAGAATTTTTAGTTACTATTTTCTTGATTTCTTCTTTTAAATATTTTAAGAAAGAGTTCTTATCTGTCGCTTTTTTCCATTTATTAACAAGTTCTGATATAGATTTGTATTCGGCGAGGAAGCCTATATAATGATATAGTTCTACATCATCATACCATTCTTGAAAAATTTGAAAATATTTTTTTACAATCCCCCAACAATGAGTAATATTAGCATCCTCATTTTTAAAATATTGATAGAAATAGCGGAATGTTTTATATTCGTCTGTTCCTATAGCTTCTATTTTTTCATTTTCAAGTGCTAAGATATTTTTTTCACAAATAAGATCAAAGATAAAATCTATTCTAGTGGGGCGATTATCTCCTATTGTATTCAAAAATAACCAAAATTCATCATTTTGTAACCTATATTCTATATGATCCCACTCTGCCGCAATTTCTTGCTGCCTTAATCTTATAGCATTTCCTTCTTTAGTAAAGTTAGTGCGATTTAAGAAGAGCGCTTTGATCAGTTCTGCATTAGTAAGCGATATTTTTCCTATATTAAGACGTGTAAATACCTTAATAGGGTCTTCATCTACAGATTCATACCAAATAAATCTAATATTATTTGCTTTATCTTTTATTTTATTATCACTTGGAATGTAAGTTAATAATACTTTTTGAATTTTTTCTTTCTCTTTTTCTCTTTCTTTAAACCATTCCGCTATAGAAGAATAGGCTTTATTAAGGTAATAATAGTCTATTTTTTCATCATAGAAACTCCCTTTGAGAAATTTTTTTATAAGAAGACCTCTTTGGTAGTTCAATTGATAAAGCTTATCTTCCTTCAGAAAAGTAAGTATTAGATATATAGTAGTTAGCCTCTGTTGTCCGTCAATTACCTCATACCATTTGCCTTCTAAAGAATTTTGTTTCTTTTCTTCTTCATTCATCTCACGAACAACCAAAGGCTGTACACAGTAAAATTCTCCTTTTCGATATTCTTCTTTTTTAGAGAAATCGTAGATATCCTCCAAAAGGTCTTTTACCTGCCGTTCAGTCCAGCGATAACCTCTTTGATAGCTTGGTATAAAAAACTTCATATCAAGAAGTTGTGCCACAGATTTAAGTCCTATCTTATTTTCTCTCATGGGATTATTTATTATTATTTATTTTTTCCTTGATAATTCCGCATCACTCCAGAGGCAAAAGGTGTCCATACACAAGCGCGTATACCGCTGTTTTTGAGCATCTTATTTGTCCAAGTATTACAGGTGAAAAACAGCTGATAGTGTCCCTTGGCCTCATAAAAGGCATCGGTGTCTCCATAGACCGCATCGGTAGGCACCAGCACGCCCCTACCCTCTTGTAACACAAAGGTTTGCGCAATATGGGCTACCAACTGCCTATACTGGGCAGCACTAAGCGAGAGCGATACTGATTGCTCATCGGTAGGAATTTCATTATAAAAAGTAGCATGCATCAGGGTACCCCCTTGCCCTGTAACCGCCTGAAAGGCAGTAGTCAGTTTCAGGTCTGCCCAAGTGGGTGTTTCCAAGTAGAATTTCCTGCAACCCCAGCCTAAAGCGATATAGCGACTTTGGCCTTTACCTCGTGTATCTTGCTCACTGACAATTGTTTGCCAATCAAAGAAAGTATTTTTTACAGGCATCACAATATCGGTATGTGCTCCATTGGACAGCAGCCAAATGGTCTCTTCCCCATTCGAGACTTCTTCCGTATTGACAGCAATACGAGAGAGTACCGCTGCCGAAAGCAAATAAAGCAACAGAAAGGCAACAAAACCTGCTATGCTATAACCGAGGTATTTTAAAACTTTTATAATTTTTTTCATCATCCCTTACAGATTTCCATTTCTTCTTCAAGCCACTGAGAAAAAGGCATAAGCTGTGTATCCTCTTCCCATTCCTCAGGAGGAACATCAGAATAAAAAATACCAAACTGATCTTCTTCGCCCAATACAAATCCTGCCTGATGACCTACATTGGGATAGCAGACTAAAAGGATATGAGGGAATAAATAGACCCCTGTCCCCTCGAAGACCTCTTTAGCATAGCTCTCCCATTGATCAGGTGCATAGAACTGGTCGGAAAAACCTCTTTCGTCCTCAAAAAGAGTGCAAGCCCCCAAGGTAAGGAGGAAAGTTTTGAAGTCCTCAGGTAGGCGAAGGTTATATTGTTGTTCAAAGTTGGCAAGTTCTTCCTCGGTAACCTTTGCTTGTTGGGTAAAGCGATAGGTTTCATTGCCATAATGAATAGGTTTGCCTGCACTTTGCTGCAATAGGTTTTGTAGTATTGTAAGGTTTTCTTGAAAGGTACTCATAATTATTTGTATTTCTTCAATATTTCTCTTGCTTTTTTATGTACTTCTTTACTACTTTTCAGCTTCCCTTGTCTTGCTTCTTCTTTTGATGCTGCAATTAATTTAAGTTCCTCTTCTGAAAATATATCGCTTTCCTTAACTTTGTTCATCATTAATCATTAGTCGTTAGTCATTAATCATTAGTCATTATTTAGTGTGCTTCTAACCAATTGTTTCCTGTTCCTATCTCCA
>ERZ773049.1916-NODE-1916-length-11594-cov-72.153739_pt1 | contig 11594 bp, 9 predicted proteins | sample MGYA00580633_ERZ773049 | MGnify/ENA primary metagenome ERZ773049 (study PRJEB29015, sample SAMEA2737991) | human oral metagenome | biome: human oral; feature: human-associated habitat; material: dental | place: China | collected 2066 ... | reverse complement strand
CAAGAAAAATTTAACGCTTTTGGAACTTGGTACGATCAGCTACCAGTTGCGTCGCTTGGTAATCACGACCAGACTCGTATAGCCTCTAAATTTGGTATGGCGCAAGCAAAAGCTTTAGCACTCATGCAATTAAGTCTACCTGGTATACCTGCCATCTATTATGGTGATGAATTGGGTATGCTTGATGTTGACATCCCTCAAAATTATAAACATGATAATTTCGCTGGTGGAGCAGGTATGGATGCACGTGATAAATATCGTACACCAATGCGCTGGAACTCTGATATTCTTAATAATGCTGGATTTTCTAATTCTAATCCATGGCTTCCAATTGGTGACAATTTAGATTGGCTTAATGTTGAAAGCGAACAAAATACCGACCATTCATTTTTTAATCTATATAAAAAAATGCTTACATTACGGAGTGAGTATGCTGCTTTACGATATGGAGAATATTCAACTTGGCAAGATATTAGCGACGACATAATGACATTTAAACGTAATTATAATGACGAAATTTTTTATATACTTATAAACTTTACTGATAGACAAATTAATACAAACATACCAAGTAGGGGCAGGGTTGTGGCCAGCACTAACACTACTGATGAATATGATATTGAAAATAGCCTCACGCTAAATTCTTTTGAGGCTATTCTGGTTAAAGCTTATCAATAAATTGGTGCGGGCGGCGAGAATCGAACTCGCATCACTTGCTTGGAAGGCAGGTATATTAGCCATTATACGACGCCCGCTCAATATATTAATAATTATATCACAGAGCGAGCAAACTTACTATTTTGTTTAGTTATAATTCATAGATTGTTTCAATATTTGCGCCTAAGCTATTAAGTCTTTTAGCAAGCTCTTCATAACCACGATTAATTGAATAAACATCACGAAGAGTGGAAACTCCTGGGGCAGCAAGCATAGCAAGTAAAATTACTACACTTGGTCGTAAAGCAGGAGGAGCTATCATATCTGTAGATTTCCAGTGAGTAGGTCCAGCTATATATACTCGATGCGGATCAACTAACTCTATATTTGCACCAAGCTTTGTAAGTTCTGTAAAGTAAATTGCTCTATTTTCGTAGCTCCAATCATGCACTAGAGTTCTACCTTTTGCGACAGTAGCTATTAAACCTAGAAACGGTAAATTATCCATATTAACTCCAGGGAAAGGCATGCTATGTAACTTATCTTTTGGTGCGTGTAATTTAGATTTTTTTAAGCTTACATCAACTAAACGAGTCTGTCCATTGGCTGCTCTATATTCAGGTGTGATTTCGTACTTTAATCCCATCCCAGATAATATTGCTAGTTCAATTTCTAGAAATTCTATTGGAGCACGTTTAATGGTGATTTCTGAACTTGTCACAATTCCAGCTGCTATAAAGCTCATGGCTTCAATCGGGTCTTCAGAAGGGAAATATTCAACTTCTTTATCTATACTTTCTAATCCAGTAATTTTTAGTGTTGTAGTGCCGATACCTTCGATAATAACACCTAATTTTTGCAAGAAGAAGCATAAGTCTTGCACCATGTAATTTGGGCTAGCGTTACGTATGGTTACTGTACCTGGGTGCAATGCTGCTGCCATAATGACATTTTCGGTTACTGTATCACCACGCTCGGTTAGTAAAATTGCATGATCTGGAGATGTTTTTTCCACGCTTACGCGATATGCGTCTTGTGACGCATCTACAGAAAGCCCAAATGGTTCCAATCCTGTTAAATGTGGTTCAACCGTTCTTACTCCAAGGTTACATCCACCAGCAAATGGTAATTCAAATTTATTATATTGATTAAGCAGCGGACCCATAAACATAATAATTGATCGGGTTCTCATTGCGGCAGCTACATCTATGTTTTTCAAATCAAGTGTCTTTGGCGGATTTATTACTAGGTCAGAACCATCCTTCCAACGGGTCTTTACGCCAATACTATTTAAAACTTCAATAAGACGATTAACTTCCTCAATCCTAGCAACTCGACGGAGAGTAGTGGTTCCCTTATTCAGTAAACTTGCACAGAGCAATGCTACTGCTGCATTTTTACTTGTTTTTACATTAATTTCTCCAGAAAGTTCATGACCGCCGCGTACCTTAAAATTTATTTTCCCTTCCTCATTTATATTCACAATTGGTCTAGCTAGCACTTCTCCTATTCTTGCGATCATTTCTAGGCTGATATTTTGTCCGCCTTTTTCAATTCTATTGATAGCGGATTGGCTAGTGTCCAACGCTTCGGCTAATTGTGCCTGTGTCCAGCCGCGCATAATGCGGTTTTCTTGAATTAGATTACCAATTTTTTCAAGATACGTATCACTATTCATGGTTGCATTATACCATAAATGATATAAAAATTAATACTATTGACTTACAATAAATATTATGATAATATAACAACTGAAGTGCGGTAATTCCACTGTACTTGTACATTTCCAACCTAAGGAGGATGCTCATAATGAGCACTTCATCTATCTACTATCCTGCAACTGATGTTCCCATGCGGAATGAAAGTTGGCATGCTGAACAAGCCTTCAAGTCATACGAATTGGGCGGAGAGCTTTGGCTTTACTATGTCCAGTTAATCGTCATAGCTTGTATTGTATTCTTTAGTCTTTTTACTATTGATTCAAGCGATCATCCAAATATTGTGTTTGAGATTGTTGCGAAAATCTGCCTTGCATTAATGTGGGTGTTGACTATCGGCCTTTTGGTGTTTGCTACTGTACACTTGATGTACCGAAAGTACTACAGCAAACTAAGCCACGGTAAGGTTGAGCTGTATCGGATTGATGTTATTGAACCAAATGATAAGGATTTGGGTATTCGATTCAAATCACCAAATGGAGTTTTCACATACTTAAATCTGGGTCCCAACCGAGAATGTGTTGCGTATGTTATTGAACTTTTGCAATTTGATGCTGGATTCCGTAAGGAAATCAATTCGTATTTGGCAGATCCTGTAAATAAAAAAGTTTCTACAGAGAATATGATCAATTCCAAATATGAAGATTTGTGTAATGATCGTGCTAGTAAAGACTCAAAGCCAAAGCCCTGTGTTAATTCCAGTACTGTCCAGTACTGATGATGGCTGGAATGCTAATGATGAATTTGTCTAACCTAAGCTCCTCCTCATTGGTGAATCATCACCGCCCGTAAGGTTGAGCAATTGAACACCGCTCCCTAAAAGGGCGGTGTTTTTCTTTGAATTATGCTAAACTAAAGCAGTAGGAGGACTTTTTTAATGAATGACAAGAAAGTCGAAGATCTAATTAATGCCGAAGTGGCACGTCAAGATAGTGCAATTGAATTAATTCCAAGCGAAAACTATGTATCTAATGATGTATTAGTGGCGCTTGGTAGCGTTTTTACTAATAAGTATAGCGAAGGATATCCAGGTAAGAGATATTATGGTGGGCAAACAAATACAGATAAAATAGAGCAATTAGCTATAGATCGTGCAAAGGAATTGTTTGGAGCGGATCATGCAAATGTTCAACCGCACAGTGGTGCTCAGGCTAACGAAGCGGTTTATTATTCTTGGTGTGAACCTGGAGATAATATTTTAGCTATGTCTCTTGATCATGGTGGCCATTTAACTCATGGAGCGCCAGTGACGCGTAGTGCTCATGAATATAATTTTATACGCTATGGCATAAAGGATGTAAAAACAGGCGAAGTGGATTATGATGAATTGCGGAAATTAGCATTAAAATACAAGCCAAAAATAATCTTGGCAGGATTTAGTGCATATCCACGTGAGTTAGATTATGCTAAATTTGCTAGTATTGGCAAGGAGGTTGGCTCTATGTTAATGGCAGATATGAGCCATATCGCAGGTTTGATTGTAGCTGGTGTTGCTAAAAATCCATTAGACTATGGATTTCATGTAGTAACTACTACGACACATAAAACACTAAGGGGGCCGCGCGGTGGTTTAATTTTAAGTAAGGGTATAGTCTCTAATCCGTTAAAAAAGCCAAATAAGACATTGCAAAATTTGCCCACTCTTATAGATAGGGCGGTATTTCCTGGAACTCAAGGCGGCCCTCATATGCATACGATTGCAGCCAAGGCAGTAGCTTTTGGCGAGGCTTTGCGTCCTGAATTTAAGAACTATGCTAAGCAGATCATACGAAATGCAAAAGCTATGGAGAAAATATTTAAAGAGAATAATGTAGAAATGGTTACTGGTGGTACCAGCAATCATCTATTGTTAATCGATGTGTATAAGACTTTTGGCATCGATGGTCGACGTGCACAAGAATCTCTAGAAGAAATAAATATAACCACCAACGCTAACGCTATACCTAATGATCAGCTTCCTCCGTTTAAGCCAAGTGGTTTAAGACTTGGCACGCCTGCTATGACTACAAAAGGATATAAGGAAGACGATTTTAGAAAAGTTGCACAAAATATTGTAGATAGGCTATCTACTTTATAATTTTAAATTAACATATGGTGTTGTTGCAGTGTATCTATTTAGATTGTAATTAATAATCTCATTCTATTAGCTGATAATAAATAACAAAACACCCCGTAGTATGCATTAGGGGGTGTTTTGTTATCTTAAATAGTAAAGTAATTATCTATACTAAGCAGCAGCTGCTGTACAATCGCCTGCTTCACCAGCAGTAACATCTTTTGTTTTGTTGTCTTTTTCGTGCCAGTAAGTTAGCTTAATTCCAGTAATCTTATCTTTAATGTTTGCTTCAGGAGTTCCTGTAGGAGCACAAATTTGATACTGCATTTCTATTTTGCTACCATGTACAGGTGCTGAAACCACTAATGTATCTAGAGTCTCCGCATTGATGTTGCTGGATTTTGAACATTTTCCACCAGATTTAACGGCTGTCTTAAGTGCTGTTAATGTAGAAATATCCTTCCACTCAGCGCCACTTTCAGAAGCCATACATGTTGAAACTAATTTAACAATGTTTGCTGAATCGCCAGCTCGGCGAGAGTCGCGACCTTGTTGCTGAATCCCTGTAAATGTAACCACAGAAATGGCTGCCAAGATTGCAATAACTACTATTACTATAAGAAGCTCTATTAATGTAAAGCCGGCTTGTTTTGATTTTTGAAGATTCATGTTTTTATGAATGCCCCCTATTAAATTAATTATTTATATCGCAATTGTAAACCATTGTTTTAATAAACGCAATATGTATTTTATATTAAATTTCAAGGGGCTCTTGCTCTATTTTTATGCCAAACTTATCATATACGGTAGCTGTGATTTCTGCACGGGCAGCAGCTAAGTCTTTATATCCACTGGCAGATTCATTGATTAGAACTAAGGCGTTTGCTGGATTTATGCGCATACCCTTTATTAATTTACCTTTTAAGTTACAGTTATCAATGAGCCAGCCAGTCGGTACTTTATATTGATTATTTCCAATATCATAATATGGTGCATTTGGATAATTAGCTAATAGCTGTTCTAATTTTTGCTTTGTTACTATGGCATTTTTAAAGAAAGAGCCTGAATTTGGTTGTTTCGCAGGGTCGGGAAGTTTAGTTTGCCTAATCTGTATAACAGCTTGGCGTATATCTGATACATTGTAATCTGTGATATGCGCATTATCTAAATATTTTTGTAAACTCGCATAAAATGGTGGTTTTGGCTTAGATTTTGAAAGGCGTAGAGTGATAGATAATATTATATATTTCCCAGGTAGTTTATCTCTAAAAATACTGCTTCGGTATTTGAATTCACAATCTTTAGCTGCGATAGTTTCAATCTCGCCACTATCAGTATTAAAAGCCTCTACTTCTATCAAGGTGTCTGCTATTTCTTGACCATAGGCGCCAATATTTTGTACAGGTGCCGCTCCACAAGTTCCTGGTATGATTGACATAGCTTCAATACCACTGAGGTTCATATCTACAGACATCTTTACTAGGTTATCCCATAACTCGCCGCCGCCAGCTTTTATTACGGCAGATTCTCCGTCTTCTTTAATGACATTCATTCCAGTAATTTTATTTTGTATGATTATGCCATTAAAAGTTTCATCGTGCGCAATTATATTACTTCCACCTCCTAATATGTAGAATTTTAGTTTCTCATTTTTACATTTTTGTATTATGTCTTGAATATCTTTTAGATTATACACTTCAGCCATCATCAGAGCTGAGCCGCCAATTTTCATAGTTAAGTGGTTAGATAAAGAAGGATTATCAATTAGTTTCATATTACGATTATATCACATATGATATTTTGTAAATAGCTGTTATACTCTCGTCTCTAAAATTGTGCACTAATATAAATATAAATAAAAAACGATACGCTAACGTATCGATATGATAAAATCTTTGTTTGGTGGGTCAGCTGGGGATCGAACCCAGGACACCCTGCTTAAGAGGCAGGTGCTCTAACCAGCTGAGCTACTGACCCAAGTCTATGTAATTGTACTAAATAATGCATACTTTTTCAAGTATGGAAGAATAAAATGTAACTTAAATAAATCTTTGATATTATTAGTTTTAACATGTTATAATCCATAATAACTATGGACAAATCAGAAGGTGGGTTTACTCTTGTGGAAGTTTTAGTATCTGTATTTGTTGCATCAATTGTCATCGGCATTTTAGCTCAGTCTTATATTTATGCAACTAGATCATTTGAATGGAGAAAACTTCGTTCCGTTGCTGTTATGATAGCTAATGTTAATCTAGAACGCTATAAACGAATAAAAAATCTAAAAGAAGCTGGTTTTGAATGTGAAATAAATGACTCTGTGACTAAGTTTCAGAAGAGTCTTACTAATAAGGGTGATAAATTTAATGAAGACTCCAATCTTACTGAAATAAAAAATTCTTCTATAAATCAGAAAATAGTGGCATACACAAGTCCTAGCAAAGGATGCGATAACTATGTGGTGGTTGAATCTGTCGTAGAGTATAAAAATCATCCCAACGCTACTGATATAGAGACTGTGAAGCAGGTAACATATGCGCAATAGATATGGTTTTACTGTCGTAGAACTTATATTGGTAATATCTATATCTTCTGTTGTGATAATAGGATTAGTGCCTACATTAGTAAAATTTTCTAGCTTACAATATGGCCAAATATTGCGGGCTAAACAGATTAATGATTCTCATAAGGCTATTAGTGTAATAGATTCAGATTTAGATCGTACTATCGAATTTAGAAGGGCTCCTCTTTCCAATAATATAGACTATCCAGCTCCTTTGCGAGGATGGAATTATCGTGGAGCTGGTAGTTCTATGCGTACGTTAATATTAACACTTCCTGCAACTACAAAGCCGCCTCAGAATAAGGATAGAGAACTTTCGACTATTGCAGATAAAACAGAAAACTGTGGTAAATCAGACAAACCATATAAATATAATGTAGTTTACTATGTACATAATTCTAGGCTTTATAGAAGATCTATCGTGCAGCCGCCAGAAGATAAAATTATATGTAAATATCCATATGAATCTACTACAAAATTTCCAGACAAAGGATCTCCTCGTGATATTTTATTATTAAACAATGTAGATGGGTTTGAGGTTAATTATTATAATGGTCCGTCATTATTACCAGATAGTGATTCTTATGCGTACAAATATAATTCTCCGCCGCTTTCCCTATCTGTAATAGACAACAAAGTTGTCTCTATAAAAATAACAACTAAATATAATATAAATGACAAAGAGTATAAATATTCCGTACATAAGAGAAAGGATATATCATGGTAGGCAAGAAGAGTGAAGATGGTTACGTACTTTCAATCGTTGTAGGTTTATCTTTTGTAGCTATGTCTATATTTGCTATCGTTTTACAATATCTTAGTAGCTTATCAGTTTCTACGCGTGATCTTGATAATATATCTACAGCACGTAATTCTGCGAGATCAGGACTAATGGCTGCAATTAAAGGCGCTGACGATAGTGTACAGGGCTCATCATTGATAGGAAGCGGTAGTATTGGCTCAAATGTAACTTATGATTATAAGATAAATTCAAGCTCTTCAAACATATATTTATCGTCTAATGGTAGTGTTCAATTTGGACATACTACATATAAAGCTAACGAAAAAGTGGATATTCCCATAACTCCTGTAGTTTCAGACTACAAGCCTATTCAGATGGATATCGGTGATGATGTAGTATGCGCTGTATCTGGCAAAAAGGTTTATTGCTGGGGAGATAATAGTGCTATGCGTATAGGTGTTGGCTATTACTACTATGATGAAAAAGCTAAATATGGTTCCTATTATGATTGGCCTGTTCCAGCTGATACTTCTAGTGACCCTAATAGCGATCTAAAGGATAAAGAAGTTGATCAAGTCTCCGCGGGTAGATTACATGTTTGTGCGACATCTGAGGGTAAAATGTATTGTTGGGGTAATATGAGCAATTCTAGCGGATTTGGTGGTCCAGGCCAATATAATTTTGCTACTAGAATTAATCTTGGTAGTATAAATAATAAGAGAGTTGATAAGGTTTCTGCGGGATACGGTTACACGTGCATAATAGCAGAATATAAGGCCTATTGCTTGGGTCAAAATAAAGATGGAGTTTTTGGTAATGGATCTTATTCGGATTCAGAGACGCCACTACCTGTAAGCACTGACACTGGTATATATGATAAGCAAGTCACTGATATTGGTACATCTGTATGGAACAATTACGCTTGTGCTATAGCGGGTGATAAACTTTATTGTTGGGGAAAAAATAACTATGGTCAACTGGGTACTGGTGATAATAATGACCGACCTAGACCATTTGAGGTGGGTGCAGGCAGTCCTATGGAAGGAAAAAGAGTTGAGAAAATATCCCTAAAAGGTGAACATACCTGTGCTATAGCTGAAGGGAAGCTTTATTGTTGGGGTAGAAATGATGATGGTCAACTGGGTACTGGTGATACATATGATAGATCTAGCCCTGTAGATATAAGTAATAACAGTATTTTAAAAAATAAAAAAGTAACAGATGTATCCACTTCGCATATTAATACATGTGTAGTCGCTGACTCTAAGCCATACTGCTGGGGGCGAACCCGACATGGTGGTTCATCAGGTGGAGAAAGATATAATAAACCCGTTGATGCAAGTTCTACTCCTTCAAAGAATTTATTATATGGTAAACAAATAGAATCTATATCCGCTGGTGATTTTGGCGGATGTGCTAGTTTAAATAGCTGGATATATTGTTGGGGTAGAAATGACGCAGGATCTACTGGTACTGGTAATTATAGAAAAGCCCCTGATCCAGTAAGTCCCATATCTCATGATGGTGCATTACGTGGAGGAAATACTCCTAATTTCCGTACCTCTTTAGCAGTGTCTAGCAATGTATGTTCTATTGCGAATAATAAGCTTTATTGTTGGGGTAGAAATATTAATAGTTCAGTTGGTGACGGTACATCTAATATTAGAAAGAGACCAGTTCTTATTGCTGGAGAAGATGATAGGGCTGTAGTTAATGGTAGAGCTACTAATGTTGATCTTAGTGATGGCGATAACCCTTCGTTTGGTTGTGCTGTAATCAGTAGTAAAGCATATTGTTGGGGGGAGAATACTTACTCTAATTTGGGTGACGGAACAAGTATTAATAGATCAAAACCAGTCCCAGTGATTGCTAATGTAGGCGATACTTTTTCTCACAAGAAAGTTACTAAGGTAACTGTAGGAAAGTCACATGCCTGTGCTATAGCTGAGGGTAGTGTATATTGCTGGGGGGCTGCTGGAACTTTAGGCAATGGATTGGGCAGTTCTAGTTCCAGAGCTGTACTTGTGAGTGCTGACCCTGCTTCTGGACTTCATGGAAAAACTACTGATATAGTAGCTGGCGGTGATAATACCTGTGCCTTGGCTGATAAAAAAGTATATTGTTGGGGTAAAAATTTAAAAGGAGAATCAAGCGGAACTGGTTTAGTTAAGTCACCTAAGCTCATTGAGGTGGGTGATCCTGTTAATGATATATCTAAAGTTTTAATTACAGTCTCAAACGGTATCTCTTGTGCAGTTGATATTAAGTCTCAACTATACTGCTGGGGAACAGAAAATAGGCTTGGCTATGGATCTAGTTCCACAAATGTTCGCATTCCTAAGTCTAGTGCTATAAATGCTAAGAGTGCCAATTCTGTATTAAAAGATAAATCAATAGGAGCTATTAGCTCTAGCCTTACCCATACATGTGTTATTGCAAATAATGTTATTTACTGCTGGGGAAATAATAATTATGGACAGTTAGGAGATGGGTCTAAAACAAGTAAGTCTAGCCCCGTAGCAGTTAAAACAAATGGTACGCCATTACATGGGCAATATATTAGATCGATAGCAACTGGGGAAAATAGAACTTGTGCTGCTACAGGCTATGGCATATATTGTTGGGGATTGGATGGAGGATTTATCTCACCTGGTAATTCATCTTTTAATTCAATAGTACCTACCCAAACAAATGGTCTTTTAGATTTGAGTAATGCAGTAAGATATTAAGTGAATATAAAATATATCGCCAACAAATGTGGGCGATATATTATGTAGTAAATAAATTCTTGGTACACCTGGTACGATTCGAACGTACGACACCTGGTTCCGAAGACCAGTGCTCTAATCCGCTGAGCTACAGGTGCTCACAATTTCATTTTATCACACTTTACATAGTATAATAAAGACCATGAAGATTTTAAATGGGGCTGAGCTTGCTAGTTTTGTAAAAGTACGCCAACTTAAGCAAGTAAGAAATTTGCGTCAATCAAAAAAGATCATACCTAAACTATCTGTTGTGTATGTAGATAGCGGCAATAAAGTAATAGATACGTATATTAATCTAAAGAAAGCTTATGCTAATGATATTTTAGTAGAATTTAGTGTCTATAAAGAAAATGCCGATACTATAATCGAGAGACTCAATATACTTTCTCGTGACGATAGTATTCACGGTATTATAGTTCAACTACCCTTACCTGGCGATTTGGATACTGATCAAATATTGTCACATATTAATCCGAATAAGGATGTTGACGGACTTTCTGGAGGTAATTTTACACCAGCTACACCTATGGCGATTAATTGGCTATTGTCAGGTTATGGTATAGATTTATCTGGCAAAAATGTTGCTATAGTTGGTCGAGGTAAACTTGTAGGCGCTCCACTTACTCGTCTTTGGAAAGAATCTGGTTATAATGTAGATGTTTTTGAAAAGGGGGATGGGTATGACTTGTATATAGAAATCCCCAAATACGATGTTATAGTTACTGCAACAGGAGTGACGGGTCTTATAAAAAGCTCAATGTTAAAATCTGGTGCCGTAGTTATTGATGCTGGGACAGCGAGTGAGAAAGGTATTATAAAAGGCGATCTATCTGATGATGTTCGTGAGCGTAAGGATCTAATAATTACACCAGATAAAGGTGGCGTTGGGCCATTAACGGTCGCCGCATTATTTGATAATACTATTTTAGCAGCCTATCGTCAGGCTAAGTTAAATGGTATGTAAAAAATCAACAATTAACCACACCATAATAATGGATACGATTATAACGGAAGCAGCGATTTGCACTTTCTTTTTGTTATCATGCCACCATTGTCCGTGTTTGCTACGTTTTACGGCTGATACATGAAT
>ERZ773049.1913-NODE-1913-length-11607-cov-2.884003_pt1 | contig 11607 bp, 15 predicted proteins | sample MGYA00580633_ERZ773049 | MGnify/ENA primary metagenome ERZ773049 (study PRJEB29015, sample SAMEA2737991) | human oral metagenome | biome: human oral; feature: human-associated habitat; material: dental | place: China | collected 2066 ... | reverse complement strand
GTGTAACCTCTCTATCGTCTTTGGCGGGCGAATTATCATAGGAGTTACAGAGTTGGAGTACACCGAAAAACGCGAGAAAGACTTTCTTTATGGACGTGGGTGCAAGCCTCACGGAATAGTAGCAGGCAACCGCAGTTATGAGGGTAAAATAAGCCTTTGGCAAAGTGAGGCAGAAGCAATGACCCGCGATGCCCCTAACAATGATATACTTAGCCTTAGCTTTGACCTCGTGGCTTCCTACGTGCCTTTAGACGGCGGACAGATAGTTACCGATATTCTCAAGCACGTGGAATTTACCGAAGTGAAAAAAGGAATGAAGCAGGGCGATAAGAATATGATTATGGAGCTTCCTATTATCTTTACAGATGTAATACGCCAAGCCTAACAAATTAAACAATAACAAAATGCCTGTGCGGCTTGCACTTTAAAAACCTTTTAAAAGCAGTTTAAAATGATAACTAAAGAACAAATACAAGAATGGAAAAAGCAATACAACGATATTTATGTACTGAATATTGAGGACAAAAAGGCGTATTTGCGTATGCCCGACAGAAAAACCCTTAGCTATGCCTCAACATTGGCAACCAAGGATCCGCTAAAGTTTAATGAGGTAGTACTCAACAACTGTTGGTTGGGTGGTGATGAGGAGATTAAAACAGACGATGCGCTGTTTCTCGCCGCCAGTAGCAAGCTGCCAGACCTTATACAGATTAAAGAGGCGACACTGGAAAAGCTCTAAGTGATGCGGAGATAGACGAGGGGCGGGATTGGCTTCGTATCACTAACGCTTCCTTGCGTTACTATATGCACATTGCCAATCCCGATGCTCTCACCGATACCCAGTGGGCTATGAGAGTAAAAGAGCTTGAATGGCTTAGGCAAAAGGAGAAGGAACAATACAAGTAGTATAGGTAGTTTGTTGTAGTCTTTCACGCTCTCTTGCTTGTTCGGCTCCTTTGGAGAGCATAAGGGCAAGTATTGCTACAAGAAAAAAGAAAACCGCACTGGCAATAGCCGTGGTGGTGTATCTCCTCTTAGTAGAGGGCTCTTTCTCAGTAAAAGCCCTATAAGTAGCATAGAAGGGCACACAGAAAAGGGCAGCTCCATAGAAAAATCCTGCACCAATAATTAATAATAAGCCTATAGAGGCAAGTAGGTTAAAGAAAAATAATAATACTCTCATTGTGGCAAATATTTTAGAATATACATTAACGCTTAAAGACTTTGTAAGTGCAAAGTTACAAAAAATCGGCATAAATAACGATACAATGTTAGAAAAATTTGCCGAATTAGAAAAAGTACAGAAAAAAGTCTCTCGTGGCTTTGCCCAAATGGGTACGTCTGTACACACTTTGCAACAAAAAATAGCCCTGCTAAAAGCCGAACGAGATTTACTGCCTATAGGTAGCCTTTCGGCTATTCGTAAGTACAACAGCGAGATTAATAAGTTAGAGCACAGTGTTTCTAAATTGCAAACCCTCAACGGGAGTAAGCTAAAAACGTGGTTTTCGGAGGCTTTGAACAGTCTGCCTGGTTTGGTTACCAACCCTCTTATATTGGCGGGAGCGGGGATAGGTATGAGTATCCGAAAGGGTATGGAAGCCGACTTGCAACAAGCTAACATTACTACTCTGCTTAGGGGTGATGTAGAAAAAGCCAAAGCCTTATATGCCCAGCTCTCCGATTATGGGGTAAAAACACCCTACGACAAGGCAGGGCTTATTGAAGCACAGAAGACAATGATGTCCTTCGGGCTTTCCTCTGAGTTTGCTTTTGGCAAGCTCAAGAACATAGGCGATATAGCTATGGGCGATGCGCAGAAAATGCAAAGTCTATCACTTGCTTTTGCGCAGGCTACTTCGGCAGGCAAGCTGCAAGGGCAAGACTTAATGCAGATGATTAACGCGGGCTTCAACCCCTTGCAGGTGATTAGTGAACGCACTGGCGAGAGTATGGCACAGCTCAAAGAGCGAATGAGTAAAGGAGGTATTTCGGCGCAAGAGTTGGCACAAGCCTTTGAATGGGCAACCGATAAACAAGGGCTTTTCTACCAAGGTGCAGAAAAAGCAGGGCAAACCCTCAGCGGTAAGTTCAACAAGATGATGGACTCTATCACCGAACTTGCTCTAAAAGTATATGAAGCCATCAGCCCTGTGCTTAGTCCCTTAGTAGACCTGGCAGCAGTTATATTTTCAAGCATAGGTGGAGGTATAGGGTGGCTTATTGAGAAGTTTCAAGAAGGGAATCCCATTATATGGGGTATTGCAGGAGCTATAGGTATATTCACCACTGCATTGATACTACACAATACCTATACGGCTATTGCTACTGCTTGGCAAAATAGGCTCACTTGGGCAGTTATTAAAACAAACCTTGCCTTTTTGGCAAATCCTATAACGTTGATAATAGCTGGTATTATAGCCCTTATTGCTATCATAGCCTATTGTATTGTAGGTGTAAGCGGTTGGGGCAAAGCGTGGGAATATACTGTGCAAGGTATGAAATACAGTTGGGAGGCTTTTGTGGAAAATTTTCAATTGCTTTGGACTGTTGCAAAAAATACTTTTATGGCAGGTATAGATGCTTGTAAGCTCGCTTGGTATAAGTTTAAAGAAGCGGTTGGTTTAGGTGATAGTACCGAGAACCAAGCAATGATTAACAAGATACAAAATGACTTGCAAGAGCGTGCCAAAACAGTAACAGAGGGATATAAGAAAGCAAATGAGGCGGGAGAAAAAGCCAAAGAAGCCTTTGGCAAAGCGTGGGACTCTTTAGAGTTCAAAAGCTTTAAGGAGGTAAAAGACGGGCTAATGGGCAAGCTGGGTATGAAAACCGAAAGCAGTCCCGCACCAGGGGTGAGTCCTATTACGGGAGAAACTACCGCCACCACGGGAGAAGGCACTAAAACCAAAGACAACATCGTATCAGGAGGTACCAGACAAACACATATCAATATACAGATAGGCAATGTAGGTACCGATACTAAGGTGTATGTATCGTCCGTACGCGAGGGAGTAGAGAACTTTGGAGAAATGGTGAAAGAGGAACTCCTTAGGGCTATCAATAGTATAAACCAAATGCAGACAGCCTAATGAAAGATATACTAATAGATGAGGGAAACGATTTGCGCCTATTGGCGGGTGATTTTGAGGTGGGGTACTCTGATAACCAGCAACAGAAGGCTATCCTTACTACCGAAAAAGGAGAATGGAAAGAACACCCCGAAGTAGGGGTAGGAATATCCCAAATGCTCGCCGATGACCTTTATACTGAAACTCTCATCGAAATAAAGAAACAGTTGGAGTATGACGGTATGCAGATTAACGATGTAGCCCTACAAGAGGGCGGCAAATTACTAATTGATGGACAATATAATTACACTAAACAAACAAGCCCTAAAACAAGGCATTATCACCCTGCAGCAGGATATGCTTACCAAGACAGAGGCAAGCCCAGAAGAGTACGCCGAACGTTTAGCCTCTCTTATTTACGACTTTGTTCGTAGTGGCGAGGTAACAGTAGCCGCAGGTATATCTGTAAGCACGGCAGGTACAGCCACCGCCCAAACAGGAGCAACTACAAGTGCAGGAAAAGGGAAAATAACTTAAAAACACATATCACAATGGATTGGATATTAGAAGGAATAAAAGAACACATCGTATCGTTTATCGGTATGGTATTATCGGGCTTAGCGGGTTGGTTTTTCGGCAGACCTAAGCAACAAATGGAACTACAAACCTCCGAACTTGACAATGTAGACAAGGCTGTGAAGATATACCGAGAGATGATAGAAGACTTAGGTACCAAGTACGCCAACGCTATCGATGAGCTAAAGAAAGCTAACCAACGCATTAAGGACTTAGAAGCTTCAGTAGAAGAGCTTCTTACCGAACTTAAGAAGTACAAGCAGTTAAATGGTAAAGCAAAATGACAATCACCGCCCTACATAATCAGTCGCTATTAGACCTCGCCTTGCAACACACAGGCACGATAGAAAGCGTCTTTGAGTTGGCAGAGGCTAATGCCCTTAACATCACCGATGATGTGCAGGCAGGAGCTCCCCTCTACTTGGGAGAGGGGTTGGGGGTGAGGAACGAAATACTAAGCTACTACACTGCCAAGAATTTGCAGCCCGCAACGGCTTTCACCAAAGAAGACGAACAGGTGTTTGAACGCCTCGAAGGCATCAGTATATGGGCAATAAATCTTGATTTCGTCGTTAGTAGTTAGTCGTTAGCCATTAGCAAGCGACACAATCTAATAACTAAATACTAACGACTAAATATTATGGCACGAAGCATTCAAGAAATACAAACCCTTATCTACCAAGCCAAAGCACAAGAGCCTGCACTGGAAAGCCTCAACAGCACTTCCAAAGTAGCTATATGGCGATTGTGGGTCTATATTATAGCGGTGGCTATATGGAGCTTAGAGAAGCTGTTCGACCAGCATAGGGCGGATATTGACAAACGCCTTGCCGAACTCAAACCCCACACCGCTCGTTGGTACAGAAGCAAAGCCCTTGCCTTCCAATACGGCTTTGATTTGTTACCCGACAGCGATAAGTTCAACAACCAAGGACACACGGAGGAACAGATAGAGGCAAGTAAGATAGTGAAGTACTCTGCGGTAATAGAGAGTAAAAACGAAGGTCGTTTGATAGTGAAGATAGCGGGTGAACAAGGCGAGCAGTTGCAACCTATCACCGATGCCCAAAAGCAAGCCTTTGAGTCATATTTGCAGGAAATAAAAGATGCAGGCGTACGCCTATCGGTAGTAAATTATCAGCCAGATGTGCTGCACTTGCAAATGAAGATAGTATATGACCCGCTTGTATTAGATAGTAATGGACAAAGTATCATTCACGCTACACACCCAGTAGAAGAGACTATAAAAAGCTACTTAAAACGCCTGCCATTTAATGGCGAATTGGTCTTAGCACACCTTATTGATGTGCTACAACAAGCAGAGGGAGTGAAGATACCGCACTTAGTGCTTGCCCAAAGCAAAAACATCACCAGCGGTGGAAGCTACGGCGCGTTTGAGACCATAGAGATAAGCAAGATACCCACCGCAGGCTACTTTACGATAGACAACTTTAACGATATCTCTTATGTCAGCAATGTATAACCTAAACATCGACAAACTGCTCGTGCTGCTAACTCCTACCTTTCTGCGCAAGCCCAAGCTCATAGCCTGGTTAAGAATGCTGGCAACACCCCTGCACAAGTTGCTGTACGACTTTCAGCGAGCTCGCCAAGCCGACTTGTACAACCTCGCCCATAATAGCCAAGTATGCTACCTTCGGAAGGCTCTCAATGATGAGTTCGACAGCGAGCAGCGGCGCATACGTATAGAAGACGGCAAGCAGAACGAGCGGCTCTATATATACCCCCGCAGTGCCAATAAGCCTTTGTTTTTAGGCAAAGTCTTCCTCTATCAACGAGGCGACTATATAGACGGCGGAGTAGATTTTATAGTAGTACTCCCTCAAGGTTTGGAGTACGATAGATACAAGTTAGAAGCCCTTGTGAATTTTTACAAGTTAGCAGGAAAACGTTGGATAATAGAAACTAAATAATATGAATAAGTTACATACCGAACACAATGCAGGCTACCCCTTTGATGTGGCATTTCTTGCCTTTATGCAAAACGCCTACAACCTATTTAACCATTTTGGACACCTCGCTGGCAATAAGGTAATTATTTCAGGGTGTGAGGAGGTAGGCAACACCATCACCCCAGGTACTGTCTATATAAATGGCGAGCTCTTTCCTTTTGAAGGAGGAGCCAAAGATGATACCGTTATCATCAAAGAGGAAACCAACGAGGTAACCTTTGAGGACGGATTTTTGCGTCCATTGGAGACCATTCGCACAGCCGCTTTTGGTCGCTCTGTACCTGAGAAGACTTTCAATTGGGAAGACTTCAAGCGTATAACCAATCTTCAGGAATTAGGTGAAAACAAAACAGATAACACCGAGACAAAAAAACTCATTGAGCGCATTGAAAAACTCGAAAAACAAAAACAAGCCGTGCCAATTGGGTTAGTAGCTATATGGGGCAAGCCAGAGAATGAAATACCCGAAGGCTGGGAAGAGTATGTACCTATGCGTGGTGTAATGCCTATAGGTCACGACCCTGAATACAGAAGAGATGAAAACGATGCTGAAGATTATCGTCTAAATGCCTTAAAACACCGAAGCGGTAAACGCTCTCATAAGCTCACTATTGAGGAGATGCCTAAGCACAAACACAATTATGGTGATATTTATTTTTCAGAAAGTGGGGGAACGGTAGTTACGCCAACTAATTATGGTTCTAATAAATCTGACTACGATAATGGAGGCTTTGAAATGGATCGTACCTCAAAAGACACAGGCGGTGACCAGCCTCATAACAATATGCCTCCTTACCGCGTGGTACAATTTATAAAGTATGTAGGCTTTAAAGTAGCCCCCTAAATAAGTAACTTTTAAAACTAAACAATATGATAACAGCAAAAAAAACACTTTACAAATGGTTCTCTAATTTTATGAAACCAGCGCAAGAGCACTTTAGAGCTCTTATTGACAGCTTTTATCATAAAAATGAGCCAATTCCTATGAGTAGCATTGAAGGACTTAGCAAAGCCATTGAGAACACCGCCTCGGCAAAGCAGCTGCTCAACCATTTAGACGACACCAATGCCCATCGCAACCTCTTCGACAAAAAAGTTGATAAGGAGGAAGGCAAAGGTTTATCATCTAATGACTTCACCAACGAGCACAAGCAGAAGTTAGAGGAGCTGCAGCCTACTGATGTATCTGGCTTGCTACCCAAAGGCGGATATGATGGCACAGGGCAACAACTGAAAGAGGCTATTGATGGCTTGCAAACCAAAATGCAAAAAGTAGAAACTACCTTAAGTGTAGATGACACGGACTTTGATACCTTGCAGGAAATCGCTACCCAAGTGAAGAACAATAAGAACTTGGAAACCTTACTGACAGGTAAAGTAAACAAAGAAGAAGGTAAAGGTCTTAGCTCTAATGACTTTACTAACGAGTACAAGCAGAAGTTAGATGATTTTTTATTTTTAGGAGATAACCTAATTCAAGATGATTCTTACTTTTTACCATCTTTTAGTAATAGAACTACAAATTGTATTGTGAGAATAAAAGAGCCTCAACATAAAGGATATTATTTATTGTCTTACATAGGTAAAAAAATAGGAGAAGGTACAAAAATATTCTTATGTGATGGGGATAAAAATAAATTACAAGAGATTGTCCCCCTCCTCATTAATTACAATAAAGAAAAAGGAATCTGCTACTATCTAATAGATGCAAATAGTTCTTCAGATAGTTTTCTTTGGACATTGTTATTAAATTTTATCTCAGAAGATTTTATTAGAGAAGTATGTATTTATAGATTAGGATATAATATGCCAGTATGGAAAAATTCTCCTTCAGTCTATACGGGAAGAGCTTATGAACTTAAAAATAATGGTTATAATAATGCTGTCTTTGGAAGAGTAAATACTATAGAAGCAGGAAAAGCAGTATCTATAGAATATATAGATAATGCTTGCTTATCTATAGTTAGAGTAGGAAGTAATAAAGGTTTTGTTAGTATTGTATCAGATGCTGAAATAATAGGTGATACCGAAATTAGAGGTGAGGCCGGCTCAAGCGCAAACGTTATTTGCGCAAAAGGCAAGGTATATATTACAGTACATAATAAAGGTACTCTATATGTGCCAGATACACAAGTATCATAATAGTATTAATTTATAATTCCAATGAAAAAAAGCACCCGCAACATCCGTTATTTAGTGGTTCACTGCTCCGCTACACCAGAGGGCAGAGACCACGCTACCAAAGACATCAACCTTTGGCACAAGCAACGTGGTTTTAATGAGATAGGTTATAACTACGTTATTCGCCTCGACGGCACCATAGAAGAGGGTAGAGACGTGAACAAGATACCTGCTCACGTAGAAGGACACAACAAGGACAGCATCGGCATCTGCTACATTGGCGGCATCGACAAAAATACGCTGCAACCCAAAGACACCCGCACCCCTGCCCAAAAAGAAGCCTTAAAGAAGCTCCTCAAAGAGTTAAAGGCTTTGTACCCACAAGCCGAAATTTTAGGGCATAGAGACTTCCCTGGTGTCGCTAAAGCCTGCCCTTGCTTTGATGCAAAAAAAGAGTATAAGAATATTTAAAAGTATTAGATATGACAAATGTTAAAGAACTAAAGAAAGATTTTGATAATCTACTTGCAAAAGTAGAACAGTTGCCACGTACAAGAGAATTATCACTTGTTATTACCAAGTTAGAAGAGGGTACAATGTGGCTCGAAAGAGAAATTAGGAAACAAGAAAAATAGGTATGAAAAAGATAATCATTGCATTATTAGTGTTCCTCGCCCTCGTAGGGTGCAGAACCAAAAAAGTAGAAACCCACACTCAAAGGCAAATAGAGAAAGAGCACTTTATCACCTATAAAGATAGCTCACAACTATTCGCCTACCAGTCCAAAGTGTCTGCCTTATCCGAACAGTCCGAACAGTCCTTTGAACTCGAACTCGAAACCCTCACCGATAGTGTAGGCAACCCTCGTGAACTTATCTACACCCGCATTCGTGACGGCGATACCGAGACCATAAGGGTAACAAACGGAAAGGTTAAGCTACGTACTACAAGCACCCATTCTAAGAGCCTACAGCAGGCTGATAGTGCCCTTTATAATAATTCATACACTCGCATTAAAACCGAAGCGCAAAAACACGAATATACCCAACATAATCAAGTAAGCAAAGAAGTAAACAAAAGCCCCGTAAGGCACATCCTTTGGCTATTGCTTATTGCAGTTTTAGTATTTATCATTTGGAAGTTTAAGCCGTTTCGGTGGAAGATTTAAACAGCTTTTAAATGAAGTTTAAACACTGCTAAAAAGGAGGACAGCAGTATAAAAAATGTCCTCCACAAATTAATAAGTTACCACACAAATTAATACGAACCCGAAAGCCCTGCGGAGGACAATATGTCTTCTGTGGGTTTTCGGGTTTTCTCGTATCATTTGTGTGGTACTGCAAAAGTACAACTATTTTTCAAATTACCAAAATTCATAAATTCGTAATACAAAATGAAATCAACATCTAATACTTGGCAACGTACGCCAATATCCTACTATGGAGGCAAGCAAACAATGTTACCCTACATTTTGCCTCTCATTCCACCTCATAAAGTATATACAGAAGCCTTCTTTGGCGGTGGAGCTGTATTTTGGGCAAAAGGAAAAGCACAAGTGGAAGTTATTAATGACTTCAATGCCAACGTTTACACATTTTACAAAGTCCTACAAAGTAATTTTACCGCGCTAAAAGCACTTATAGAAAGCTCTATCATTAGCCGAGAAGCCTATAAATCAGCCTTAGTTATATATCATTCTCCTTTTGCTTTTAGTGAAGTACATCGCGCTTGGGCGTTTTGGTATACTACCAATTGTGGCTTCTCCTGTCAAGTAGGTAACTGTCGTATTACTACTAATGGTAAGAATGCCATCTGCCTACATAACAAAGTAGACACTTTTACAGAAGTTTATTCTGAGCGTTTGCGGGGCGTACAAATAGAAAATAATGATGCTACTGAAGTTATTGCCCTACGTGATACGCCCGACACCTTCCACTATGTAGATCCACCCTATGTAGGAGCCAAACAAGGGCATTACGGAGGTTATGAGCAAGAGCATTTTAACGAGTTATTGGCTACCCTTGCCACCCTTAAAGGTAAGTTCTTACTTAGTTCCTACCACAATGAAGAGCTAACCAAATACGTACAGCAGAACGGATGGCATCAAAAAGAAGTGTCAATGCATTTAGGCAGCAGCAATAGCACAGGAAAGAAGCGTATAGAAGTCCTTACAGCCAACTACTCTATATAATATGTATAGACAAAAAAATACGGATAAACACCTTGCCTATCCGTGTTTTTTATTACCTTTGCCTCGCTCAACCGCCGCCCAAAAAATGCACTTTTTCGTTTTAATTTTTGGTACATTTCGTTTTGCGGATTATAGATACCACGCTGACCTAACATTTGTCGCACACTTTGATTATTCTGTACGTGTTCCTGCGTAATAGCAGATTCGCCGTGCAAATCATTACTTTCCACATTGTAATTAGTCATTTCAGTAGCGAGGTTTTTAGCAGCAATCGTAAGCGTTGGCAAGAAATCAGCCAAAGGTCTGTTAGCTTTCACTCCCAACCGCAGCTTCATATCCTCAGTAGTATGTCCGCCAAAAAGAGCGGTATCACCTTTGGAGCGGATACGCGCAAAGCCTTTATCATCAACGCCACGCTCATAAATGTTTTGCGAAAGTTGCCTTTCAGCACTTCTGAGTTTATCGCGCGTTTCTAAACGAGAAAGCAAGTTAAGACGTTCTTCTATAAGTTCTGCCTTGCGGGTTTGCACAGCAAAATAACTCTGAGCAAAAGCAACTTCCTCCTTTTTAGGGTCGCCATTCTGAGCAATGAGATAGCAAGCATAACGAGTAAGCATAAAATCCACTACTTCACGCTTACCTCCTTTACCAATCTCTATCATTTTCGTGACCTCACGAAAATGATCATCTACATTGATTTGCTGCGACTTACACGAAGCCACTGCCCTATGTATCGCTACCAAAAAGTTCTCCCAACGGGCATAGCCTAATATAGTTTGCAATTCACGAGCAAACCACACCTCTATTTGTTCTTTGGCATCTTCACTCTCTATGTGACGAGTAATACCATCAAACTGTTTTTTATACTGCAAAATACTGTTTTTATCCATAATATGTTGGTTTAATAATTATCTTCCCAGTGAAAAAGCACATCGCCGAACTTATAATTTCTTATTATCACCCATTACTAACGGCAAAAGTACTACATAATTAGCAAATAAGCAATAAGCAGAAAAAATTTCTAAAGCCATTTACCCTATATAAACGATATAGGAACGATACACAAAGAGCGAAGGCTAAGCGTACAATTAGCGAAGTATAAACGTCTAATAACCTACCCAACGCCAGAAAAATATACTGCTGGAAACAAATCAAAAACAAGAAAGTAATCCGAAAAATTGCACTTGATGGTGGATGGGCGATCTAATTTGTTAATTTTCAAATTTGCTCATTTACTAATTATTTTGTACTTTTGCACTTTCAAATTACAACTACACTAAAAATCAAATAGCAAAAATGATTAAAATTACTCTACCTGATGGCTCTGTAAAAGAGTTTAACAGTGGGATTACCCCTGCTGAAGTAGCGCTAAGCATTAGTGAAGGTTTGGCGCGCAATGTGTTATCTGCTGCTTTCAACGGCAAAACTATAGAAACGGTAACCCCTCTGACCACTGACGGTAGCTTGGTATTATATACGTGGGAGAATCCCGAAGGTAAAAAAGCTTTCTGGCACTCATCTGCCCACATTCTCGCGCAAGCCTTAGAAGAACTATACCCCGGTATTAAGCTTACCATAGGCCCTGCCATTGCCAATGGTTTCTACTACGACGTAGATTTCAACGGCAAACCTATTTCTGAAAAAGATTTCCCTGCTATCGAAGCTAAATTCTTAG
>ERZ773049.1910-NODE-1910-length-11618-cov-9.183170_pt1 | contig 11618 bp, 6 predicted proteins | sample MGYA00580633_ERZ773049 | MGnify/ENA primary metagenome ERZ773049 (study PRJEB29015, sample SAMEA2737991) | human oral metagenome | biome: human oral; feature: human-associated habitat; material: dental | place: China | collected 2066 ... | reverse complement strand
TGGCCTGCAGCATCAGGGCGATGACGCCCGAGATCATCGGCGTGGCGGCCGAGGTGCCATTGAACTTGGCTGTGTACTGGTTCTGCAGCGTTGTGGTGGTCACGTCCGGCAGGCTGCTGCCGTTTGCCTGGCCCATGTCGCTGGACGGTGCGCAGACAATGAGGTTGGGGCCCGGCTCGCTGTAAGGCGCACGCTTGCCCGCTGCATTGGTGCCACAGACCGGGATGGCGCCCAGCACGCTGACGTTGCCGTCCAGCACGGAGTAGTCGCCATTGGCACCACCGTTGCCGCCGGCAAAGGTGTAGATGGAACCCAGCCCGTTACGGCCGTTGCGCAGGCCGTTGAGGATGGTGCCGGCATGGGCCGAGCGCGACGTGGGTGCGTTGAAGTGCCCGTCATCTTCAGCACCCCAGCTGTTGTTGTAGATGTGGTTGCTGGCCTGGCCACGCACCAGTGCGTCCAGGACTTCGCTGTCCAGATCGTTGGCCAGAGCGTTGTAGCCCACCAGGCTGGCACGCGGCGCCACGCCACGGCCGCCCAGACCATTGCTGTCGCGGGCAGCCACCACTCCGCCCACGGCGGTGCCGTGGGTCTGGTTCGTGGTGCAGGGCAGCGGCCAGGGGCTGCCACGCTGCCAGCTGCCATCGCTCACATAGTTGTAGCTGGCGCCTTCGGCCACGTTGGGAGCCAGATCCTGGTGGGTCACTTCCAAGGCGTCATCCACCACGGCCACACGGATGTTCTCGCCCCGCAGGCCGCTGGCCCAGACGTTCTCGACCTGCAGGTCCTCGCCAGCCGCCAGGCCGGAATAGCCCGTCAGACGGCCGGTGTTCTTCAGGTACCACTGCGTGAGGTAGAGCGGATCGGTGCCCGCGCTCTGGCGGGGCTGTGACTGTGCGTAGTAGCGCACCGTGCACTTGGTGCCATTGAGCAGCGTGCCCTGATAGGGCGTGTTGCTGGACGCCCCGCCCGAATCGCCGGAGCCGCCGCAGGACGCCAGCAGGGTGGCAAGCAGCAGCGGGACGGTTCTGAGGGACAGGGAAAGGGTGGGAGGTGTCATGGCACTGAAGGTGTAGGGTGAGACGGCAACGGGCGGAATTTTCGTTGGCCTGCGTGGCTGGAATGTGACGCTATGTCACGCCCGTGTACAGACTGGCTGCGGAATCTGTCAGCAGGGCCATGACAGGCCAAGGGGGCGTCAGGGCGCACACCGCGGCCGAATCGGCACGGGGCTGCAGCCTGAGGTATCCTCGGCAGGGCCGGGAGCGGCCTTCCGCAGCCTTGATTCTGCCGGGAAATATCCATCGTTGCCGGTGGTTGTGCAGCAGGTACCCTGTATGCAACGTGCCATCAACGTCGCTGACCGCTCATCGGATGACAGCGCCGGTCAGTGTCCATACAGCGTCAGCTCCCAGTACTTCACCCGGGCCGAGGGGGACGAGGCTTCGGTGTTGCGGTCGACCGCGTTCAGGGTCCAGCGTGCCTCCTTGTGGGTGAGGGCCGGCTGCCCCATGAAGCGGCTGATGCCGAAGTATTGGTCCACCAGCCCCATGCAGGCCACGCGCTGCAGCTGGCCACTGTCGCCCACCCCCAGACAGCGGTGCGGGTAGGCCAGCGTGGCGGTGTGCCCTGTGGGTGCGGTCAGCGTGATCTGCAGGTTGCCAGGCTCGGCGGCCTCCTTGTCCTGCTTGGGATCCATGGCCGACATCTTCACGCCGACATGCTCGATATGGCGGATCGGGCAGTCTTGAGGTACGGTAATGGCACTGGCCAGACCGCCCTGGGCTGCCTTGTTGTAGTCCGGGGTCTTGTCGGGATTGGCCGCTTTCGGAATGGCCTGGTCCGGCGTCACGCGATAGGGGCCGCACTGACGCAGATTGCGGCTGTCACCGACACTGCGCCAGTGGCGCGCCATGCGCACGGCGGCCTGGGCATCGACCACACCGAAGCCATATTCGTGGTGGTAGGCCAGTTGGTGATAGGGTTTCCAGCCGGCCGACTGGGCATCCACCCGTCGGGCAGTGCGGGCCAGGATGATCGGCACATCACGCCAGGTGAGGCGAGGGTTGGCCTGCAGCATGAGGGCAACCACGCCCGAGACCATCGGGGCGGCTGCCGAGGTGCCGTTGAAGTCGTCCCGGTACTGGTTCTGCAGGGCGGTGGTCGTCACGCCCGCCAGGGCTGGCTTGCCGTCGCGAGGGTAGTCACCACTGGGCGCACAGACCAGAAGGTTGGAGCCAGGTTCGCTGTAGACGGCCCGTTGGCCCGCGGCATTGGTTGCGCAGACGGCGATGGCACCCAGCGCCGAGATGCCGGCGTCGTAGCTGGCGAAGTCGTCGGCCTCGGCACCATTGCCGGCAGCGAACACGTAGATGGCGCCTCGGCCTCGGCGGCCGTCGCGCAGGCCACGCGCAATCGCCTGTTGCCAGGCATCATCCGATGGCTGGGACTGGATGAAATGCCCCCAGTCGTTGGGCCCCCAGCTGTTGTTGTAGATGGCGTTGATGCCCAGCCCACGGGTCAGGGCGTCCAGCACGTCGGCATCGGTGCTGGTGGCCAGTGGGTTGTAACCCACCAGACGCACGCGCGGGGCCACGCCCACGCCGCCCTTGCCATTGAAGTCGCGTGCGCCCACCACGCCGGCCACGGCGGTGCCGTGCGTGCTGCCGGCGTTGCAGGGCAGCGGGTAGGCATTGCCTCGGCCGCTGGCGTCATAGTTGTAGCTGGCATTGGGAACGATGTTGGCGAGCAGATCCTCGTGCGTCACCTCCACGCTCTCGTCCACCACGGCCACCCGCACTCCCTGGCCTTGGCCGGCCTGGGTCCAGACGTCTCCCATGTGCAGATCCTCTCCCTGGACCGAACCGGTCGTGGCGCCGGTATTGTTCAGGTACCACTGTCGGCCCCGCAGCGGATCGGCGCCGTGGCCGCCGGCCGGCCCCGTGGGTTCGGTATAGCGCAGCGGACATGCGGAGGCGCTGATCACCCTTCCGCTCCCGGCGGCGCCGGATGCAGGTGGCTTGTCTGTCGCTGCGGCGTTCTGGGTGGCGGAGATTCCCTGTTCACCCGAGGCCGCCTGCGTGGCAACAGCGTCCTGGCTGCCCGAGGCAGCCTGTCCGTTGGCGGTATCCGATGCCGGTGCGGGAGCGCGGGTCGAGAGGCCGCGTGTGGTGGCGCTGGCGGCGGGCAGTGCGGCATCCTGGCCGACGTCCGGAGAAGCGCCGTCGCTGCAGGCGGCAAGCATTGACAGAAGGAGGGGAAGGGCAAGCTGTCTCAAGGGAGGACGGATGGGGGTCATGGTCGGCGGCCGGCGATATCCGGGTGGTGTGCCAGAACGGCATGCAATATCGACCGACCATCGTAGGATGGAGCCGTCTTGCGAAGGGAGGACAGATGTTTATGAGAGTAAGGAATGGTTGCTCGCGCCGGGAGTGTGATGCGCGAGGAAACAATAATTGCCATCACTGACAGATATGAAAGAGTCGTGTGTACAGGCTGAGCGTGGCCCGGAGATTGGCATTTCATCGGGCCGGAGGGGAAGTGCCTCTGTTTCCGTGCATCGTTTTCCGAGGTCCGCGTTGGAGGGAATTACCGCAGCGCGGGGTTCGGGTGCAGGACCCCAAGGCATAATTTCGGGCTGGAACCGCGCGAGCCGTGGCGGTGACAACGTTTCCGGATGACAAGAGGACAGAACGAAATGGGTGACAACAACGTAGGCCAGGGCCGGCGGATCCGATCGGTGCTGGTGGCCAACCGCTCCGAGATCGCCATCCGCGTGATGCGTGCCGCCACCGAGCTGGGGCTGCGCACCATCGGCATCTATTCGCACGAGGACCGTTTTGCGCTGCACCGGACCAAGGCCGATGAGAGCTATCTGGTGGGGCAGGGGCAGAAGCCGCTGCAGGCCTACCTCGACATCGCCGAGATCATCCGGGTGGCCAAGCAGGCTGGTGCCGATGCCATCCACCCGGGCTATGGGTTCCTGTCCGAGAATCCCGAGCTGCCACGTGCCTGCGCCGCCGCAGGTATCGCCTTCATCGGCCCCACGGCCGAGGTGATGACCCGGCTGGGTAACAAGGTGGCGGCGCGTGAGGCGGCCGTGGCAGCCGGCGTGCCGGTGATGCCAGCCACCGACCCGCTGCCTGACGACATCGAGAAATGCCTGGAGCTGGCGGCTGCCATTGGCTATCCGCTGATGCTGAAGGCCAGCTGGGGCGGCGGTGGCCGCGGCATGCGTGCCATCGAGACACCGGAAGACCTGCGTGTGCAGCTGCCGGTGGCACGGCGCGAGTCGAAGGCGGCCTTCGGCAATGACGAGGTGTACCTGGAGAAGCTGGTGCGCCGTGCGCACCACGTCGAGGTCCAGGTGCTGGGTGACCTGCATGGCAATGTGGTGCACCTGTTCGAGCGTGACTGCTCGGTGCAGCGGCGCAACCAGAAGGTGGTGGAGCGCGCGCCCGCACCGTATCTGACCGATGAGCAGCGTGCGGGGCTGTGCGAGGCTGCGCTGAAGCTGGCTCGTGCGGTCAACTACACCCACGCCGGCACGGTCGAGTTCCTGATGGATGCCGATACCGGCAAGTTCTACTTCATCGAGGTCAACCCGCGCGTCCAGGTCGAGCACACCGTCACCGAGGAGGTGACGGGCATCGACATCGTGAAGGCGCAGATCCGCATCACGGAAGGCGCGCGCATCGGTCAGCGTGAGGACCGTGTCGATGCCGAGGGCAGGGTGCTGGAGCTGGGCTCGGGCGTGCCGGCTCAGGAGGAGATCCGTCTCTATGGCCATGCGCTGCAGTGCCGCATCACCACCGAAGATCCCGAGAACGGCTTCACGCCCGACTATGGCCGGATGACGGCCTACCGCAGTGCGGCCGGCTTCGGGGTGCGTCTGGACGGCGGCACCGCCTTCAGCGGCGCGGTCATCACGCCTTACTACGATTCGCTGCTGGTCAAGGTCACGACCTGGGGTGCTTCGCAGCAGGAGGCCATCCGCCGGATGGATCGGGCGCTGCGCGAGTTCCGCATCCGCGGGCTGGCCACCAACCTGCAGTTCGTCGAGAACGTCATCAAGCACCCGGACTTCGGGGCAGGGCGCGTCACCACCCGCTTCATCGACAACACGCCGGAGCTCTTCGACTTCACGGCGCGACGCGACCGGGCCACGCGCCTGCTGCAGTATCTGGGTGATGTCATCGTCAACGGCCAGCCCGACATGAAGGGGCGTGCGGCGCCGGATCTGAGTCATGTGCAGGTGCGCATGCCGACGCAGCCGGATGCGAACGTGCCACCGCCGGCAGGCAACAAGCAGCGCCTGGAAGCCCTGGGAGCCGAGGGCTTTGCCCGCTGGATGCGCGAGCAGCCGCAGCTGCTGGTCACTGACACCACGCTGCGCGACGCGCACCAGTCGCTGTTTGCCACCCGCATGCGCACGCACGACATGCTGCCGGCGGCACCAGTCTACGCCAACCGGCTGTCGCAGCTGCTGTCGCTGGAGTGCTGGGGCGGTGCCACGTTTGACGTGGCCTTCCGCTTCCTGAAGGAAGACCCGTGGGAGCGCCTGCGCAAGCTGCGTGCCGCCATGCCCAACATGCTGCTGCAGATGCTCCTGAGGGCGTCCAACGCGGTGGGCTACACCAACTATGCCGACAACGTGGTGCGCCACTTCGTGCAGCAGGCTGCTGCGCAGGGCATCGATGTGTTCCGGGTGTTCGATTCGCTCAACTGGGTCGAGAACATGCGGGTGGCCATCGATGCGGTGCGCGAGACCGGCGCCATCTGCGAGGGCACGCTCTGCTACACGGCCGACATCTTCGACACCTCGCGGCCCAAGTACAACCTGTCCTATTACGTGAACCTGGCCCGCCAGCTGGAAAAGGCCGGCTGCCACGTGCTGGGCATCAAGGACATGGCGGGCGTGTGCCGTCCGCGTGCGGCAGCCGAACTCGTGCGGGTGCTGCGCCAGGAGGTCGGGCTGCCCATCCATTTCCATACCCATGACACCAGTGGGGCCTCGGTGGCCACGGTGATGGCGGCCGTGGCGGCCGGTGTGGATGCCGTGGATGGGGCGCTGGACTCGATGAGCGGGCTCACCTCGCAGCCCAGCCTCAACACCATCGTGGCCATGCTGGCCGGTGATCCGCGCGATCCGAAGCTCGATCCGCAGGCGTTGCGCGAGCTGGCCGACTACTTCGAGGGCGTACGGCGCTTCTACTCGCCGTTCGAGTCCGAGATCCGCAGTGGCACGGCCGACGTCTACCACCACGAAATGCCCGGCGGGCAGTACACGAACCTGCGCGAGCAGGCGCGTGCCATCGGGCTGGAGCATCGCTGGCCGGAGGTCTCGAAGGCCTATGCCGAGGTCAACCGGCTGTTCGGCGATATCGTGAAGGTCACGCCCACGTCCAAGGTGGTGGGGGACATGGCCATCATGATGGTGGCCAACGACCTGACGGCCGAGGACGTGGCCGATCCGGCTCGCGAGGTGGCCTTCCCCGAGAGCGTCGTGTCGCTGTTCCGGGGCGAACTGGGCTTCCCGCCCGACGGCTTCCCCGAGGCCCTGGGCCGCAAGGTGCTGAAGGACACGCCGCCTGCGCCCTACCGGCCGGGAGACCGCATCCCGCCGGCTGACATGGATGCCATGCGTGCCCAGGCCGAGAAGGAGGCGGGCCAGACGCTGGCCGAGTATGACCTGGCGGCCTGGCTGATGTACCCGAAGGTGCTCAACACCTATTGGGACCACCAGCGGCGCTATGGCGACGTGGCGGCGCTGCCCACGTCGGCCTTCTTCTACGGCCTGCGTGAACACGAGGAAATCTCCGTCGAACTGGACCAGGGCAAGGCGCTGCTGATCAGCCTGCAGGGCACCACTGCGCCCGATGCCGAGGGCTATGTGCGGGTCTTCTTCGAGATCAACGGCCAGCCGCGCACCATCCGCGTGCGCAAGGCCGATGCCGAGTCCACCGCCGGTTCGCGTCCGCAGGCCGAGACCGGCAATCCGCTGCATGTGGGGGCTCCGATGCCGGGCATGGTGGTGACGGTGGCCGTCAAGCCGGGCCAGAAGGTCCGGACTGGTGATCCGCTCGTGTCCATCGAGGCCATGAAGATGGAGTCGCAGATCCGGGCCGAGCGTGACGGCACGGTGGCCTCCGTGCTGGTGGCGACCGGGCAGACGGTGGCGGCGCACGATCTGCTGCTGGAGTACGCGGCCGACTGACCTGCACCGTTGGCTGCCCGCGTGGGCAGCTGACGGGAGAGTCCTCGTCGACGGGATGGGCCATGACGGGCCATCAATGTCGGCGAGGGTCGCTCATGACCGTTGCGCCCCCGGGTGTTGTTGCCTGTGGTGAAGCCCCGGCCGTCCTGTTCCTTGTCCTGGGACAAGCGCAGGGAAGGGGCTTTTCACCGAGGGCGCAGCGGCAGCGGGAATCACGGTAGAATCCGCCCTTATTGCCGCTTCAAGCGGTGGCCCGGCAGCCTTGGTGCGCCGGGTCGAGACAGTCGCGGCGGTGCGTCGCGTCGGGCCTGCGGGCCGCGTGCGCACCGCTTTGCAACTCGGACAAGGCATAGCCAACCAGTCAGAGGTATGAATGAATAAAAGTGAACTGATCGATACGATCTCCAGCGAAGCCGACATCAGCAAGGCCGCCGCAGAACGGGCCCTCACCTCGGCCATGAACGCCATCATGAAGGCCGTTGCCGAGGGAGACCGCGTCACCCTGGTGGGCTTTGGTACCTTCCACGCCAGCAAGCGTGCCAGCCGTACCGGCCTGAACCCGCGTACCGGCGAGAAGATCGAGATCGCTGCGGCCAACGTGCCCAAGTTCACCCCCGGCGCTGCCTTCAAGGACGCCGCCAACAAGGCGCAGTAAGCCACCCGGCCCGTTTCAGGGCCTTGCCCCGCACGAAGGGGCACATCTCGGGGCCTCGTCAGGAGGCTCCTGTTTCATGGGCGGCGTCCAGCGCCGCCAGGCATCTCGCTCAAAGGTCCTGCAACTGGGCCAGCTGCTCCTGCAGGCTGATGATCTGGCCTTGCCAGTAGCGTACCGAGCCAAACCACGGGAAGGCTGCCGGAAAGGCCGGGTCTTCCCAGCGCTCGGCCAGCCACGCACTGTGGCGGATGATGCGCAATGTGCGCAACGGCTCCACCAGGGCCAGTTCCCGCCGCTCGAAGGGGCGGATCTGCTCGTAGCCGGCCAGCAGTTCCTGCATGGCCTGCGAGGTGGCGTCGTCGCCGGTCTCGGCATCCTGCTGGCCGGCCGCATCGGCGATCATCCACAGATCCTGGATGGCCGGGCCGCTGCGACAGTCGTCCAGATCCACGAAATGCGGGCCATGGGCCTCGGTCCACAGCAGGTTGCCCAGGTGGCAGTCGCCATGCAGGCGGATGCGCGTGAAGTCCGCCACGCCCGGGCTGGCCAGTGTCGGATGCAGCCTTGCTTCCACGCGTGTGCAGCACTGGCGGGCCAGGTCTTCCCACTGGTGACGCACTTCCGGCGGCAGCCACGCGCATTCCGTCACCCGTTCTATCGATCTCCAGCCATCCAGTTCGCAATCCAGCGGCGGACGGTGCAGGAAGCCGTGGCGCGCGCCCACCTGGTGGATGCGGGCGATGAACTGCCCGATGCGCTCGCGCATGGCCGGCCCTTCGTGGACGTTGTCCAGCTCGGGCACACGGCCGCCCTGACGGCGATAGACGGCGATATGAAAGCCATGGCTCTCGAAGAGGGTATCGGCCACGGCCGCATCGTCCTCCGGGTCGTCCTCTTCCTCGTGCAGATCCGGGGCCATCAGGGCGTCACGGTGCAGCGGCGCTGCCAGCGGGATTTCGGCGGCCGCGATCTCGTGGGCGAAGCGGTGCTCTTCCAGCAGCTGGTCACGGTTCCAGCGTCCAGGGCGGTAGAACTTGGCCACGCGGCTGCCGCCATCTTCCAGTCCCACCAGATAGACGCGGTTCTCGAAGCTGTTGAGCGCCTGCAGGCGTCCATCGCAGCGCAGGCCGATCTCTTCCAGTGCCGCCAGCACGGTGTTGGGCCCCAGCGCTGCAAAGGGCTGGGGCGTGGCGTTTGCCGTGGATGGCATTGCAGGGGTGGGCTGTGTATCGCACATCATGCTTCACCGACGGTTGGCCTCATCACTGCAACGATACCCCAGTCGGCCGCTGGTGGCGAATTTGGGGGCCGTGCGCCTGCCTTGCAGTCAGTGTGCTCAGCCGTCCGTCTTGCGGCCGCTCTCGTGGGGAGCAGTAGCAGGCTCGTCGGCCGATTGGGCCAGCAGGGCGTCCACCTGTTTCATGGCGTCCTCGGTCGACAGCGGCGGCGTCTCGTCCTCCCCGCCGTTGTCGTCATCGTCCGTGTCATCGGCGTCGTCGAGCTCGTCTTCCTGCGGCTTGCGCTTGTGCGTCAGCCGCCAGATGACGGAACCGGCCACGGCCAGCAACACCAGCGGCCCCAGCCAGAGAATGCCGTTGCGCCAGGACCAGGTGGGCCGGTACAGCACGAACTCGCCATAGCGATCCACCAGGTAGCGCTTGACCTCGGCGTCATCGCGACCTTCCTGGATCAGGCGCACCACCTCCATCCGCAGGTCCTTGGCCAGATCGGCGTGGGAGTCCAGCAGGGTCTGGTTCTGACACACCAGGCAGCGCAGCTCGGCCGCCAGCCCCCGAAAGCGCGACGTGCGCATGATGGTTTCGGCCTGTGCGTCGGCATGGGGGGCGCTGGGCTGGGACGCGTCCGTATCCGGAGCCGCCGAGCGCGTTCCGCCGTCGTTGGCGGCATTGCCGGTTGCTGCCGGCACCGCCTGGACAGGTGTGACGGCTGCCACGGGCGCCATGGGGCCCACCATCAGCGCGGCCGCCAGCTCCAGGCAGGCAGCCCAGCGCCGGGATGTCATCGACCATGCCGTCTGGCCGAGCGTTTCAGAAACGGACGCGCAGGCAGAGACGGCAGAGCGGACAGGAACGGCAGAACGGACTTCCTCCCCGTGGGGGGCGGCACGATCAGGATGACGAGGCAAAAGGTTCATGCGGTGACCTGTGGGCAGGTGTCATGCAGGTGGCCGCTGCAGGAAGAACACCAGGCAGGGCACGCTGGCTTGGCTCCTGCTGCAGGACGCTGGATTCGGGAAGGGCAGGCTCAGGGTGCCGGATTCGGTCGGGGGCTGGTGCTGCCCGACGGCTGACCGCTGTTGTCCAGTGCGGCGATGGCCGGCAGCAGCTGGTCCTGCAGCGTCTGGACAGAGAGAGCACCCGTCAGCTTGTAGCGGATCCGTCCTTCGGCATCGATCAGGAAGGTCTCGGGCACGCCATAGACGCCGAAGTCGATGGCCGTGCGGCCCTGGGCGTCCACGAGGATCTCGTCGTAGGGATTGCCATTGCGGGCCAGCCAGCGGCGGGCATCGGCCGGCTGGTCCTTGTAGTTCATGCCCACGATCCGGATGCGATGACTCTGGGCCAGCGCCACCATCTGCGGATGCTCCTGCAGGCAGGGCATGCACCACGAGGCCCAGACATTCAGCAGGTAGGGCTGGCCACGCAGTGCCTGGGAGCTCACCAGGTTGCCACTGTCGCTCTTGTTGGTGCTTTCTCCACCTGTACTGGCTGCGTCTACATGGGCGTTGGCTGGGCTGGCCGATGAGCTGGCGTTGCCTGGCGCCAGACCACGCCGCCCGATGGAGGCCGGTGCGTCTGCCAGACGCGGCAGGGCGAACTCGGGGGCGGCCTTGCCAATCAGCGGCGAGGGAATCTCGTTGGGGTTGCGGTTCAGTCCCAGCAGCAGAAAGACCGACAGCGCCAGGAAGAAGCCTGCCGGCAGCAGGTAGCGCAGGGAGAACAGACCGGATTTCTTCTTGGCCTTGGCGCGCTTCTTTTTCATCGTTCAGTGAAGGAATGCGGGAAGGGATAGGGGCATGATACGGCCTGTGGCCCGCGCGGCAGAAACCGCAGCAGAAACCACCGCCGAGGCTGGAAAGGCGAGCGCCGGGCGCGGCGTGACACCATGCCCGGCTTTTGCCGGAGAGCGGTTCAGTCCCGCCGGCCGTGTGCCCGCTGGCGGCGGTAACGCCGGTCAGCCATGGCAATGAAGCCACCCAGCGCCATCAGCACGCAGCCTCCCCAGATCCAGTCCACGAAGGGCTTGATCCACACCAGCATCGTCCAGCGGCCATCGGGCAGACGTTCGCCCAGGGCCACGTACACGTCACCGGTCAGCCGGGTCTCGATGGCAGCCTCGGTCTGCGTGGTGCCCATGGCGCCACTGTAGGCGCGCTTCTCGGGCAGCAGCACGCTGTGGAAGTGCCCGTCTCGGCTCACTTCCACCTTGGCCTGCACGGCCTGATAGTTGGGGCCGGGCACCTCGCGCAGCTCCTGCAGGCGGAACTCATAGCCGCCCAGCGACATGCTCTGGCCGGGCGCCAGCGCCTCGTCGGCCTCGGTCTCCAGGGTGTTCACGCCGGCCACGCCGATGATGAAGACACCCACGCCGATGTGTGCCACCAGCATGCCCCAGAAGGCGGCCGGCAGCGCGCGGGCGCGCTCCATGGCAGAGCGCGACGCCGCGGCCTCGCCCGACGGCCACAGCCGTTCGCGCAGCAGCGCCTCGCCGATGCGCTCGGCTGTC
>ERZ773049.1908-NODE-1908-length-11629-cov-2.269915_pt1 | contig 11629 bp, 10 predicted proteins | sample MGYA00580633_ERZ773049 | MGnify/ENA primary metagenome ERZ773049 (study PRJEB29015, sample SAMEA2737991) | human oral metagenome | biome: human oral; feature: human-associated habitat; material: dental | place: China | collected 2066 ... | reverse complement strand
TTATTATAGCACGTAATCCCGCCCTTGCCTATCCCTAGTCACAAGCCTCAGAACTTGAAAAATAGTCTCGCCAATATATAAAAAAGCGCCTACTCCAATGGAGTAGACGCTTGTTCTATTTCATGACTAAATCAATAATATGACGCCAAGTATCTTGGCTCAGCACTTCCCAGAAGTTGCCTTTGCCAATTATGGCATAGCCGATAATCAGCCCGATGACAAAAAACAAGAAAAGTAAGAGTAGGTACATAATGACCCGTAACAAAGTCTTGCCGACAGTGGCCCAGACGGATTTTTTCATAAGTTTTTCTGCCATAAGGACTCCTTTCTACCCTAAAATACGACGTTTGATACGTTGTAAGCGGCGCTTAAATCGTTGGCGCCATGTCGGGTTGGTACGTTCTAATTTACCTGAGAGAATTAAATCCAACATCAAACCTGAGCCAATGGCCACACAGTTCATAGGCTGCTCAGCCTTAAGGACGCTGACTTTAAGGAAATCTGTCAGGAAGGTATCCATGTGATAGATTAAGGCGCCTCCCCCTGTTAAGAGGATGCCTTTCTCCATAACATCGGCTGCCATCTCAGGTGGGATTGTTTCTAAGACTCGCTTAGCGACTCGAGCAATCTCAATCAAGATTGGCCGAATAGCCTGACAAATCATATTAGAGTCGACATTCACTGACTTAGGCAAGCCAGTCAAGAGGTCTCGTCCCTTCACATCATAGGTTTCTACTTCTTCTTCCGGTAAGAGAACTGCAGACGCGACCGCCTTCTTCAAGCTTTCGGCTGAACGTTCACCAACCAGAATGTGGAAATTATCTTTGAGATATTGAATAATGGCTAAATCTAAGTCATCGCCAGCCAATTTAATGGATTCACTGGCAATTACTTCACCCGCAGAGATGACTGCAAAGTCACTCGTTCCACCACCAATATCAATAACCATGCTACCCGATGAGCTCAGTGGGTCAATACCCGCACCTACACCGGCTACCTTTGGTTCTTCCTCTAAGTAGATACGGCCTCCACCTGCACGTTCAACAGTTTCAATTAAGGCTAGGCGTTCAATCTCGCTTACCTTTGATGGGGCACAAATTAAAACATTGGGTTTGGCAAACCAAGAGGTTAAATTCAAACGCTGCATGAAGAGCATAAGCATGGCCTCAGCGATATCAAAATCGGCAATGACGCCACCTTTTAGCGGTTGAATGACCTGAATAGATTCAGGTGTCCGGCCCATCATTTCATAAGCTTCATGGCCAATGGCAATGACTTCTTGGCTGCGTGTATCAATGGCTACGACAGAAGGCTCATTCAGGATAATCCCTTTACCGTATAAATTCACTAAAACATTTGTTGTTCCTAAGTCTATTCCGACGTTCTTAGCCATTTAAGACCCTCCTCTATGCAAGAGTCGTAGTCTTTTGTGGCATTGCTACTTGCGCACTATTCACCCGGTCAATATTAGCACCTAAGGCTTTGAGTTTCTCATGGAATCGGAAGTAGCCACGATCTAGATACTTCAATTCAGAAACGCGGGTTACCCCTTCAGCCGTCAAGCCGGCAATAATCAAGGCTGCAGCTGCGCGTAAATCAGTGGCCTTAACACTAGCACCATAGAATTGGGTAGGACCCTCCATGACCACATTTTGGCGATCAATGGTAAAGTGGGCATTCATCCGGCGCAACTCTTCAAAGTGCATAAAGCGATTCTCGAAGACTGTTTCGGTCAAGGAGCTTGAACCTTCAGCTAAAAGTTGGGCGATAGACATTTGTGCTTGCATATCGGTTGGGAAACCAGGATATGGCAAGGTCTTAACATCTGTTGGTTGCAAGGTCTTAGGCCCAATAACCCGCAGTCCATTTTGGTACTCATGGAATACAACACCCATTTCACGTAATTTACTAATCAATGGCATGTTGTGTTCTGACACAGCCCCTTCAACTAAGACATCGCCTTGAGTGACCGCAGCAGCCACCATAAAGGTCCCAGCTTCAATTCGGTCCGGAATCACATCATGGGAGGTGCCATGTAGGGCTTTGACCCCGTGAATCTTAATTGTTTCCGTCCCAGCGCCGACAATATCGGCACCCATACGGTTTAAGAAGTTAGCTAAATCCACAATTTCTGGTTCGCGCGCTACGTTTTCTAAAATGGTAGTGCCTTCTGCCAAGACAGCCGCCATCATGATATTTTCAGTCGCGCCCACACTTGGGAAGTCCAAGTAGATACGCGCGCCCACTAACTTATCAGCCTGCGCTTCAACATAGCCAGCTGCGCGTGTAATTTTTGCCCCCAAAGCTTCAAAACCTTTGAGATGGAGGTCGATAGGACGAGTCCCGATGGCACAGCCACCTGGCATGGCCACACGTGCATGACCAAAGCGAGCCAAAAGTGGCCCCATCACAACAATCGATGCCCGCATCTTGCTGACAAAGTCATAATCAGCTGTGGTAGACACAGGACCGGTTGCATCTAAAGTCATTTCATTGTTTTCTTGATCAAATTCATTGCTTACGTTAATTGCAGTCAGCAAGTTGTTAAGGGTAAAGACATCTGATAAAACAGGCACATTAGACAAATGAACCTTGCCTGTTTCTGCTAAAATAGCCGCAGCCAAAATTGGCAAGACAGCATTTTTAGCTCCTTCTACTTTGACTACCCCTTCTAATCGATTACCACCTTGAACAATAATCTCTTCCATCAAAAATTCTCCTATTCTTACGCCTATTCGTTTTGGAGCGAACAAATAGGGATACACTCTCTTATTTAAGGAAACCTAACAATAAGTTCTGTAAGGATTCCGTCATTTCAATCATAAACGACCCGACTAAGTGCCCCACTGCAAGGCTAACCATGACATAAACCGCATAGGCTCCTTGCTTAGCGTTCTGGCGCATGAGCTGATTCCAGTTCACACCCCGGAAAATGAGGAGACTCATCCCTAGGATGATGAGACGGAGACATAGTACTGCCATACCATATACACTCGTCTGCATGTCTATCACTCCTTCAAGTCCAAGACTATGATAACATAAGTTCGAGGGAAAAAGAAATAGTTAATCTCCTTATCTTGAATTTGTCATGATTCTGACCCATTTCATAAGGGCATTTTTGGAGCACTGAAAGCTAGACGGATAAGCTTTCTTAATCTTTACATTCCCACTTTGTGTCATAGAGATAAAAATCACAGCCTGAAAGTCATAACCTCCAGGCTGCAATCAAACAATCTATAATAAGTGACTAAAATCTGGGCTACTTACCTTACCGTAATCCGCGCCAATAACTTCAGTTTGGGTAGCTGCAACCGCGCGCGCTACTAAGCCTTCCACATCCAAGAGAGCTTCTAACTCCATGACAGACGTCAATTTGGGCTTGGTGCGCGGTGATTTAGGAGCAAAAACTGTACAGCAGTCTTCAAATGGCTCATTGGAGATTTCATAGGTCCCGATTGCTTCAGCCTGCGCGATAATATCGTTCTTGTCTACCGCAATTAAAGGCCGCAGAATCGGCACGGAGGTCACTTGGTTGATAGCTCGCATACTCTTCAATGTCTGAGAGGCGACTTGGCCTAAGGATTCACCCGTCACAATGGCATCAGCTTGTTGCCGATCGAGTAGTGCCTCCATGACCCGAAGCATCATACGACGCATAATGGTCATAGAAAAATCATCGTGGACCTTGTCCTTAATTTCTTCTTGGATTTCAGTAAAAGGCACGCAATGATAAGTCAAACTCCGACCATATTGAGCCAACTGCGCAGTTAATTTTTTGGTCTTTTCAAGAGCTTGTGGGCTCGTATAAGGTGGGCTAGCAAAATGAACTGCTTCAACTTCCAAACCACGCTTCATCATCTGATAGCCTGCCACAGGAGAGTCAATCCCCCCAGACAGCATGAGCAAGGCACGGCCGCTAGAACCATAAGGAAGTCCCCCTACCCCTTTGTAAGACAAGAGGCTTAGATAGGCACCTGCCTTTTGGATACTAATGGTTAATTTGTAATCCGGGGTCTTAAAGTCCACTTCCAAATCAGGATAGGCTAAACCTAGGCTAGTCCCTACTTCTCTCTGTAGGTCCATGGTGTCGTAAGCGAAGGTCTTGTCAGAGCGTTTGGCCAAAACTCTAAAAGAACTACCCGCAGCTGGCTTCACTTCTTCAAATAAGGCCAGTGCTTGCGCCTTAATGGCATCTAAATCCTTGTCTACCCGATAAACCGGCTCGAAGCGCGAAATACCCGGCACTGTCTCAAGCCGTTCAATCACTGTTTGGTAAGGCGTTTCCTGCCAAATCAAATGCATAAAGTCGTATTCAGGTACAATCTTGATGCGTTCTAAATCCTGGGTACGGTAGCGAATATGCTCAGCTAATTTATTAATAAACATTTTTTTATTGCGACCCTTAGTTGAGAGTTCGCCATAATGGATGAGAATTTGTTTTTGACTCATGATTTCCCTCTTGTTTTCTCAAATTGTTGACTAATTTTTGCAATAGCAACTAGGCAGTTTTCAATATCTTGGTCACTGGTATCCGCCGCTAGGCTGAAGCGCAAGGCGGACTGGGCTAAGTTTTGAGTTACCCCCATGGCAGCCAAACTATGATGGTCAGATTTAACTCGACTGGAACAAGCACTAGTGGTTGAGACATAGATACTCTGAGCCTCGAAGGCATTGAGTAAGACCTCACCAGGAATACCCGGAAGAGCGGCACGAAGAATGTGGGATGCGGCCGATTCTTGGGCAAAGACAACCCACCCTTGCGCCTCTAAGGCTTGTGCTAGTTGTTGGCGATAGGCCTTAAGTCGCGAACGCGTCTGAGCTTGTTCACTTTGGGCTAGACGTAGGGCCTTGGCAGTCGCTACAATGGCGGCTAGGTTCTCGGTCCCGGACCTTTGTCCCTGCTCCTGACCGCCTCCAGTTATAAGCGGAACTAAATCCACTCGCTGGCGACAAGCCAAAATTCCTACACCGCGCGGCGCATGAAACTTGTGACTGGACAAGCTTAAACAATCAATTCGAGCCTCTTGAATTCGAGACAATTCAGTCGTAACTGCCTGAACCCCATCGACGTGCCAGATAATATATGGATAGTCAGCCAAGATTTGCGCCATCTGATTCAAAGGCTGGCAGGAGCCCATCTCATTATTGACAGCCATGGTGGAAACCAGCAAAACTTCAGGGCCTAACTTAGCCTGGAAAGCCTCCAAATCTACTTGCCCTTGGTCAGTCACTGGCAAAGTTACCCAAGTCAAGCCCTGGCTTTCGATATAGTCTCGTTGTCTTAAGACGGCAGGATGCTCAATGGGACTGACCAAAACCAGCTTAGCCTCTGGTCGGCGTTTGTGAGCTTGGGTCACAACCCGTTGGAAGACCCAGTTATTCGCTTCTGTCCCTGAGCTAGTAAAGTAGATTTCTTGAGGATGGTAACCTAAGAGTTGACCCACTTGAGTGCGGGCTTGCTCCAAGAGTTGTCGGCTCTTGCGTCCCAAACCGTGGACACTCGACGGATTAGCAAAAAATTCTTGAGCCACCTGACTATAGCTAGCTAAGACCTGGGGATGTATCCGGGTGGTTGCGGCATTATCCAAATAAATCATCGCTTTCCTCCTCTTACAAAAAGGCCCGACAGCAAGTGTCTTGGGCCTTTTGTCTCTAAACTATTTCACCTAGTAAACTTAAAATTGGCTGCTCCGCTTTTCTTGGTGGTACATACGACGCACTTGGGTTGGCGCTTCTTGATCCACCCGACGTAGGGATTTCTCAATGACAGCCAAGGCTTCTTGGTACTTAAACTCTCGATGGAAGAGGTACTGAGCCTCTTTGATTGCTGCATCCACTTCAGGGTAGTCATAGCGGAATCGATTGCTCTGTTGAATCATGTATTCGGTCAACATAGCACTATCTACCACTGACTCCGTCATTTCTTCTAAAGCAGCAAGGTGACGCTCTAACTCATCTTCTAAGCTTTCAATTTCATCCATATCAATACGAACTCGGTTGAGTTGCTTAGCCAAGTGTTCAATTTGGTCCGTTACACGATAGAACTGGTCATAGAAGGAATCACTGAGACCAGGCAAATGACTTTTCTCAATCCGACGCTTAATATTGCGTAGAGCTAATTCATAGTCATCCAAGTTAGTCTTGGCGTCCTTCTCCCGCGTATTGAGTTGAGCAATTTTGTTGGTGATTGCCAATACTTGCTCATCAATTTCTTCGATACGTTTGCGAATTTTCTTAATACGACCTTCAGCTTGGGTGTAAACCACTGCAGAACCTTCTGTCTCAGCCACCAAGTCTTTGAATCGGTTATATTCATGACGAATTTGGTCGCTTAAATCAGCAATTTGATCCACTTCGTTCTCATGGAGAATATAGCTTTGCGCGATACGGTCTACTTCAATGCCAGCATAACGCCCATTTTCAGCTACTTCATCGATTTTACGGCGAAGGCTTTGGATGTTCTTGTTGACGTAGTCCTTAGCTTCGATTTCAGTCTCCATTAAATCATAGAGCGACTTGATATCACGCTCTGCCTTATCCATCAAAGTCTTAGCCTCTGATAAATCAGCATTTTTAATTTCATTCTTGGCGTCGTTCAATTTTTCTTGAATCTCGTCCACTTTTTCTAGAATCGCTACACCATCAAAGTCAAAGCGGCTATCTACCATTTTTTGGTAGCCTTCACGCAAATCATCTAAGGAGTCTTCGTATTCATTCTTAATCTTGTCGTACATTGACGGAATACGTTCCAGGATATCTTCAAGGCTAGTCATGTCAGCATCAATGGTCTTGAGCATGTCACGAGCTTCAAGATGGTCACCATTTTCAGTGTACTCATTGTATTTGGTGAAGTTGAGTTCCAAATACTGGAGGTTTTTCTCCAAGGTCTCAATGGCAGGACCATAATCAAAACTGTGGTTCATGACATTCTTGCGGGCTGAATTATAACGCTCATGTAAAGCCGCATTCAACTCATTGTTGTCAACTTCTACCTGCAGAAGATCGGACAAGTCTTGATGGAGGTCTTGCACCTTAACCATGGTTTCATCAATCAACTGACGTGCTTGAGCAATAGTCCGGCCAGTCCGCATAAAATTCAATTGATCGGCATATTGTTGTGCGCCAACCAAGGCAGATTCAATCTCTACAAACTGGAAGTTGGTAATGGATTGCCACTGATTAACCAAGCTCTCGTACTTGCGTTTTGTTTGACCCGATAGGCTCATGTTCTTAAGGAGGAAGAGTTGATTGGCAATCGGTATCGCCATCATCTCCTCTTTTCTTGCTTCAAGTTCTCGGATGCTTTGCGTATTTTTATTTCGGTAGAAGTAATAGGCAAAGTAACCAAGCACACAAACCAAAATAATTAATAGTAATATACCTGTAAATTGCAATGTGTTCGCTCCTCCTTATGTCCATTTTTAGGCCTTAACGAGAAAAATGCCTAAATAATCATTTTCGATTATACCACTAATAGCGGGGATTTTAAAGCAGAAAGTTAGATTTGAGCGTTAAATGTAACAATTGAAATATCTAAACGAATTAAAGACCCTCGGCACTGCCTTTCTGGCGTACCGAGGGTCTCTTTATTATGCTAACCCTTATGGGTTTTGACCGTTATTTGCAGGTTGGCCTGCTTCACTGGATTCAGTACCAGGTTGAGCTGGTGCAGGTTGGTTTTGATCTTGATTAGCAGTAGCGGTTGACGCTTCAGCTGGATTTTGCCCAGAAGCTTGGGATTCTTGGCTATTGGAGCTGCTTGCTTGATTTTCCCCATTATAACCCGGAATCTTAAAGTCTTTTGGTAAGTTGATCGTTAAATCAGCGCTTGGCTTCACGTCAACACCGTAAGCATTTTGGAAGCTAAAGAGTCCATTGGCTACAGGCGTTACATTTGGCTCAATCCCTACACTAACTTGACCAGTCGCTGTATCATAGAAGAGGTGATCAGCTGTTGATACATGGGTTACTAAGTCCACACGAGGGAAGGCAGTAATCTTGCTACCATCTTGAACGAATTCGTAGGCATACACTTCATTAGCATAACCTGTCGCCAAAGCAAACTTGTCTGTTAGGCTCTTAAGCTCTGCTTGGTTACCCACCGCTTCAGCAGCATTGAGTTGAGCAGTCCAACGTTGTTTAACACTGGTGTAGTCGCTACCCAAAGCTTCCTTACGATCCTTGTCCAAAGTGTTAGTGTATTGATAGAGGTAAACCCGCAATTGGTTGAGGGCTTGTTTCTCTTCAGGCTTCATATTTGGTAAGAATTTTTCCAGGATGAAGGTATGAGAGTAAATGTCATACACTGGTTCGCCATTTTGCACACGTTCATAGAATTTCTTGAACATAGCAGGCAGAATTGGGTTGTAAACAGCTTGATCAGAGTAGTCTTTGCGTTCCGCATTTAAGATTTCTTCCTTACTTGGCGCGCTAGCTTCGTCTAAGCTGTTGAGCACTTCCTTCCAAGGTGCATTGAGGCTATTGTCTACAGATTTTTCTAACTGTTGGATAGTATCTTTAGACTTAGCTGCCTCTGTCTTAGCATATTCTTCCGCTAATTTTACTAACTCTTCCTTAGTTGAATCAGAAATATTAACGGTCGTGTTATTGTTAGTGGTGTTGTTATTAATGGTCGTATTATTATTAACAGTAGTGTTATTAATTACTTGGTTAACAATGGTTTGAGCCACTTGGGTATCCACGTTTACCCCTTGGTTGGCTTGTTGGTTGGTGACTTCTTTTTTAATTTCAGAAATAATTTGGTTAGCCTTGGTGTCGTCTAATTTATCTTCTTTCTTAACAACTTCGACTACCTTAATTTCTTTTTCAGCAACCTTAACAGCTTTCTCATCTACTTTAACGCCTGACTTAGCAAGTAAGGCATAGACCCCTGCCAATGCCCCCTCACCCGTTACAGGACTAACGGTGGCAATACGAATCAGCACATCCTTAGCACCAGACGTAATGGCTGCGTTCTGATAAGTCGTCGCACTAACTAAAGTGATGTTTTGAGGTGTCACAATTTGAACTTGTACCCCATAACCAGCTGCTTGTTGTTCAATATAAGCACTGGAATAAACAGTAGTACTTGCGTTAGATCCATCATGTAGATATTGGTTAATGGTATTACCATCTACCATGAGCGTATTGGCTGCGCTAAAGTCCTTAGCACCCAAGAGATTCTTGGTTTGTTCTTGTTGTTGAGGGTTCAATGAGGCCCCCAGAGACAATAGTTTTTGTTGTTGAGCTTGTTCTACCGCAGAAACTAGTTCTGATGTTGGTTGGCTTAAATAGGCCACGTTAGGTGCCACAGCAAGAGCTGCCATTAAAGCAACGAGGCATTTAGTTGATTTCTTCATAGTTTCCTCACTCCTAAATCTAGAGAATTTGGTCTAAGTATATTGTAACACACTGACTCCTCGAGTACGATGAATTACCACATTTGTCTTTCAAATTTCAAGGTTTCTTAACATTTAGCCCGAAACCTTCACAAATCATTCGGCCACAATGCAAGGCCTAAAAGCACACAAGAACCGGTTTAATCACCTGCCCTCTTTCCGACAAAGCCTTATCTTTAGCTTTTTTCTAAAACTAGCCTTTCTTGAATGCCCCTAGTAGAAGTGCTATACTAATAGCATAGGTGGCAACCTTACAAACTTGCCCCTAAGTTAAGAGGCTCTCCCTCTGGCAATGAAAGGATGATTTTCATGAACAAAAAACTCAGTCGGCTTGTAGCCTTAGGACTGCTAGCCACTACCCTCTGGCAGCCTAGCGCCATTTTCGCTGAGTCTAATGACGCCACATCTAGTCAAACTTCAAGCGCTGCAACAAGTGGCAAACAAGTTGTTGGTAACGATACGGTTGGCTATTTAACCCTTCCTGAGGGCTATGAGGCGAACGAAACTGGTGACCAAAACACTGGCGGACTGTCATTTGTCAATAAGTCCACCAACACTTCTATTACCCTAATGAGACTGAATGCGACAGATTATATTCAAAGTAAGCCTCAGTCCTTGGCTAAGTTAACTCTTCCCGCTTGGATTATCATGAAGGAAGTCGTTTATCGCTTACCTGATAAAGATCTTACCTTTCAATCTGGACCTGCAGGCTTCGACAACTTGCCTGATGGCTACTACCTAGTTAGCTATAAGGATTCGAGCGCTATTGGCAGTGTCTATTTCACCGATAAAAATGATAGCAACTATGTCTACCTAATTGGCATGGACGGCCCTAATTCAGATAGTCTTTCCTCATTTGGTGACATTGCTAAAACCTGGTCTAGTAAGAAACCTTAAGAAGGAGGCGCCACACAATGAAACGATTTTTAACCTTTTTATGCCTTTTGGCTAGCTTGGTCGTGCTTGCACCCCAGACCATTTTGGCCGAAGAATCCTCTAGTAGTCAAACTACTACTAAACTTGATTTAAGTCAGAAAGTCGGTAGCGACACACTCGGCTATCTCATGATTCCTTCAGACTTTGTTAAATTCAATGAACTTGGAGAACACTCATCTAGTCAGCTCCAATGGTCTTCTAAAGACGCTTTTACTGTCGTCACATTAGATAAGATGCAACCTTATCAAGGGGTTGAAAACCACCCTGTCTTCAGTAAATTACCTAAACCTTATGTTTTTGCGACCGCATGGCTACCTATGCCACCATGCCCGATCATGAAAAACTCACCTTAGGTGCAGTCAAAGGCTATCCATCTAGCTATAAAGACGTAGTCGGTGTTGAGGCACAATTTAAGGATAAAACCTTGCGTCTCATTTTCTTCACCCCTGAGTCTGACCCTGATTCAGTCTACTACTTAGCGGTTGAAGGGGCTCCAAAAGACATGGATGCCTTAGAGGAAATTCTTAAATCCTGGACACCAAAATAATTTATTTAAAAAACCTCATTGCTAGTGTCACACTGGCCAATGAGGTTTTTTATTTATAAGACACCCCGTGACTTGGCATCATCCTAAGTCACGGGGTGTTTTTCACTTATCTTAATAGCCCCTGTCTAGCCAACAGAGCCTTCCATTTCATAACTAATGAGGCGGTTGAGCTCAACCGCATATTCCATCGGTAATTCCTTAGTAAAAGGCTCAACAAAGCCCATGATAATCATTTCCGTCGCTTCTGATTCAGACAGGCCACGGCTCATCAAGTAGAAGAGTTGTTCCTCCGAAATCTTGGAGACTTTGGCTTCGTGTTCCAAGGAGACTTGGCCATTATGAATCTCGTTAAAAGGAATGGTATCAGACTTAGAGGCCTGGTCCATAATAATAGTGTCGCATTCAATATGGGAAATTGAGCGTTTAGAGTTCTTAGCGAAGGTTACTTGCCCCCGGTAGTTAACCTCTCCCCCATCCTTGGCGATGGATTTGGACACAATCGAACTGGAGGTGTTAGGCGCGTTATGAATCATCTTAGCACCTGTATCTTGCTTTTGGTTCTTACCGGCAAAGGCAATGGAAAGCATGGTGCCCCGCGCCCCTTCTCCTTGAAGATAGACACTTGGGTACTTCATGGTGGTATGAGCGCCTAGGTTACCATCAATCCACTCCATGGTCGCCCCCGCATGGGCATGAGCTCGCTTAGTCACTAGGTTATAGACGTTGTTAGACCAGTTTTGAATGGTGG
>ERZ773049.1906-NODE-1906-length-11631-cov-4.438753_pt1 | contig 11631 bp, 11 predicted proteins | sample MGYA00580633_ERZ773049 | MGnify/ENA primary metagenome ERZ773049 (study PRJEB29015, sample SAMEA2737991) | human oral metagenome | biome: human oral; feature: human-associated habitat; material: dental | place: China | collected 2066 ... | reverse complement strand
CCCCACCCCGGCCCTCCCCCACGGGGGAGGGAGCCGTTCTGCGGCAGATTCAAATTTCTGCTGCCGTATGCATATGGATGGTTATGAAACCATTGCTATTTTTGCAGCCAATGCGTCCCCTCCCCCTGTGGGGGAGGGTCAGGGTGGGGGCAGCAGACAACAGCTCGGCAGGTTTGGGATTTTGTCGGGTTGTCGTGCAAGGTATGGTTTGGAAGGAAGTCTAATGGCCGTCCTGCGTTTGCGGCTTGGTGAGGATTGTCATCTGCGGGAAGATTGCTTTGCACCGGCGAGAAAACGGGCGACCCCTACCCCGCCTTCCCCCGATTTTGAACAGGTTCTTAATGGTGGGCCAAGGCTCACCCTACAGGCGGATTGCGACAACCATAGGGTGCGCCCCGGCGCACCGTTCGCAATACTTGCTTCGGGTGATAATTTTCGTGGATTATCGTTAAAGCTGTGTTACATTCGCCATACCGCGCTACGCGGCACCTCGTCCCATCTTCACCGGAGACCGCCATGACCACGAACAACTCCTTCTTCGGCCATCCGCGCCAACTCTCGACGCTCTTCCACATTGAACTGTGGGAGCGCTTTTCCTTCTACGGGATGCAGGGCATCCTCTTTATCTACCTCTATTACAGCGCGACCAAAGGCGGCCTCGGCTTCAGCGAGGCGGCCGCGGGCGGCCTCGTCGGCGCTTACGGCGGCAGCGTTTACCTCTCCACCATCCTCGGCGGCTGGCTTGCCGACCGTATTTTTGGCGCGGAACGCACCCTGTTCTACGCCGGTATCCTCGTCATGACAGGCCACATCGCGCTCGCCGTCATCCCCGGCGTGGACGGGCTGATTGCAGGGCTGGTCTGCATCGCCCTCGGCAGCGGCGGCGTCAAGGCATCGGCCAGCTCGATGGTCGGCGCGCTTTATGAGGACGAGCAACTGCGCCCGCTGCGCGATGCCGGATTTTCCATCTTCTACATCGCCATCAATATTGGCGGCTTCCTCGGCCCGCTCATCACTGGCGTACTGCAACGCTACATCGGCTTTCACTATGGCTTCGGTGCCGCTGCCATCGGCATGGCATTTGGCCTGTGGCGCTACGCCGCCGGGCGCAAAAAACTGCCACGCCTTGGCGCACCGCACCCGCTGCCGCCAAAACAGCGCAAAACCGCCGCCACCGCCGCGCTCGCCATCATCCTCGCGCTCACCGCCGCAGTGCATTACGACAAACTCGGCCTGGACAATTTCCCCGGCGTGCTGCTCACCGTCGTCATCCTCGCCACTGCGGGCTACTTTGCCCGGCTGCTGCTCGACCCGAAAGTTGACCGCGACCACCGCCGCTACATCATCGCCTACCTGCCACTGTTCGCCGCCATCTGCGTCTTCTGGGCCATCTGGTTCCAGATATACACCGTCGTTACCGCCTATTTTTCTGAAACCATGGATCGCAGTGTTGGTCCGTATGCCTTCAATATTTTTGGCCACACCTTTATCTTCAACGAAATCCCCGTCTCCTGGAAAGATTCACTGCAAAGTTTCTGGGTCATCCTCTTCTCCGGCGTGATGGCAACGCTATGGACGAAAATGGGCGAGGCACAGCCGAAAACACCGCTCAAATTCGCGCTGTCGCTCTTTATCCTCGGCCTGGGCTACCTCTGCTTCGTGCCGTTTATCAAAACCGGCGTAGTGATGGGGCTCGTCGTCTTTGCCTTCGCCATCCTCCTCAACACCCTCGCCGAACTGCTGCTCTCGCCCATCTCGCTCTCCTTCGTCACCAAAATCGCGCCGGAGCATGTGAAAACACAGATGGTCGCGCTCAACTTCCTCGGCCTCTCGCTCGGCTTCACCCTGGGCGGCATCATCTTTGCCAAAAACTACGGCGTGCATTTCGCCGACCCTGCGGCGCTTGACGCCACCAGCCTGCTCGCCCGCGCCGCCGCACAACCCTGGCACGACTACCTGCAAACGATGAACACCGCCAACTACTACGCGCTCATCGGCGGCATCAGCATCGCCACCAGCGTCGCCCTCACCCTCGCCGTTCCGGCGCTGAACCGCCTGCTGCGGGGGATTGACTGAAGCAGCCCACAAAAAAACCGCCGGAATCCGGCGGTTTTTTCTTGCACTCCCCATCAGCGGGTAATCGTAATCGGATTTTGCCGCCACATCGCAATCAGGCAGGTGTGTACCGTAATCAGCATTTCAATCAGCGTCACGCCAATCATCGCCCCCAAAAAGGCGGTGAGAATCCAGTAATGATTGATGGGCAGCGATTGCACCATTGCCAGATGCTTCGGTGCGAGCAGCCAGAAACACAAGCCCGCCAACAGCCAGGAATACGTAAAAATATCGCCCAAAATATCGGCAAAACACTCGCGCGGATGCTCATAGCCGGAAGACTTGTTGGCCGTCCACACCGACCAGCCCAAATAAACGGCGGCAAACGCCAACAGCACAAAACTGAGCGCCAAATCGGTGAGGCGCATAAAGCCGACGACAAACCCGGCAACCGTCAACAACACGCCGAGGCGGAAAAACGACTTGAACAAGGCAGACATAAAAACCTCCAAAAAGAAAAACACCATTTAACACGAAAGCACGGCAAAGCGCCAACGACCGAACCGTCATCTGCCGCGCCACCCGCCGGATTGCGCTATCATCAATGCTTTCACAAGGACACGCTCATGAACTGGACCCAACTGCTTTCCACCTACCGCATCGGCCAGGCCGCCTGCCCCGAACCCTCGGTACGCTCCGACTTCCAGCGCGACGGCGACCGCCTCATCTTCTCCGCCGCCTTCCGCCGCATGAAAGACAAAACGCAAGTCTTCCCGCTGGAAAAAAACGACTACGTCCGCACCCGCCTCACCCACTCGCTCGAAGTCTCCTGCGTCGGGCGCAGCCTCGGCAGCAGCGTCGGCACCTGGCTTCTGGAAAAAAATCCCGAACTGGCGCAGCACGGCATCCACGCCGCCGACATCGGCGACATCGTTGCTGCCGCCTGCCTCGCGCACGACATCGGCAACCCGCCCTTCGGCCACTTCGGCGAACAGGCGATGCGCGACTACTTCCAAAGCGCGGAAGCGGGCAACATCCTCGAACGCCTCGACAACGACGCGCAGCGCGCCGACCTGCTCAACATCGAAGGCAACGCGCAAGGCTTCCGCATCACCAACCGCCTCGAAAGCCCGGACAACCACGGCGGCCTGCGCCTGACCGCCGCCACCCTCGCCGCCGCCAGCAAATACCCTGCCACCGCCTACAAAAACCCCTACAAAAAGAACGGCGTCTATCAGGACGACCTCGCCGACTTCGCCACCATCTACCAGGCGCTGGGCATCCCGCCGCGCGGCGACAGCGGCCAGGCGTGGCAGCGCCACCCGCTCTCCTACCTGATGGAAGCGGCGGACGACATCTGCTACCTCATCGTCGATATCGAAGACGCCTACCAAATCCGGCAAATCGAGCACCGCACCGCCTACGAACTGCTCGCCGATTTGGCGGGCGACATGGCCGACGGCGACCGTCTTGCCGCGATGGAAAGCAAAAGCGACCAGCTCGCCTACCTGCGCGCCAAGGCCATTGGCCGCCTCGTCCACGAAACCGTCGCCGTCTTTCAGGACAACGAAGCGGCGCTGCTCGCCGGCGCGCGCGACGCACCGCTGCTGAAAAGCATCCCGTCCATCGACAAACTCGCCGCCTTGCGCGCCTACGCCGAAAAACACATCTACCTCAGCCGCCCGGTGGTGGAAGTGCAAATCGCCGGACACCGCGTCCTCACCGGGCTGATGGCGACCTACTGCCAGGCCGTTGCCAACACACATGGCCGCGACCACCACGCCCGCGCCGACGAAATGATATTGGCACTTTTGCCCGAACGCTTCCGCAAAAACCGCGACACCCTCTACCGCAAACTGCTCGGCGTCTGCGACTACGTCGCCGGCATGACCGACAGCTACGCCGTCTCGCTCTACAAAAAAATCACCGGCATCAGCCTGCCGGTGAATTGAGCGGTAGGGTGGGGCTTGCCCCACCGTGAAAGCTGATGCGTTTCGTCGTCGCGGCTCAAAACCCGCCTTGCCATTTCCCCGCTATCCTGTAGTAAACCACCACCGGAGAACCCATGAAAACCACCGCCCTGCTCGCCGCCCTTATCAGCCTGCCCGCCTTCGCCGCCTTCAGTGACGACCCGTACAGCAGCGAACCGCCGGCCAACATCCCGCCCGGCTGTCCCAAGCCCATACCGCTGACACGCGGCGACCATATTTCTAAGCCCCCTGTCCGTTTCCTGAACCGTGCCGAACGCGAAATGCTCGCCGCCGGATATGACAACGCCTACTGGTTGGACAACGGGCTGATTGCCGCCTGGCGCGACGGTCGCTATGCCATTTTGGATATTAACGGGCATGAATTGGTGGCGCCACGTTACGACGGTTTTCAGATAATTAACGGAATGCTTTTTGCACGGCAAGGGGGATTATGGGCTTACCTTGACGTTAGCGGACGGGAAATACTGCCGCCGCAATTCCAGCGTGTAACACCATTCACTTTGGATAGCAGAATCGTCCATGTCTGCAAAACAGAAAAAGACTGTTTCTTTATGGGGCTGGATGGAAAACCGACGACAGCATTGCCGCCAAATGGATTCTTGCGTCAATCCGGTTACTCCCAGGTAAATATTGCTGACGGTTTGAACAGATTTAAGCGCAACGGGCTTTATGGTTATATAAACCAACAGGGGGAAGAAGTTATTGCGCCACAATATGAAAATACCGATGGCTTTTCTGAAGGACTGGCTGCCGTCCGCAAAGACAGCAAAGAAGGCTATATCAATACCAGCGGCAGAATAGTCATCCCGTTGCAATATGACCATGCGGGCGGTTTTTATAACGGGCGGGCAATTGTTAAAGTCGGTAATATGAAAGGGCTGATTGACCGCAAGGGTACATTTATCGTAACGCCGCAGTACGATGAAATTTCCTCTGACTTTGGTACAGAGCAAGCGGTCGAAATTACCAAAAACGGCAAGCACGGCATTTTGGATTGGCAAAGCGGCAAAGAAATTGTGCCACCGGAATATGCGTGGGGCGCTATCAGCCCGTTTAGCGAAGGTATCGTGCGCGTAGGGCGCTACGAACCTTATGGCTACAGTTTCTACAACCGGCAGGGCGAAAAAATCAGCAAGAAAGATTATTACGAAGCTGACGATTTTAAACACGGCATGGCGCGTATTGGCATCAGTATGGATACATACGGTTTTATCAACCGGCGGGGCGAAGAAATCATCCCGCCAGATTACGGCTTTCTTGGATTTTTATCGGAAGGATTGATTGTCGCGCAAAAAGGAGAATACGGCTTCATTAACAGCAAAGGCGAAACGGTTATCCCTTTCCAATACCAATGGGCATTGGATTTCCACGACGGACGGGCAGCCGTAAAAAATAATGATAAATGGGGATTCATTGACCATCAGGGCAATGAAGTTGTCCCGCTACAATACGACGAAATTAACAGCTTCCAAAACGGACTGGCACAAGTACGGCAGGGCAATGAATCCGGCATTATTGACCGTGACGGAAAATTTGTTATCCCACTAACGGAAGGCTTTTTTAACGAACCGGATTTGAACCATGACCGCATTGCCTTTAACAACTATCACCTTTGGGGATTCTACGACTTGCGCGGCCATCAAATCGTACCGCCGCGTTACCTGAAACACCGCTTTGGTTCACTGGACAAATTTCCGCTGGTCTTTGAAAACGGCCTGATTGAAATGGTACTGCCACGCGAAGGCACAAAAGCAGAGAATGCCAATGTGGTGCTGGTTGATGTCGAAGGCTGCCCGGTCGCATACGGTGTGAAATAACCCGCCGCCGCCCGATGACCCCGTTCCCAAACTGAAAAATCCGCCATGCCCCGCCAAACCACCGACCGCCTCATCGCCCTCATCTTCCTCGTTCTCACCGCCGCCTTCCTCTGGCAGGCGCTCGCCAACCCCGCCTTTCAGGACTGGCTTTTCGCCCGCCATCACAACATCCTGAGCTGGTACATACGCCCGCTGCTGCTCATCCCGGTCATGCTAGCGGCGTGGTGGCGCAGTTGGGGCGCGCTGATGGCGGCCATCTTCGCGCTCCTCACCAGCATGGGCTGGTTCCCCGCGCCGGCGGTGGCGGACGACCACGTGCGCCAATTCCTCGCCGATGAAGTCGCCTTCCTCCGCAGCGGCTGGACATGGACAAAAACCGGCTACACCCTGACCGTACTCGCCTTTTTCGCGCTGCTGGTCGGCGCCGCCTGGCATCATCACTGGCGCGGAATCGCTGCCATCCTGACCGCCGCCGCCTGCAGCAAAATCCTCTTCAGCCTGCTCGGCAGCGGCGTCGCCGCAACCGCCATCATCCTCCCCGCCCTCATTGGCCTCGCAATCTGCCTCGCCGTTGCGTGGCGCATCCACAAAACCCGTTAAACCCAGGAGAAACCCATGCGCGCACTACTGCTCATCGACATCCAGAACGACTTCATGCCCGGCGGCGCCCTGCCCGTGGCCGATGGCGACGCCATCATCGCCCCGGTCAATGCCGCCATGCACGACTACCCGCTCATCGTCGCCACCCAGGACTGGCACCCCGCCGAACACGAGAGCTTCGCCAGCGCCCACCCCGGCCAGCAACCGTTCGCCACCATCACCCTGCACGGCCTCGCGCAAACCTTGTGGCCGGAGCACTGCCTCGCGGGCAGTGACGGCGCCGCGCTGCATCCGGCGCTGGATACGCGCCGCATCGCCGCCATCTTCCGCAAAGGCATGGATCCGCACACCGACAGCTACAGCGCCTTCTGCGACAACGGCCAGCGCCACCACACCCGGCTTGACGCCTGGCTGCGCGCCTGCGGCGTCACCGACATCGACGTCGCCGGCCTTGCCGCCGATTATTGCGTCTATTACAGCATCAAGGACGCGCTCGCCGCAGGCTTCCGCGTCCGCCTAATAGAAAACGCCACCCGCGCGATTGACGCCGCCGCTTATGCGGCGAAAAAAGCGGAATTGTTGCAGCATCCGGCATTCGGCCTCGGCTGAGGAGGCATCCGCAGCGAGGCGGGCGTTATCCGGTCGCAGGTCGGGCATTTATGCCCGACATCAAGTTTTGTCGGCCATGAATGGCCGACCTACGGTAGCTGTTCCCGCCCGCCATAGGGTGCGCCTCGGCGCACCGCACACGGTTCAAGGCATTTGGGCAGCAACAAACGAATACCACAGCGGCACACCTGATACACTCGCGCAAAACGTGTCGCCACTGAATACTCTACCATCTCATTGCCGTCGCACCCATGCGAGCAATCACCGCCGGAGGCAGGGGCGCAGGCGGTAGCGCGGCACAGATTCGCGTGCTACATTTGAACGCAACCGACGGCTGCGCAGAAAATCAGCAGCGGCATTTTGTCTGCTGCCGGAATGCAAGCCGTCGCCAGCATTACGCTTTTTGACGACGCCCGCCGTCGTCCGCCACTTTGTCCACAAATTTGGGGATAAACCGCTACCGCCTCGGTGGACGGAGACGACCGCGCTGCCGTCAGGTTATGCACAAATCCAGCGCTGGCGCGACGGCAAGGATTGCAAGCGGAAAAAGCGCTTTGTTTACCGCAGATTCTTTTATTTTATTGTTTTATCGTGAATTTTTACAGCAGGCGCCATGCGCAATACCGACCGCAACCGCCGGTGAACGCTAAAATTTTTGACAAAACGCGCCAGTTATCCACCGCTTTATCCACAATCCACTCACCACGCCAACCATGACCCCTTTCGCTCACCGCCTCGCCGCCTGGCAAGCCCAATATGGCCGCAACCACCTGCCCTGGCAGGGCAACGACCCCTACCGCGTCTGGCTCTCGGAAATCATGCTGCAACAGACGCAAGTCGCCACCGTCTTGCAATATTACCCGCGCTTCCTCGCCCGCTTTCCCGATGTCGGAAGCCTCGCCGCCGCTGCCGATGACGACGTGCTCGCGCTGTGGTCCGGTCTCGGCTACTACAGCCGCGCCCGCAATCTGCACCACGCCGCGCGGCAAATCATGGACGAACACGGCGGGCAGTTCCCGCGCGACCGCGCCGGACTGGAGACGCTGAAAGGCGTGGGGCGCAGCACCGCCGCCGCCATCGCCGTCTTCGCCTTCGGCCAGAAGGAAGCCATTCTCGACGGCAACGTCAAACGCCTGCTCGCCCGCCACGCGGGCATTTACGGCGCGACCGACCAGCCCGCAACTCTCGCCGCGCTGTGGGCGGAGGCGGAAGCGCGCCTGCCGGACGATGCCGCCACCCTGCGCCGTTATACGCAGGGGCTGATGGATTTGGGCAATGGCATCTGCACCCGCACCCGTCCGCGTTGCGGCGAATGCCCGGTCGCCGCCGACTGCTACGCTTACCGGCACGATGCCACCGCCGCGCTGCCGGAAAAGCGCGCGAAAAAGCCCAACCCGGAAAGGCACACGGTGATGCTGCTCGCCCGCTGCGGCGACCGCCTGCACCTTTACCGCCGCCCGGATCGCGGCATCTGGCGCGGCCTGTGGTCGCTGCCGGAATACGATAGCGTCGCCACCGCCGAGACCGCCGCGCAAACGCTGGGCGCGATTACCGCGCGTGCAACGCTGCCCGCCATCACCCACAAATTCACCCACTACACCCTGCACATCGCGCCCTTTGCCGTGACCATCGCCACGCCCGCCCGCGCCGCCGACTGGTTGCCGCAACAGGAGGCGCTGGCGAAAGGCCTGCCCGCGCCGGTGCGCCGCCTGATAGACGACCATTTCTGCTAAAACCCGGAGAAAGCCATGCTGAATTATTACCGCCTGAAAATCTCGCTGATAGAATCCCACGTCGTGCCCATTTCCCAATTGCACCGCATCATAGAAATTAGCGGCAATGCCACCTTTGCCAATCTGCATGAACTCATTTTTGAGGCCTTTGACCGCCGCGAGCCGTGCCTTTACAAATTCATGCTGACGCGTCGCGAAGCCACCAACCGGCGCATCCTTTACCAATGCAACGAAGAAGTCATTTGCAACCATAAAAACATGATATCCAGCCTGCCGGAAGAAGAAAGACCGGTGCAACACAATGCCGAAATTTTTACCCTTGACGAGGCGGCATTTCAGGAAAAAGATTTCTTCTATTACTGGTTTGATTTCATCGATGACTGGATACACCGCATCAAAATCGAAAAAATCCTCCAGGACAAATCTCCCGCTGCGGAAAATCCCGAAACATGGCGCGGTGTCATCCTGAAAAAAGTCGGTGAATCCCCGGCGCAATATTGACCCATAACCGGAGCATCCCGTGTCCACCCTTGAAAAAGCGATCGAACTCGCCGCCAATTACCACGCCGGACAAACCGACCGTGGCGGCACGCCCTACATCCTCCACCTGCTGGCGGTAATGATGGCGGTGGATGGCATCGAAGCGAAAACCATCGCCGTGCTGCACGACATCCTCGAAGACACACCGCTTACCGCTGACGACCTGCGCGTCGCCGGTTTCAGCGAAGCCATCGTCGAAGCCGTGCTGGCGCTGACGCGCAAAGCCGACGAAAGCCGCATCACCGCCGCCTACCGCGCCGCAAGCAACCCGCTGGCGCGGGCGGTCAAACTGGCGGATGTCGCCGAAAACCTGAAAATCGAACGCATCCCGCAACCTAGCGCGCGCGACCTCGCCCGCCTGGACGAATACCGCGAAGTGGAACAAATCCTGCGCGCCGCCGCAGACGACCGATGACATTCATTCGCATTTGACATTTCCCCGCATAGCTGCCAGTCTTTGCCCGCCGCCTTTGCGGCTTTCACCAACCCACGGAGCAAACCATGCTGTCAGAAAACATCATCAAACACCTCAATGACCAATTAAACGCCGAGTTCTACTCGTCCAACGTGTACCTGCAAATGTCGGCCTGGGCGGATTACAAAGGATTCCCCGGAGCCGCCAAATTCCTGAAAGCGCACGCCGCCGAAGAAATGGAACATATGCAGCGCCTCTTTACCTATCTCTGCGAAACCGGCGCGATGCCGCGTCTTGCTGCCATCGCCGCACCCAAAACCGAATACACCAGCCTGAAAGAACTCTTTGAAGAAGTCTATGCCCACGAAAAAGAAATCACCGGCAAAATAAACAAACTGGTGGAAGAAACCTTCAAGGAAAAAGACTATTCCTCTTTCAACTTCCTGCAATGGTACGTCGCCGAGCAACATGAAGAAGAGCATCTCTTTACCTCCATTCTCGACAAATTCAATGTCGCTGGCGATACCGGCATTGGCCTTTACCATATCGACGAAGATTTGGGCAAAATGGCAGACGCCAAATAATCCGTCATCTGTAAATCACGCAAATAAAAACCGCCCTCCGGGGCGGTTTTTTTATCGGAATTGGTACAGCGCGGGTTTCCCTAAAAAATGGCTCCGCCATTTTTTAGAGTGCCCGGTCAGGCGGCGCCGTACAGAACCTTGTGCGGATTACTTTATTGCCCGTATAACGCGGTCAGTTGCCCGCTTGCCAGCACCTTGCCGTTCAGGCTGAAGCCAAGTACGGCAGGCGTTGCGTCGGCGGGCAGGTCGAGGCTGCTGTCCAGCGCGTAGAGGGTGTAGATGTAGCGGTGTGGCGTGTCGCCGGGCGGCGGGCAGGCACCGATGAAGCCGCGGATGCCGCCGTCGTTTTTGAGGGCGGCGGCTCCGTCGGGCAGTTTGGCGTCGGTCGCGCCCGCGCCTGCGGGCAGTCCGGTCGCGCTCGCCGGGAGGTTGTACACCGCCCAGTGCCAGAAACCGCTGCCGGTCGGCGCATCCGGGTCATAGACGGTCAGCACCAGCGATTTCGCCTCTTTGGGGACGCCCGTCCATTGCAGCGCCGGGCTGAGGTTCTTGCCGCTGCAACCAAAGCTGTCGGCGACTTGCGCCAGGGTCAGCGTCGCGCCTTCTGCGATGTCCGGGCTGGACAGTTGCAGGGTTTGCGCCGGTTTGGCGGGCTGTTTGACCTCCAGCGTGTCGGCGTGGGCGGCGAGGGATGCGGCGATGAGTGCCGCGACGAGACATTTTTTCATGATGGCTCCGGGTTGTGAAAGGAGCAGCCATTAAACCACCGGCCCGCGCGCGATAACAGCCGCTACGCGCACAACATTGCCCGTTGGCGCACATTCGCGCGGCGTTGACATGACCGGAATCTTCGCCGCCATCTTTTGTCAATGCACAATCCTTACGATATGTAATAAAGAAACGGCGCACCCATCTCCATCAAGCGGACAATATATTGAAATACAACAATAAAATTAAATAACTGGATATTAATCTGAGAAAACCGTAATATTTTGTCATTCATCCACCATGAACCAGGGACAGCGCAATGGCAATCCAACTGACAGTAAAAGAAGGCAACAGCGAACGGAGCTGGGACGTCGTTGACGGTCAGCAAATCGACATCAACATGGCCAAGGGCGCGGAATATGCCCTGATTGACACCCGTACCGGCGAAACCCCGGACGGATTGCGCGTGGTCAACAACCACGGCCAAACCGAAATCTACGGCAGCGACACCTTCCCGTGGGTAACGCTGCACGATGACGGCAGCGACACAGATGCCGCGCCGCAGCCGGAAGCAGCGCC
>ERZ773049.1903-NODE-1903-length-11641-cov-10.897808_pt1 | contig 11641 bp, 15 predicted proteins | sample MGYA00580633_ERZ773049 | MGnify/ENA primary metagenome ERZ773049 (study PRJEB29015, sample SAMEA2737991) | human oral metagenome | biome: human oral; feature: human-associated habitat; material: dental | place: China | collected 2066 ... | reverse complement strand
AATATAAAGAAGCAAGTAAAATATTAGAAAAAAGATATGAAAAATATAATTATAGGATAAATAAGAAAAGAGAAGAATTGAAATTGGAAAGAAAAGAATTTGAAGGATTATATACTCCATATACATTAACAAGAAGTTATAAGCTTCAAATACTTAAATTTGAAATGAAAGAAAATGTAAATAAGGATAATATAGATAGGCTAGTAATAAAAGAAAAAGTTAGTGTAAAAGATAAGATAAAAGAAATGTTTACATTTTTAAGTAAAATTCCAAAATTTATATTTAATACAATGTTTTTAAATAAGAATAAAAGTAAAGATGAAATAATATCAGCATTTTTAGGAATTTTAGAAATGGCAAAGAAAAATGAGGTGAAAATAAAACAAGAAAATATATTTAGTGATATATTAGTTGAAAAAAGTAATGAAAAATAAAAAAAGATATATGCATAAATAAAGAAATAAATATGTTATAATTAATATATATGCTAAATAGAGCATATTTAGTACATTAATATAGGAGATAAATATGAAAGAAAAAGTAATGGAATTTTTAAAAGGATTAACAGCAAAACAAATTATAATTGGTATTGCTTTAGCGGCAGTAATAATATATATAATGAGATTAAATTCATTTAATTATATATTATATACATTACCAGCACTTATGATTGCAATAACAGTACATGAATTTGGACATGCTTTTATTGCAAGAAAATATGGAGATGATACAGCAAAAGATAGGATAACATTAAATCCATTTAAACATATAGACTGGATAGGATTATTATCATTGTTTATATGTGGAATAGGATGGGGTAAACCAGTAGAAATAGATCCTAATAACTTTAAAAAGAAAAATATCCCAATAGATAGAATAGAAGCAATAGTAGCATTAGCAGGACCTGTTGCAAACCTTATAACAGCAGTTTTACTTATGGTATTGATAAGAATATTTCTTTCAATTGGAATAATAGGACTTTTAAAAAATTATGTTTTATTTGAAATATTAAAAATAGCAGTATTGATAAATATAGGTATGGGAGTATTTAATTTAATACCAATACCACCACTTGATGGATATAAGATTGTAAAACCATTTATTGGAAGTGAAATTGTTAATATTGTAACAAAATATGAAACAATAATAACTACAACATTTATAGTATATATATTAATATCAAATGGAACATTTATGAGTAGAATAATTTATAGTATATATAATTTACTTGGTAAATTAGTGCTATTATAATTGTATATTATATTGATAAAAGCGAGGACAAGATAGAAAAAAGGCCTTGCTTTTATTATAAAAACAAAGGTGACATAAAAAGTTACAGTTTGACTTTTTTATAATAAAAGAGTATAATATAGGTGTAAAAGTGTTAAGGAGAGGGAAATGATAGCATATAGTGAAATTGAAGAAATTTCAAAAAATGGTAAAGGAAAGAAGATGTATCAAGCATCAAAAAAAATGATGGAACATTATAAGATGTTGGAAAAAAAGAAAATATGTCAAGATATAGAATTAGAAGAAAGATAAAATACAGTATATTTTAATATACTGTATAATATTTTTAAAATTGTGTTATAAAAATATTACAAAAGTAATAAAAAAAGATACAAATGTGGTTTTTATAAATTTTAAGAATAATAATATAATATATAAATATAAGTATATAAATATAGAAATAGAAAGAGGAAGAGAGAGTAATGAAAAAAATAAAAGTAATATTAGCTACAACAATAATAGCAGTAATGATGTTAATATATGCAACTAATGTATTTGCGGCAGTAACAGCAAATATAACATTAACACCAAGAAAGACTACAGTAGCACCAGGAGAAGAATTTACTGTAGAAGTAAAGGCAGAAAGCATAGATGCAGGAGCAAATGGGATAACAAAAATAGAAGGTACATTATCATATGATAATAAAGTTTTAAATGAAATAACTACAGATAATCAAATAGAAGGAATGTCTGGATGGAAGATTACATTTGATAATTTCTCAAAGAAGATAACAGCAACATCAACAACAGCTGTAAAATCAAATGGACCAGTATTTCAAATATCATTTAAAGTGAGATCAGATATAGCACCAGCATCACAAACAGGTCAAACAGGTCAATCTGGAACAAATAATAATAATAATTCAGGTTCAGGTATTAATTTATCAGGTGGTAATCAACAATCATTATCTGTGGGTGGTACAGGAACAGGTACAAATGAAACAAGTATAGAGTTTAAGTCAATTAAACTTGAAGGTGGTTTAGATCAAGGTACTGCAAATGATGTTTCTACTAAAATAAACATAGGACAAGCATCACAACAACAACCAAATCAACAACCTCAACAACAACCTTCAACACCTGCACCAACAGTTCCAACACCTTCACCATCACAACAACCTTCAACACCTGAACCAACTCAACCATCAAAAAATCCAAAGGCAGGTATAGAAGATGCACCAATAATATTAATGGCAGCGCTTTCAATAGTAGCAACAATATCATTTATATTATTAAAAAAGGCAAAATAGATAGAGATAATTAATAGAAAAATAATAGTAATAATAGAAATAAAAAAGAAAAACATCTTAAAAGGTAAATCCCTTTAAGATGTTTTTTTTAAAATTAAAAAGTTAATTACTAAAATTATTCTTTACAACATCATTTTGAAAGTTCTACATGAAATAATTTTGATAGGTCAGTACTTCCTCCATCTGTCGTTCTATAAATTATTCCAATATAGAATAATTTTGAGTCAGACGTAAATTGAAATTCAGAGGTACCATTTTGCTCAAAAGTCTTCTTTGCGAAGACTTTATTAGATAATGAGCTTCTCTCCAACTCAGTTAGAGAATCATAAGTTTTTTTGTCAACTATGAATTTCATTGAATCGTCCAAAAAGACATATTCCAATCCCTCAATATTGCTATCTGTGTCAGCGATTGTCACCGACACTTTGAAATCTTTAGCATCTGCATTGTGAATTTCTAGTATTTCTTTTTGAAAGTCTTCTTGAGTACTTTCTTTTGCTATAATAAGTTCTTTTGGAATAGAACTTATTAATTTCTTTTTTCCCTCACTTTCAGATCTTCCAAAAGATAGCGATGAACACATAATTACTGCTAAAACACTAATAATAATTTTTTTCATAAAACTCAACTTCTTTCTTTTTAGATTTATAAAAACAATTCTGTTTTTATATTATGAATTAACTTCAATAATATTATAACATAAAATGCCAATAAAAGCAAAAAAAGCAATTATAACAATTAAGTTATAATTACTTTTACTATTAACATTTTTAAATTATTTATTAGTTATCTTATTTAATTTTATATATCTTTATCTTGTTTAAATTACATTTCATTATTAAAGCTATTTAAATCATAACTTTTCATATCTAAAGATGGGATAGTTTCCTTCTTTGTAAGTGGTCTTGGTATATCAAGTGGATCAAAAGTTTCTCCATTATATGTTTTTATTTTAATATCTTTTGTAAAAAGATCAGAATAATTATAGTTTATAATCTTATTATCATCAAATTTTACTCTAAAGAAATTATTATATGTATCTTCAACAGTACATATTTTACCAAGTTTTTTTCCACGTTTACTAATTGGTTCTACAATTAATATTTCTTCACCAATTAAGTCTGTTAAGTTTGTTTTTAAATTCTCTAAATCTTCTTTTATGTATCCCATAATTCCTCCTTATATCTATGATAATCACCATAGATTTAACCTTGAATGTACTAAAACAAGTTTAGTACATATAGTAATTATTTTGTAGTACCTATTTAGTGTTACTACACTATATATATATCAAGGAAATCAAAATGTGTCAAAAATTATAATATGTATTATAGTAGTAAAAAATGCTGTAATTATATGGGAGAGTAAGGATATAAAAGAAAGATTACAAAAGTGTAACAAAAGGTATAGCTTAACATAATGATATTTTGTAATCAAATTATATATTTAATAATATAGGAACTTTTAAGTATATTTAACATATGTTTATTGATTTTTTAAATTTAAAGATATAGTATATAGGTATAATAAATAATTAAGGAGGAATAAAATGAAAGTAGCAATTAATGGATTTGGAAGAATAGGAAAGATTGCATTCCAAATAGCAATAGAAAAAGGATTAGATGTAGTGGCTATAAATGACCCATTTTTAGCATCAGACTATATAGAATACTTATTAAAATATGATACAGTACATGGAAAATTCAAAGGAGAATTATCACATGATGATAAACATATAATAGTAAATGGAAAGAAAATAAGAGTATTTAATGAATTAGAACCAAAGAATGTTCCTTGGGGAGAATTAGATGTACATACAGTTATAGAATGTTCAGGTGTGTTTGTAGAAGTAGAAAAAGCACAAGCATTCTTAGATGCAGGAGCTAAAAAGGTAGTTATATCTGCACCATCAAAAACAGCACCAATGTTTGTAATGGGAGTAAATAATGAAAAATATGATACTTCAATGAACATAGTATCAAATGCATCATGTACAACAAACTGTTTAGCACCAATAGCTAAAGTTTTAAATGATAAATTTGGAATTATAGAAGGATTAATGTCAACAGTTCACTCAATAACTGCAACACAAAAAACAGTTGATGGAACATCTAAAAAAGACTGGAGAGGTGGTAGAGCCGCAGCAGCAAATATTATACCATCAAGTACAGGAGCAGCAAAAGCAGTTGGTAAAGTAATACCAGAATTAAATGGAAAATTAACAGGTATGGCATTTAGAGTACCTACACCAGATGTTTCAGTTGTAGATTTAACAGTAAGACTTGCAAAAGAAACAACATATGAAGAAATTTGTAAAGCAATGAAAGAAGCATCAGAAGGATCTTTAAGTACAATACTTGGATATACTAAAGATGATGTAGTTTCTTCAGACTTCGTACATTCAACAAAAGGATCAGTATTTGATGAAAAAGCAGGTATCATGTTATCGCCAACATTTGTTAAAGTAGTATCATGGTATGATAATGAATGGGGATATACTTCAATGCTTATCGAATTTGTAAGATATATCGGAGAAAGAGAAGGAGTATACAAAAAATAATGAATAAATTGAGTAAAAAAAATGTAGAAGATATACAAAATTTAGAAGGAAAAAGAGTATTAGTAAGATGTGATTTTAATGTTCCACTAGATGAAAATAGAAAAATAACAGATAATAGTAGAATAGTAAAAGCATTAGATACAATTAAATACTTATTAAAAAACAATGCTAAAATAATATTATGTTCACATTTAGGAAGACCAAAGGGAGAATTTAAAGAAGAGTTTTCATTAAAACCTGTAAGAGATGAACTTGAAAGACTTTTAAATGTTAAGGTTATCTTAGCAAAAGATGTTGTTGGAGAAGATGCAAAACAAAAGGCACAAAATCTAAAAGATGGTGAAATATTATTGCTAGAAAATGTTAGATTTGAAAAAGGTGAAACTAAAAATGATGAAGAACTATCAAAGAAATTTGCAGAACTTGCAGAAATATTTGTAAATGATGCTTTTGGTACAGCACATAGAGCACATTCATCAACAACAGGAGTTGCTAAATATTTACCAGCATATGCAGGATATTTAATAGAAAAAGAAATAGAATTTTTATCAAATGCTATAAACGATCCAGAAAGACCACTTCTTGCAATACTTGGAGGAGCAAAGGTTTCTGATAAGTTACTTGTTATAGACAGTTTACTTGAAAAAGTAGATAGTTTGATAATATGTGGAGCAATGGCATATACTTTCTTCTATTCAATGGGATTAAATGTTGGAACAAGTCTTTGTGAAAAAGATATGGCAGAAGAAGCTAAAAAAATAATGAGAAAAGCAGTAGAAAAAAATGTTAAAATATTATTACCAGTTGATGTTGTTGTATCAGATAAGTTTGAAGCAACAGAAGCAGAAGCAAAAGTAGTTCCATATGATAAGATTCCAGAAGATCTTGGAGGATATGATATTGGACCTAAGACTGCCGAAATATTTGGAGAAGAAATCAGAAAAGCTAAAACTGTAATATGGAATGGACCTGCAGGTGCATTTGAAAATCCTACATTTATGAATGGTACAGCAGCTATCGCAAGAATAATTGCAGATACTGATTGTATAAGCATAATAGGTGGTGGTGATTCAGCAGCAGCTATAGTTAAATTAGGACTTGAAGATAAGTTCTCACATATTTCAACAGGTGGTGGAGCATCTCTAGAATTTTTAGAAGGTAAAGATTTACCAGGAGTTGTTGCATTATTAGATAAATAATATATAATAAAAAAAGCCCTATATTTATAGGACTTTTTTGTTATGAAAAATTAATAAAGGATTTTTTTATGGTTTATTCAGCTGAGCCTTCCTGATATTCTATATAAAATAAAGTGTCATTTTTTATGAAATTTTTTGAAATTTTTTCTTTATTTCTTAGGTTTATATAGAAAGAAAAGTTTTCTTTTCTTCTTATATAAAGAGTAATAGAATTACCGTTTTCTTCAACTTTTTCAAGTAAATTTTTGTAATTAGATATGAATCTAAATACAATGTTATCGATTATCTCTTTATCTCCAGTTATGTGTATTAAGTAAACCTTAGATGAAAATCTAATAATTGTATTACCTTCTAATAGGTCAGAAGGTTTCACTCTAAAGATTCCTTGACTTTCATATTGGTTTATAAACAATTCATTAAAACTTCTTTTGTTTAATTCATAAGTATTTTTGTTATAGTTATTAACTTTTATACTTTTTGAATTATCTCTTTGAGGTATCGTTTGTGTATTTACTTTTCCATTTGAAGAATTATTTGTATTATAATTTATTTTCCTTCCATTAAGAAGTGCAAATAGTAGAACTAGTATAATTATAATTCCAAGAATTTCTAAAAAATAGTTTTTAATAAAACCTTTGATTTGTTCCCCTTTACATCTTTTTTCATCTTTTTTCATTGAATTTCTGATTGAATTTTTCATCATTTTTCCTCCTAAAATTTAAATTTAAATTTTTAGTATTTCCAATTTGCTGTATCTATAATTATTATAACATAATTTCATAATTATGTAAACTAAATATACATGTTTTTATAATTTTATTCTAATATTTTTGTTGAAAGAAAGATCTGTTAAATGTTAAAATTAGTTATAATATTTGTTGTTATAGGAGGAAATATGAAGATAATTGATGTAAAGTTTAAGGAAGGAAAATACGATTTTCATTATAGGGTAGTAGGAATTATAATTAAAGATGATAAGTATCTTGTACAAAATATAGAAGGGAAAGATTATTTTGTATTACCAGGAGGACATGTAAGAGTAGGAGAAAATTTAGATAATGCTTTAATAAGAGAAATAAAAGAAGAAGTTGAAATAGATATAATAAAAGAAGATTTTAAACTTGTTTGTTATCATGAAAATATATATGAAAAAAATAATAGAATAGAACACTGGATTGAACAATATTATTTAATAGATGTAAAAGGAAAGTTAGAAAAAGATAATTGGTCATATATTGAACATGATATTGATGGAGTAAAAAAATTGAATTATAGGTTTGTAAATAAAGAAGAACTTGAAAAAATTGATTTAAAACCTTTAAGTATCAAAGAATTAATTATATCAGGAAATTTTAAAGATATATCACATATTATATCTGATCAAAGAAATGTTAAGAAATAATGTAAAAATGAAAGAAATATTAAAAATATTACTAAATAATAGTATAATATATGATATGTTTAAATATATAACTTAAGAGGTAATATGGATAAAGATAAGAAAGAAAAAATAAGAGAAAAATTTAATGAAGTTACAGAAAAAGTATATGATAGTGCAAATATAAAGGGAAATCTTGATAATATGTATAGTGTTGTAGATAAAATTAGGACTATTGCATTAACTTCTTTATGTATAATTATATTAATTATGACAATTATATCATTATATACTGTTTTTATTATGCCAAAAGATATAACAATAGGAGATAAACAAGGTGTAGAATATAATAATATAATTGCAAAAATAAGTACTATAGATATGAAAGAAGAAGATATAAATAATTATAAGGTTATAGATGAAATAAGAGAAATTATACCAGTAAAAAATAAGTTTAAAGAAGCTATAACTACTAAAGAAAAGTTAAAGGATTTTACAGGGACTAAAACAAAAATAACATCAGCAATACCAGAATTTAATTTAGAAGAAACAGAAGGTAATAAGATAATATTTTCAAAAATAGAAGAATTATTAAATAAGATTAAAGAAAGTATTGAAGGAAAAGGTAATTTAAAAGATTTAGATATATCATATTTAGGTTATGGAAATAATATTGTAGTATCATTGATGGTAAAAATAGTAGAAGATGGTAAATCTTCATCTTATATGTATAACTATTCATATGAAAAGAAAAAAATATTAACAATAGAAGAATATTTAACAGAATTAGGATTTGAACCACAATCAATAATATCAAAGATAAGAGATGAAGCAATTAGACAAAAACAAGCAGTTGATTTTAAAAAATATATTGCAGATGAAAAAGGAAATATAATGGTATTTCTAGAAAATGGAAAAATAATATATGTAGAGTTTGAACTTAAGAATAAAGGGTAAACAATTAAAGAGGATAGTAATGGAAAGAATAGAAGAATTTGGAAAGTTTATAAAAAAATTTAAAGATGAGATAAATAATAGTAATACAATAATATTAACAGCACATAGGGATCCAGATGGTGATGCAATTGGATCTGTACTTGCAATGCAAGAAGCATTAAAAAATATAGGGAAAGATGCAGAAATAGTTTTAGATGAAATGCCAAAAGTATTTTTAGAACTTAAAAATACAGATAAAATAATAACAATAGGTGAATTTGAAAAATCTAATAAAAAATATGATTTAGCAATCTTTTTAGATAATAATAGTAAAAGTAATTTCTTGATATCAGATAATATATTAGAAAAATCTAAAAGAAGTATAAATATAGATCATCATATAGGTGGAAATATATTTACAGATATAATGTATGTAGAAGAAGAGTCACCAGCAGTATGTGAAACAGTATATAAGATATTAAAAAAATTAAAATATGATATAACATATGATATGATGAAAGCAATAATAATTGGTGTAATAACAGATACAGGACGGATTTAGATATGAAGGGACATCTGAAATAACATTTGATATTGGAAAAGAAGCGATAAAAAAGGGAATAAAAATATATGAAATATATGAAAAATATCTAAATACAAAGACAAGACAAGGATTTGCATTACAAAGAAAAGCAGTAGAAAGATTAAGATTCTATTTAGAAGGAAAGCTTGCAATAACATATGTAGATGATAAAGATGAAGAATATATGAATATATCAAAAGGTGATTCTGATGGTATTGTAAATGTTATAAGAGATATTGAAGGTGTTGAACTTGCAATATTTTTAAGAGAAGATAAAGGAAATACAAAAGCATCTGTAAGATCTAAAAATAGTATAGAATATATAAGCTCAAGAGAATTTGCAAATATATATGGTCGGAGGTCGGACATAAAGGATCTGGAGGATTTAGAATAAGTGGTAAACCTTATGATAATCTTAAGAGGATTATAGAAGATGCTATTACATATATAAATAAAGCAAGTGAGAATAAATAATGGAAGATGGATTAATATTAGTATATAAGAAAAAAGGAAAGACCTCGAGAAATGTAGTTGAAAATATTTCTAAAAAATATGGAGTAAAAGCAGGACATATTGGAACATTAGATCCAATGGCTAAAGGACTTTTGCCAGTACTTGTTGGAAATACATGTAAACTTTCTAAATATTTAATGGAACATGATAAAACATATTTAGTAGAAATGAAATTTGGATATAACACAGAAACATTAGATATTGAAGGAGAAATATTAGAAGAAGATAAATCATTTAGAGAAAATAATATTGTAGATAATGAATTTTTTGATATGATTATAATAGCAATGAAAAAAGAATTGGGTACTAAAAAACAGATTCCACCAATATATTCAGCTAAAAAATTAAATGGAAAAAAATTGTATGAAATAGCAAGAAAAGATAAAGAAAAAGCTATAGAAATGGCAAAAGAAAAAGCAAAAGAAATAACAATATATAATATGTATGATATATCTTTAAAAGAATTATGGGATAATAATCCTAAAGATATTTTATTAAGTTTTAAAGTAGAATGTTCATCAGGTACATATATAAGAAGTTTAGTAAGAGATATAGCAGAAAACATGGGAACAATAGCTATAATGACAGATCTTAGAAGAATAGCTGTAGGAAATTATAATAATATAGATAATATAATTGAAGATATAGATGAAAATATTGATGAAGAAGAAATAATATTAAAAAAATATACAGAAGAGGAAGTTTTAAAAGATAATTTTAAAAATAATATTAATTTAGATAAAGACAGAAAAAAGGCATTTTTAGTAGGACTTTCTACAAGGGTTAATAAGGATAAATATAATGATGGTATATATTTAGTAAATATTGAAGGAGAGGTTATAGGACTTCGGCGAAATAAAAAATGGAGAAATAAGAAGAAAGTTTGTAATAAGTAAATATGCTAAATAAGGATAAAAATGAAAATATATGAAATGCTAAAAGAAGCAAATGAAAAGGCAAAAAAAGCAAATATAGAAGAATATGAACTTAAAGTAAGATATATATTTGAAGATCTATTTAAAGAAAAAGAAGTAGATGAAAAAGAGTTTTTTGATTCAATTAATAAACTATGTGAAGGATATCCATATCAATATATAACAAAAAATGCAAATTTTTTTGGATATGATATATATGTAGATGATAATGTCCTTATCCCAAGACTTGATACTGAAATACTTGTAGATAGTATATGTAAATATATAGAAGAAAATTATAACATTAATGAAGATATAAGAATATTAGAAATAGGAATAGGAAGTCGGTGCCCTTATAATTGCAATATTAAAAAGATTAGAAAAATATAAAAATATTATAATAGATGGTATAGATATATCTGAAGGAGCAATAGAAGTTGCTAAAAAGAATATAATAAGATATGGTCTTGAAAATAAAGTAAATATAGTTATAAAAGACATATTAACAGAAGATATACAACAAAAATATGATATAATATATTCAAATCCACCATATTTAAGTAAAGATGAAATGAAAGAGATAACAGATGATGTAAAAAAAGAACCAAGTTTAGCATTATATGGAGGAGAAGATCGGATTAGAATATTATAGAAAAATAATATATAAGGCAAAAAGTTGTTTAAAAGGAAGATCAAGACTATTCTTAGAAATAGGGTATATGCAAAAAGAACAAGTTTTTGATATAGCAAAAGAAAATAACTATAATGATTTTAAATGTGTAAAAGATTTAGAAAATAGGGATAGAGTAATAATATTATGTTGAAAAAAGAACAATTAATTTTAGAATTAATAGAAAAAAATATTAATACAAAGGCAAATACATATATAGAAAATTTATCAATCCTTTTGGGAATGATGATAGGAAAAGATTATAACAAATATGTTCAAGATATAGAAAAAGATACTTTTAATAGTAATTTAGATGAAAAAATATCTAGATATATAAAAAGTATATGT